>ERZ761603.432-NODE-432-length-35866-cov-84.606043_pt1 | contig 35866 bp, 31 predicted proteins | sample MGYA00511879_ERZ761603 | MGnify/ENA primary metagenome ERZ761603 (study PRJEB28899, sample SAMN02850040) | bioreactor sludge metagenome | biome: EBPR Sludge; feature: EBPR Bioreactor; material: flocular biomat | place: Australia: Thorneside Wastwater Treatment... | reverse complement strand
ATCCTTGACGACGAACTGCAGGGCGCCGTTCTTCTTGTCGTAAATGTCGGTGATTTCTGCGTCGAAATCGAGCCTTTCGCCCGAGTAGACCGGCTTATGGTAGATGAACGACTGCTCGCCGTGCAACATCTTGCCGAGATTGCAGCCCATCGTTTCCAGGTAGTCGAAGGGACGCTCCTTGTCCATGTCCATGCAGAAAAAGAACGTCGGCGGGACAAGCACCCCCGGCAGCCCAGCCTGACTGGCCGCAGCTTCGTCAAAATAGATCGGGTTCGTCTCGCCGATGGCCTTGGCGAACCACTTCAGTTGCCACGCCGTCGGGGTCACCGAGTGTGGCGGCACCTTCATGCCAATGTGCTTCTTGTCAATCAACATCCGATTCACTCCTTGCCCGCCCCGGGAAAGGGGCGGGACGGCTCGTTGGCGACTCGATCAGAGAACTTCGATGGCGATCGCGGTGGCTTCACCACCGCCAGCGCAGAGTCCGGCAATACCGCGCTGCAGACCACGCGCCTTCAGCGCGTAGAGCAAGGTGACCAGGATGCGAGAACCCGTGGCGCCAATCGGGTGACCGAGCGCGCACGCACCACCGTTGACGTTCACCTTGTCGGCTGCCAGGTTCAGGTCTCGCATCGAGGCCATGGTCACCGCGGCAAACGCTTCGTTGATCTCCCACAGATCGACGTCGGCCGCCTGCCAGCCGGCCTTTGCGAGCAGCTTTTTGAAAGCAAAGACCGGCGCCGTCGTAAACCAGGCCGGCTCGTGGGCGAAAGTCGAGTGGCCGACGATGCGCGCCAAGGGGCTCAGGCCCGCTCGCTTCGCATCCGACTCGCGCATCAGAACAAAAGCCGCAGCACCGTCCGAAATCGACGACGAATTGGCCGGCGTCACCGCGCCGTCCCGCTTGAACGCCGGCTTCAGCTTGGCAATCTTCGAGATATCGCACTTCATTGGCGTCTCGTCGAGCGCGATGATCTCTTCGCCCTTACGCGTGGTGAGTGTCACCGGTGCAATCTCAGCCGCAAAGACGCCGGCGGTAACCGCCTGCTGCGCACGCGTCACCGACTGTATGGCAAAGGCGTCCATTTCCTCACGCGTAAAACCGTACTTCTCGACGCACAGTTCGGCGAAGGCGCCCATCAGCTTGCCCTGCTCGTAGGCGTCCTCGAGACCGTCGAGGAACATGTGGTCGAACAGTTGTCCGTGGCCAAGCCGGTAACCACTGCGCGCGCTGGTCAGCACGTGCGGCGCATTGGTCATCGACTCCATGCCGCCGGCCACGGCGACATTGATCGAACCGGCGAGCAACTGGTCGTGCGCCAGCATCACCGTCTTCTGCGCCGAGCTGCACATCTTGGTCAGCGTCGTGCAGGGGACGGACTTCGGCAGCCCCGCCCCAAGCACGGCTTGCCGGGCCGGCGCCTGCCGCAGTCCGGCCATCAGACAGCACCCCATCAGCGCCTCATCAATGTCTTCTGCCTTGACACCCGACTGGGCAACAGCTGCCTTGATCGCCACGGCGGCCAGTTGCGGGGCGGTCAATCCGGCGAACTGACCCTGGAAGGCACCCACCGGCGTCCGCTTGGCACCTACGATAACAACTGCTTCACTCATACCAAACTCCTGAATTCTATAGGGATTTCAACTCACTGCCGGGGCGCGCCCCGGGGACCCGCAGCGCCTTACTTGGCGGCCATCCGGATGGCACCATCGAGACGGATGACTTCGCCGTTCAGGTAGCCGTTTTCGCAGATGTGGCGAACCAGCGCCGCATACTCGGCCGGCTTGCCGAGCCGCGAGGGGAAGGGCACCATCTTGCCGAGCGAGTCCTGCGCCGCTTGCGGCAGACCCTTGAGCATCGGCGTTTCGAAAATTCCAGGGGCAATCGTCACGACGCGAATCCCATGCGCCGCCAGTTCGCGCGCCACCGGCAAGGTGAGACCGATGACCCCGGCTTTCGACGAGGCGTAGGCCGCCTGCCCGATCTGACCATCGTAGCCAGCCACCGACGCGGTATTCACGATGACGCCGCGTTCACCGCCCTCGTTCGGCTCGTTCCGGCTCATCGCTTCGGCGGCCAGACGGATCATGTTGAATGTGCCGACCAGGTTGATGTTGACGACGCGGGCAAAGGTCGCCAGGTCGTGCGGGCCGTCCCGACCCAGAACCTTCTTCGGCGGGGCAACCCCGGCGCAGTTGACCAGACCATGCAGCGCGCCAAAGGTGCTCACCGCCAGTTCGATCGCCGCGCGAGCACTCGCTTCGTCGGTCACGTCCGTCTTTGCGAAGCGTGCATTCGCGCCCAACTGTGCGGCCTGCGCCTCGCCTGCAGCGGCATCGACGTCGACGATGACGACTTTGCCGCCGGCACCGACCAAGCCGCTTGCCGTCTCCGCGCCCAGACCCGACCCTGCTCCTGTTACCACAAAGACACTGCCGTTGATTTGCATGTTAACCCCCAAAAAATATCGCGACACCACCCGATGCCGCGTTTTTGACCCGTGCGGCGTCGATCGTCGATGACCAGCGCCACCCGTGGAAATTCTGCCGTCCTCTTCGCCCGAAGAGGCACCCAGCGCCCCGCTGGGCGGACCCGCCGAATGCTGTTGCGCAACACGGCGGCCGCCGCGCCGGCCATCCGGCCGGAAAACGCGGCGCGCGCGCTCCGAATGTGGCCACCTCTGCTCCTGGCAGCGCGCATTGCCGGCATTGTCGAATGCGGAGCAGGTTTGAGTCAAGCCTCCGACGCAATGCAGCAGGAGCGCTCGTTCGCCTGGTCGCCAGCGTGCGCCTGTTGCAGCGCGCAAGCCACCCGACTCCCAGCTGCGACTCCCAGCTGCGACGCCCGACCGGCGCCAGTACCTACTGTTGTTGACCTGGATCAGCCGGCTGCCCGCGCAATGCCGTAGGATGGGCGCATGCCCCGGGGCGTCGTTGCGCCCTGAGGCTCAGCGAACGCCGCTGCGCTTCGCCTGCCAGCAAACGCACAGCGGCGTTGCGCCGAAACCTGGCGCCAGCCTGCACTGGCCCGACCCACAAAGGCAGAAGGAGAACATGCCATGGCCGATACCCCAACAGATTCGACGCAGACGACCGCCACAGCGGCAGTCGAAGCGACAACCGATGGTGCGCCAAAGAAACGGCGTGCCCGCGCCGCCAACCCCAGCGCGACGCCACGCCGCCGGAAAGCGGCTGTCGCGCCCACCGGCGACTTGGCGTCCTCGGGCGAAAACGCGGCGCCTGCCGCGCCAGCGGCAGTACAGCCGCCTTCCGCAGGCGGCAGCGTCGCCAGCCCTCCGCCCGCCAGCGCTGAGCCAGCCGCCAGGCCGAGCGAAACCGGCGCACCCGCAGCGACCGCCGGCAAGGCTGGCGCGCAGTTCTCGCGCCGCCTTGGCGACCGTCATTTGCTCGACTCGGACGCGCTCGAGAACATCGACCGAATGACCAATATCGCACTCGGGCAACTGAGTGGTGGTGTTTCGCCCGCTTCCCTGGCAATGGCTTACCTCGACTGGCTGGTGCACCTCTCCGCCTCACCCGGCAAGCAGTTTCAGCTCGGCGCCAAGGCGGCGCGCAAGGCGCTGCGCCTGGCCAGCTATGCGCTGAATTCGGCGATGACCGGCAGCGCCGAGGACTGCATCAAGCCGCTGCCCGGCGACCACCGTTTCGATCACCCGGGCTGGCAGCAGTTTCCGTTCAACGTGATCTACCAGGGCTTCCTGCTCAATCAGCAATGGTGGCACAACGCGACGACCGGAATCCGCGGCGTGTCCAAGCACAGCGAGGCGGCCGTGTGGTTCATCGCCAAGCAGATCCTCGACATGATGGCGCCAGCCAACATGCCGGCCATGAACCCGGAAATCGTCGAAGCGACGATCAAGGAAAGGGGCGCCAACCTGACGCGCGGTGCGCAACACTACGCCGAGGATTTCCGCCGCTCGCTACGCGACGAAAAGCCAGCCGGTGTCGAGGCCTTTCAAGTTGGCAAGAACCTTGCGGTCACACCCGGTCAGGTCGTCTTCCGCAATCAACTGATCGAACTGATCCAGTACGCCCCGGCATCCGGCACTGTCCACCGTGAACCCGTGCTGATGCAGTCAGCATGGATGATGAAGTATTACATCCTCGACCTTTCGCCGCACAACTCGCTGGTCCGCTACCTCGTCGAGCGGGGCCACACGGTGTTCATGATCTCCTGGCTCAACCCCGGTCGCGAGCACCGCAACCTCGGCATGGAAGACTATCGCAAGGCGGGAACGCTGGCCGCGATCAATGCCATCTGGGAGATTCTGCCCGGCCGCAAGATCCATACGGTCGGCTATTGCCTGGGCGGCATCCTGCTCACCATCACCGCCGCCGCAATGGCCCGTGACGGCGACGACCGGCTGGCCAGCATGACCCTGTTCACCACGATGACCGACTTTACCGATGTCGGCGAGATCAACGTCTTCATGGACGCCAGCGAAGTCACCCTGCTCGAGGACATGATGTGGGAAAAGGGTTACCTCGGCCACAAGCAGGTATCAGGCGGCTTTCAGTTGCTCAAGTCGGCCGACCTGATCTGGTCCAAGATGGTGCGCGAGTACTATCTCGGGCATCGCGAACCGATGTTCGACCTCATGGCCTGGAACGCCGATGGAACGCGCATGCCCTACCGGCAGCACTCCGAGGTGCTGCGTCGGCTCTACGTGGATAACCAGCTCTTCCAGGGCAAGTACATGGTCGGCGGACGAGCGATCTCGATCAGCAACATACACTGCCCGATCTTCGCGGTTGCCGCCGCGGCTGACCACGTGGCGCCCTGGCGTTCGGTGTACAAGCTGCACCTGCAGAGCGACGCCGCCGAACTCACCTTCGTTCTCACCAGCGGCGGCCACAACGTCGGGATCATCAACGAACCCGGGCGGCCGCACCGTTCGTTCCAGATGAGCGTCTGCCGCGAGGGCGAGCGCTTCCTCGACGCCGAAACCTGGAAGGAAAAGACGCCGAGAACCGAGGGATCATGGTGGCCAACCTGGCAGCAGTGGCTCGTGCAGCATTCCACGGGGATGGAGGCGCCGCCGCCGATGGGCGCTCCCGACAAAGGCTTGGTGCCGCTTTGCGCAGCGCCCGGCACCTACGTCTTCCAGCAATAGGACTCGTCGCCAACGGCCGGCCGGATTAACCGGCCGCCGTCGGCGTCAAGCGTCACAGCGAACGGCACGCTGGCTCCGGCAGTTCGCCGGCGAGGCCGCGCCGCGCGCGCTCGAACAAGCAGACGGCCGCCGCTGCAGCAACATTGACCGACTCGCTGCCAGCCGCCATCGGTATGCGCAGGTGCAAACCACAGACGCGCGCAATACGCGGCCGCACACCCTGCCCTTCGCTACCGAAGACCCAGGCGATCGGCGGCACGAACTTCGTTTCGTACAGACTGTTCGGCGCATCGACACAAGTGGCCAGGACCTGCCCGCGGTACGCGGTCAGAAAGGCCGCCAGATCATCACGCTCATAGAGGTCGAGCTGGAAGTGCGCGCCCATCGCCGCCCGCAGCACCTTCGGCGACCAGACGCTTGCGCAATCGCGCGAGACGACGATTTGACGCACTCCGGCAGCCGCGGCACTGCGCAGGATCGAACCAACGTTGCCCGGGTCCTGTACGCCGTCGAGGACAACCGTTTCGGCCTCGCCTTCGGGCGCCTGACGAGCTGCCGGCTGGGCGACGACGGCCATGATGCCGCTCGGTGAGTCGACCAGCGCGAGATCGTCGAACAGGCCATCGGACAGCCGAGTGATCGCGGCTTGCCCAAGCTCGCTGGCCAGGTAAGCCGCGATTTCCGCCCGCGCCAGGCCGCTGTCGCTGACGATGATTTCTGCCGGCGGCCCGTAATGGCGACGGTAAGCGGTGATCAGGTGCATGCCGTCGAGCAGACAATGGCCGCTCGAACGCCTTTCGCGCACACTGCGCGCCAGCCGCTTGAGGCTCTTGAAATGCGGGTTGTCGGCGGCGGTAACGCGCCTCATCGCGTGCTCAGTCTGGCCACCGGCGCGAAGCTGCGGCGATGCTGCGGGCTTGGTCCATGCTCGCGCAAGGCGGCCAGATGCTGCGCCGTCGGATAGCCCTTATGGCGAGCGAAACCGTAGGCCGGAAAAGCCGCATGTAGTTCGCACATCAGCCGATCACGCACCGTCTTGGCCAGTATCGACGCGGCGGCGATGCAAGCCAGCTTGCCGTCACCGCCGATCACTGCCTCGGCCGGGTAAGCCAGCGCCGGACAGCGATTGCCATCGACCAGGACAAGCGTGGGATGCAGGCGATACTGCTCGACCAGCGCCGAGAGCGCGCGCTGCATGGCGAGCAGGCTCGCCTGCAGAATGTTCAACTGGTCGATCTCGGCCGCGCTCGCCTGTCCGACCGCCCAGGCCAACGCCTGTTGACGGATGTCCTCGGCAAGCACGGTGCGCCTTGGCGCACTGAGTTTCTTCGAGTCGTCGATGCCGAAAATCGGCGGCCGGCGCGCATCAAGCACGACGGCAGCGGCAACGACCGGGCCGGCCAGCGGCCCGCGCCCTGCTTCGTCGACACCGCAGACCAGGCCCTCAGGCGGCTGCAGCAACATTCCTGCGCACTTCCGTCGGCAGGCAGTCGACGACGGCAGCGGCGGCTTTCTCGGCGGCGTTCTGTCGCAACTGCAGGTGCATTTCACGAAAAACCTGGCCGATCCGCTGACGGCCGGCGCTGTCGGCGTAGAGATCGAGGAGCGCCGGCGCCAGCTTCTCCGGTCGGGCGTCGTCCTGAATGTACTCGGGAACGACAAAGCGGCCGGCAAGAACGTTGGGCAGTCCCACGTAGGGCAAATACGCCATCCGGCGCATCAAGCGATAGGACAGCGGCGCCATCTTATAGACGATGACCATTGCCCGTTTGAGCAGCGCCGCTTCCAGCGTTGCCGTGCCGCTCGCCACCAGGACCACATCGGCCGCCATCATCGCCTCATGCGCGTGCCCGAAAACCAGGCGAATCGGCAAGTTCCCGGCCTGGCAGCGCTGCAACGCTGCCTCGAACAGGACGCGCGTCTCGCGCGTTGCCAGCGGAACGAGAAAGAGCGCAGTCGGGAGTGCCTCATTGACCCGCCGTGCAGTCTCGATGAAGGTATCCGCCATGTAGTGCAGTTCCGACTGCCGACTGCCCGGAAGCAGCGCGAAAACGGCGTCGTCGGCGCCCAGACCAAGACGCGCGCGCGCCACGGCGCGGCCGTCGGCCAGCGGCAGCATGTCGGCCAACGGATGGCCAACGTAGCGTACCGTAATTCCCTTTCTCTCGTAAAAGGCCGCTTCGCACGGGAAAAGCGTCAGCACGCAGGCAACCGCTGCGCCGATCTTGTTGATTCGCCCGCCGCGCCAGGCCCAGATCGACGGGCTGACGTAGTGCACCGTGGCAATTCCCCGTCGCTTGAGCGCTTTCTCGACCGCCAGATTGAAGTCCGGCGCATCGACGCCGACAAAGACATCCGGCGGATCGGCCAGCAAGCGGCGCTTCAGCTCGCGCCGAATTCCCGAGATCTCGCGGAAATGCCGGAGGACTTCGATGTAGCCGCGGACAGCCAGTTTTTCCAGTGGATACCAGGCGTCGAAACCCAGCGCCATCATCTTCGGACCGCCAATGCCGAAAAAGACTGCCTCTGGAAGCCTTGCCTGAATCGCCTGCATCAACTGGCTGGCGAGCAGATCGCCGGACGCCTCGCCGGCGACCATGGCGACGCGTACGGCAGGCTGGCTCATCGAATGATGCCGCGCTTTGACACCGCCAGAAAGTCGACCAGCGGACTGATCTCCGGGTGAGCAATGACCTCCTGTTCGAGTCTGGCGCGCGCTTCTTCCAGCATCAGGCCCGACTTGTAGACCGTCCGGTAGGCGCGCTTCAGCACGAGCAGCGCCTCCGCCGAGAAACCGCGCCGCTTCAGCCCTTCGGCGTTGATGCCAAAGGGACTGGCGGTATTGCCGGCAGCCATGACGAAGGGCGGAATGTCCTGCAGGACGACGGTACCGACGGCAGTCATCGCATGCGCGCCGATCCGGCAGAACTGGTGCACACCGGTATAACCGCCGAGGATGGCCCAATCATCGACGTGCACGTGTCCGGCAAGTTGCGCATTATTGGCAAATACCGTGTGCTTGCCGACCTGGCAATCGTGCGCGATATGCACGTAAGCCATGATCCAGTTGTCGTCGCCAACGCGCGTGATGCCGACATCCTGCGCGGTACCCAGGTTGAACGTGCAGAACTCGCGGATGGTGTTGCGATCACCAATCTCCAGACAGGTTGGCTCACCCCCGTACTTCTTGTCCTGTGGCACCTCGCCCAGCGAGCAGAACTGGAAGATCCGGTTGTCGCAGCCGATGCGCGTTCGCCCGGAAATCACGACGTGCGGGCCGACCACCGTGTTGTCGCCAATCTCGACATGTTCGCCGACGATCGAGTAGGGGCCGACCGAAACGTTGGCGCCCAGACGGGCGCCCGGATGGATGATGGCGCTGGGATGGATCATCCCCGCCGCTGCCGGCGCCTCAAGCGACATTTCGCTTGGCGCACATCAGTTCGGCCTCGGCGACCACCTCACCATCGACCCGCGCTTCGGCAGCGTACTTCCAGATGCCACGCATCTGGCGCTGGATCGCCACGTGCAGGTGCAGTTGATCGCCCGCCGTCACCGGCTTCTTGAAACGTGCGGCGTCGATCCCGACAAAGTAGAAGACCGAACTCGCGTCCGGCTTTTCGCCCATCGTGCGAAACGACAGGATGCCGGCTGCCTGCGCCAGTGCCTCCATGATCAGGACGCCGGGCATCACCGGATGATGCGGAAAGTGACCGGAAAAGAACGGTTCGTTGATGGTCACGTTTTTGTAGGCGTGTATCGCCTTGCCAGGCTCGCAAGCGAGCACGCGGTCAATGAGCAGGAACGGATAGCGATGTGGCAGATGCTCGAGAATCTCGTGTATGTCCATTACGTTCAAGTCTTCTTCTCCATCAGGTCGAGTTTCTTCTCAAGTTCGGCCACCCGTTCCGCCAGCCTGGCCAGGCGTTTGAGTTGCGCGGCATTGTGCAACCATTCCTTGTGCGCCGCGAGCGGGAAGATGCTCGTGTACTGACCGGGTTGCGCCAGGCTGTGGGTGACCATCGTTCCGGCCGAGATGTGCACGTCGTCCGCCAAGTCGAGGTGACCGATGATCATGCCAGCCCCACCGACCGTACATCGGCGACCGATACGGCTGCTCCCGGCGATGCCGACGCACCCGGCCAAGGCAGCGTGGTCGCCGATCGCCACGTTATGACCAATCTGAATCTGATTGTCGAGCTTGACGCCGTTGCCGATCACCGTGTCGTCGAGCGCGCCGCGGTCGATCGAGGTGTTGGCACCGATCTCGACATCGTCACCGATCAGCACGCGACCAATCTGCTGAATCTTCAGCCAGCCGCCACTCTCCTTGGCAAAGCCGAAGCCATCTGCGCCGATGATCGCCCCTGCGTGGATGATCGCCCGCTTGCCGATCACGCAATCGTGATACACGACGACATTCGGGTAGAGCAAGGAATCGTCCCCGATGCGGACGCCGTCGCCAATCACACAACCGGGAAAGAGAACGACATTCTCGCCGATGCTGACCCCTTCACCAACGACAACGTTGTCGCCGACGCTGACCGACGGCGGCAGCGTCGAGCGTAGCACGGCGTTTCGGCCAATTCCTGGCACATGCGTGCGCGGCGGGTTGAGCAGAGCGACGACGCGTGCGTAGTAGGCATAGGCATTCGCGTGCACGATGCGCGGCAGACTCGTGGCAGCGGCGAACTGCGGCGGAACGATGACGGCCGAGGCCCTGGTGGTCAACAGTTGCTGGCGATAGCGTGGATTGGCAAGAAAGGCAATCTGACCCGCTTGTGCCGAGTGCAGCGTCCCCACCTGGCCGACGACCACCGCGCCGTCGCCGCACAGCTCGCCTCCGAGACGCGCAACGATCTCGTCCAGACGCAGGGCAGAAGCGATCGCGCGCACCATCTAGCCGACGCGGTCGCCTATTTCGCCTCCTTGGCTTCCGACAGCGCCTTGATCACCTTGTCGGTAATATCGAGCCGCGGGCTGACCCAGACGACATCCTGCACGATCAGGTCGTACTTCTCATTTTCGGCCAGTTGTTTGATCGCTTTGTTCGCCTTTTCGATGATCGCCGCGTTTTCCTCGTTCTGGCGCAGGTTCAGGTCTTCACGAAACTCGCGCTGCTTGCGCTGAAACTCGCGTGACAACTCCGCGAGGTCCTTTTCCTTCGTTCGCCGCTCGCTTTCGGCCATCGTCAGGCCGTTTTTCTCGAGTGTTTCCTGCAGCGCCTGGACCTGCTTGGCGAGACGCTGCAAATCCTGGTCCCGCTTGGTGAATTCCTGCTCGATCCGCTTTGCCGCGCGGACTGCCGCCGGCGCGTCGCGGAAAAGGCGTTGGGTATTGACGTAACCAACCTTCAACTGGTCAACCGCCGACGCATACGACGCCGGCAGCGAAGCCAGCAGCGCCACCAGCAGCGGGGCAATCGTCTTCTTCAAGCTCGTTCTCCTGGATTAAAAGGTCGTCCCCAACTGGAACTGAAACTTTTGCAGTTTATCATTACTTTTCTCGTTGATCGCCTGACCGAGGCTGAATTTCAGCGGCCCGAGCGGTGACAGCCAGGCGGCAGTCAGACCCACCGACATGCGCAAGCCTTCGTCCGCCAGCGTATATTTGTCCGTAAACACGTTACCGGCATCGAAGAAGGGCCCAAAGCGGAAGGATTTGTCGAAGCCGGGCAGCGGGAACAGCAGCTCGGCATTGAAAACGACCTTGCGCGTCCCACCCAGGCGTGTATCCGGATCGTTGAGGTTGTAAGGGCCAAGACTCGCCGTATCGTAGCCGCGCACCGAACCGACGCCGCCGGCATAGAAGTTCTTGTAAAAGGGCAGGTTCTGGCCGGACAGTCCCTTGGCGTAGCCGACCTCACCATTAAGAAAGAGGACGATGTCCTTGGTCAGCGGAAAGTAATGTTGCTGCTGATAGGTCAGGCGGTAGAACGAGAGATCCACCCCCGGAATGGCAAACTCGACGCCGGCCCGATGAACAGCGCCGCTTGTCGGGTAGATCGCGCTGTTGCGCGTATCGCTGGTCCACGCGACGGTCAGCGGTAGCGTGATGTTCGAGTTGCCATGCTCCTTCTGAAAGTCGATGTACTGTTGCGGCGTCGCCGTGGTGATCGGATCGATGTCGATCACCGTCTGATCGACGGCCAAGCCAAAGCTCAGCGTATCCTTTTCGCTGATCGGAAAACCAAAGCGGATTCCGCCCCCGGTCGACTGCGACTTGAAGGCGTAGCCAAGTGAGGTGGGGTTAAGATTGCGGTGATAAAGATCGAAACCCTGGCTGACGCCATCAACGGTGAAGTAGGGATTCGTATAGTTGATTCCCACCGTGCGGTTGAGCTTCCCGGTATTCACCTGCAGCGACAGGAAGCGGCCAGAACCGAAGATGTTCGCCTGCGATATCGATCCCGACAGAACCAGTTTTTCAGCGCTCGAATACCCCGCGCCGATTGAAATGTTGCCGGTCGTCTTCTCGGCTACGTTGACGTTGACGTCGACCTGGTCGATCGTTCCGGCAACCGGCGGTGTTTCCACGTTGACCTCGGCAAAATAGCCGGTACGATCGATTCGCTCGCGCGATGCGGCGACCCGCTCGGCGTCGTACCAGCCGCCTTCCATCTGACGGATTTCCTGCCGGATCACCTCGTCGCGCGTTTTTGTGTTGCCTGTGATGCTGACCCGCCGGACATAAGCCCGCTTGCCCGGGTCGACGAAGATGGTGAATGCTGCGGTCCGCTTTTCCTTGTCAAGTTCGGGTGATGCGTTGACGTTCGCGAAAGCATAACCCTGCGCGCCGAGCTTGTCGGCGATCGCTTTGGTGCTCGCGTTCAGCTTTTCGCGCGAAAAGACGTCGCCCGCCTTGATCGTCACCGATTGTCGGTACTCGTCGTCGGACAGGATCAGGTCGCCGGCCAGTTTGACCGAGGAAACGACATAGCGCTCGCCCTCGTTGATGCTGACCGTGATGTAGATATCCTTCTTGTCCGGGCTGATCGACACCTGCGTCGAGTCGACGCTGAACTCCAGATAGCCGCGATCGAGATAATAGGAACGCAGGCTCTCCAGGTCGGCTGAGAGTTTCTGCTTCGAATACTGGTCGCTCTTGGTGTACCAGCTTATCCAGTTCGGCGTCCTGAGCTGGAATACGGCCAGCAGATCCTTCTCTTTGAACGCCTGCGCGCCAACGATGTTGATCTGCTTGATCAGCGCAGCCTCGCCCTCGTCGATATTGAAGTTGATCGCCACACGGTTGCGGTCGAGCGGAGTGACCGTCGTCGTGATTACCACGGCATACCTGCCGCGCGACAGGTACTGGCGCTTCAGCTCCTGTTCCGCCTTCTCGAGCGTCGCCCGGTCGAAGGTCCGCGAGAGTCCGATGCCGACTTCCTTCAGGCCCTTGATCAGCTGATCCTTGTCGAACTCCTTCAGGCCGACGAAGTCGATCTGCGCAATGGCCGGGCGCTCTTCGACGACGATGATCAGCACCTGGCCATCGTGCTCAACGCGCACATCCTTGAAGAAACCGGTCGCAAACAGCGTCCTGATCGCTTGCGCCGCCTTCTCGTCGTTCATCGTCTCGCCGACCTTGACGGGCAGGTAACTGAACACGGTACCCGCCTCGACACGCTGGATCCCTTCGACGCGGATGTCCCTGACGACGAACGGCTCCATCGCGGTCGCCGCATGCGCGTAAGCGATCGCCAGCAGACCTGCAGGCAGGAATATCTTCATATGCTCAGCCGGAGAACAATCGATTGATGTCGTTATAGAAGGCAAACGCCATCAGCATGAGCAGAAGAGCCAGGCCAACCCGCTGGCCAACTTCCATGGTCCGTTCGGAGACTGGCCCACGCTTGATGATTTCGATCAGATAATACAACAGATGCCCGCCATCCAGAATCGGGATCGGCAGCAGGTTGAGCACACCGAGGCTGATGCTGATCAGGGCGAGGAACTTCAAATAGTAGTCGACGCCGAGCTGCGCCGACTGGCCCGCGTAGTCGGCGATCGTCACCGGCCCGCTGATGTTGCGCCACGAGACCTCGCCGACAATCATCTTGCCGATCATGCGCAGCGTGAACGCCGACTTCTCCCAGGTTTCGCTCAAGGCCTTGGCCAGGGCCGGCAGCGGCGCATGACTGACGATGGTCGTCATGGCTTCGCGCGCACGTCCGTCGTCGATCGCTGCCACGCCAATGCGGCCGACCTCCCGACCGCGTTCCTCCACGACTGCCGGCGTCACCGTCGTTTGCAGCACCTCCCCGGCGCGCCTGAGTTCGACCACCAACGACCTGCCCGGAGCCGCACGAACAGCCGCAACGATGTCTGCCCAGTTGCGTATTTCGCGGCCATCGATGGCCGTGATTTCGTCGCCAGAGCGCAGCCCGGCGGCAGCGGCCGCGCCGTCTCGACCAAGCTTGCCGAGCACCGGCGGCAGGCTCGGACGATGCAAGGCGAGCCCCAGGCGGTCAAACGCTTCACCTTCCCAACCGGACTCGCGAATCGCCGACAGCGCCAGGCGACGAAAGGCGACTTCCTGCCGGCGATTGATCACTTCCAGCTCGACCGAATCGCTTTCGGCCGCCTGACGCAACAGCAGCCAGCGCAGTTCCTGCCAGGTGCGCACGGGTTCGCCGTCCACCTTGCGGACGAGCTCGCCATCCTCGACACCGGCAGCGGCGGCAGCGCTCATTGCCGCCGGCGCAGCGAGGATAGGCTTGAACTCCTCGGTGCCGTGCCAGAACAGTCCCCAGTAGATGAGCGTGGCTAGCAACAGATTGGCGGCCGGGCCGGCGGCGACGATCGCCATCCGCTGCCATACCGGCTGCCGATTGAAGCTGCGCGGCAAGTCTTCGGCGGCGACGCTACCCTCGCGCTCATCGACCATCTTGACGTAACCGCCCAACGGAAACGCCGCAATCACCCACTCGGTGCCATCCCGACCGAAGCGGCGTCGCCAGAGCGGCTGACCAAAACCCACCGAAAAGCGCAACACCTTGACGCCGACCCAGCGGGCGACCAGAAAATGTCCCAATTCATGCACGACGACGAGAACAGCGAGCGCGACCGCAAACGCGACAAGATAATGTATGAAGGTGCTCATCGCCCGCTCGTCTCGCCAATCACGGCCTCAGCCGCGGCCCGCGCCCGCGCATCGGCCGCCAGCACCTCATCGAGCGAAGCCGGTGCCACGCCCGCCGGCAGCCGGTCCATGACGTTTGCAATGACTCGGGGAATCTCGGTAAAACGAATCCGACCGTCCAGGAAGGCCTGCACGGCGACTTCGTTGGCCGCATTGAGCGTCGCCGGCGAGCTGCCGCCCTCGGCCAATGCGCGATAGGCAAGCGCCAGACAAGGAAAGCGCGCCGCATCGGGCTGGGCAAAGTCAAACGCCGCGACGGCGCACAGGTCGAGTGGCTCCACACCGGCAGCCATTCGCCGCGGATAGGCCAGCGCATGCGCAATCGGTGTGCGCATGTCGGGTTGACCGAGCTGCGCAATCAGCGAACCGTCGGCGTACTGAACCAGCGAGTGAACGACGCTCTGCGGGTGAATGACGACACGGATCCGCTCAGCCGGAACGTTGAACAACCAATGAGCTTCGATCACCTCTAGGCCCTTGTTCATCATCGTCGCTGAATCAACCGATATCTTTCGCCCCATGTTCCAGGTCGGATGCGCGCACGCCTGCTCGGGGGTCACCGCTTCCAGATCGAGCGCGGCGAGTTCACGGAACGGCCCGCCGGAAGCGGTAAGAAACAGACCGACAACTCCGCATTCCTGCGGATTGCCGGCGTAGTTCTCCGGCAACGACTGGAAAATCGCGTTGTGCTCGCTGTCGATCGGCAAGAGCGTCGCAGCGTGCGCTTTGACTGCGTGCATGAAAACTGATCCAGCCATGACCAGCGCTTCCTTGTTGGCCAGAAGCACTCTCTTGCCAGCGGTGACCGCCGCCAGCGTCGGCGGCAACCCGGCAGCACCGACGATGGCGGCCATCACGGCGTCGGCCTCGGGCAGGCAGGCAATCCGGATCAAGGCCTGCCGGCCATGCTCGACCACCGTCGAACAACCGGCAGCCGCCAGGCGGGCGGCGAGTTCGGCAGCCCGCGCCTGATCGCCGAGCACCGCGTAGCGCGGCCGAAACTCGATACATTGCGCGTACAGTTGGTCGACCTGTTGATTGGCGGTCAGGGCAAGAACGCGATAGCGCTGCGCATGCAGCCGCACGACCGCCAGCGTGCTCAGGCCGATCGAACCGGTCGAGCCGAGGACGACAAGATTCTGCACCGGCGCGTCCCCCTTCATCAGCGTCCGGCGAGCAACCAGAACAGAGCGACCAGCGGCAGCGTCGAAGTCAGGCTGTCGATGCGGTCGAGCACACCACCGTGCCCCGGCAGGATCTGGCTGCTGTCCTTCAGTCCCGCAGCCCGCTTGAGCAGCGACTCGAAGAGGTCGCCGACAATGCTGATCGCGGTCAGCGCGAAAAGGACGGCGACGAGCAACGCGGCATTGTCGGCGAGCACCGCCGGCAGCTTCGAGCTGACGAGCAGACCGCAAACGGCAACGCCGAGAGCACCACCGATCGCCCCTTCCCAGGTCTTGCCCGGGCTGATGGCGGGCGCCAGCTTGTGCCGGCCGAAGCGCCGGCCGGCGAAATAGGCGCCAATATCAGCCACCCAGACGACCGCCATCACGCCGAGCAGGAACAACGGGCCGCCCTGGCGCAGTTGCAGCAGCGCCAACCAGGCCGGCAGGATGAGCAGAAAACCGGTCAGCAAACCGAGCGGCAGATTGGCCAGCGGCCAGCGCCAGCGCAACCAGAACGGCACGACAAGCAGCCAGAAAGCGGCGGCGGGCAGGTAGAACCATCGTCCGAGACGCCATCCGGCGTCCTGGAAGCCAGGCGTGAGACCGACGGCTGGCGGATCGAAAGCGGCGACGGCCGCACAGGTACAGGCGAAAAGCGCGCCAAGCGCCAGACGACCCGCCTGACCCAGCCTGATCAGGCCACCCCATTCCCAGGCGGCAATCGCGGCTACGGCCGAAACGAAGGCCAGCCAGCCAAGCGGCGGCAACTGGAAGAGCGCGCCGAAGAACAGGGCAAAGAGAAGAAGCGCGGTGATGACCCGCGTCCTAAGCATCTAGCGGTGGGTCCGACAGGCCATCCGCCGAACGGGCAGCCGACAACTGCTCGCTCGTTCGCCCAAAACGGCGTTCGCGCTGCTGGTACGACGCGATCGCCCGGTCAAAGGAGGGCGCATCAAACTCGGGCCAGAGAACGTCGGTAAAATAAAGCTCTGAATAGGCCAGTTGCCAGAGGAGAAAGTTGCTGATTCGCTGTTCGCCGCCCGTCCGGATGAATAAATCGGGTTCGGGCGCGTAACTCATCGCGAGATACGGCGCCAAGTCAGCTTCGCTCCACTCGCCCGTCTTCTCTGGTTCGGCCAGCCGCAAACGGTTGACCGCCTGCAGGATGTCCCAGCGCCCGCCATAGTTGGCCGCAATGGTCAGAACCAGGCGGCTGTTGGCCGCCGTCCGCTGTTGCGATGCCTCGATCAGCGCCTGCAATTCCGGTTCAAAACGCGACAGGTCGCCGACCACGCGCAGGCGAACACCGTTGCGGTCAAGCTTGCGCACTTCCTCGCGCAGCGCCCGCCCGAACAGTTGCATCAGCAAAGAAACCTCATCTGCCGGGCGACGCCAGTTCTCGGAACTGAAAGCGAACAGCGTGAGATAGCTGACACCGCGCGCGAGGCACGCCTTGACCATCTCGCGCACCGTTTCGACGCCCCGATGGTGACCGGCAACGCGCGGCAACAAGCGCTTTCGCGCCCAACGTCCGTTGCCATCCATGATGATCGCGACATGCGCGGGGATGGCCGCCGCGGCGGGTACGCTTCTTGTCGAACTGGTAAACAGCGCCATCGGAATGCCTTGTCCGAACGCCGTCAGATGGCCATCAACTCGGTTTCCTTGTGGGCAAGCTGCTTGTCGATCTCAGCTACGTAACGATCGGTGAGCTTCTGCACTTCGTCCTGCGCGCGGTGTTCATCGTCTTCTGAACACTCCTTGTTCTTCAGCATTTCCTTGAGCGTGGCGATCGCGTCACGACGCAGATTACGCACCGCCACCTTGGCGCCTTCACCTTCCCCTTTGACGACTTTGATCAGTTCACGGCGCCTTTCCTCGGTCAACGGCGGCATCGGAACCCGGATCAGTTCGCCCTGCGCCGAAGGATTCAGCCCGAGATCCGAATCGCGAATCGCCTTCTCGACCTTGATCAGCATGTTCTTCTCCCACGGCTGTACGCCCAGGGTGCGAGCATCGATCAGGCTCACGTTGGCGACGGTATTGATCGGCACGAGCGACCCGTAATACTCGACCTGCACATGGTCGAGCAGACCGGTATGCGCCCTGCCCGTACGCACTTTGGCCAGATCCGTCCGCAGCGCCTCGATCGACTTCTGCATCTTTCGCTCGGTCAGCTTCTTCACATCTGCAATCGACATCTTCGCCTCCGTCAGGAACAATGGACCAGCGTACCTTCGTTCTCGCCCAGCGTGACCCGCCGCAAGGCTCCCGGCTTGAAGATCGAGAACACATTGATCGGCAACCGTTGATCGCGACAGAGGGCAAAGGCCGTAGCGTCCATGACCGCGAGATTCTGCGCGATCGCCTCATCGAAAGTAATCCGGTCGTAGCGTCGAGCCGTCGGATCCTTCTTGGGGTCGGCGGCGTAGATGCCGTCGACCTTGGTCGCCTTGAGAACGATTTCGGCACCGATTTCCGCCCCGCGCAAGGCAGCAGCGGTATCGGTCGTGAAGAAGGGGTTGCCGGTCCCGGCAGCAAAGATCACTGTTCGACCCTGCTCCAGATAACGGATCGCCTTGCCGCGAATGTACGGCTCGACCACCTGCTCGATGTTGAGCGCCGACTGTACGCGCGAGACCATACCGGCCGCGCGCATCGCGTCGTGCAGAGCCAGTCCGTTCATCACCGTCGCCAGCATCCCCATGTAATCGGCCTGAGCGCGATCCATGCCGCTGGCGGCTGGAGCCACGCCGCGAAAGATGTTGCCTCCACCGATCACCACGCCGACCTGCACACCCAGATCGACAATGCCCTTGATCTCGGCAACGATCCCGGTAATCGTCGGCCGGTTTATTCCGTAGGCATCGCCCCCCATGAGCGCCTCGCCCGACAGCTTGAGCAGGATGCGTTTGTATTTCGGCGTCTGGTCGGTCATCGCGGGCAGTCTCCTCGGGTCAGGTCGCTTCGTTGGCGTTGCCGCCTATTTCTGTGCCGCGGCCGCCTGGGCAGCCACTTCGGCGGCGAAGTCGTTGCTCCGCTTGGCCAGCCCTTCGCCGACGACGAACAGAGAAAAGGCGTTAACCGTCGCGCCCTTGGCCTTGAGCAACTGGGCAATCGTCTGCTTGCCGTCATCGGCCTTGACGAAGACCTGCCCGAGCAGGGTGACCTCGTTGAGAAATTTCTGCACTGAACCATCGGCGATCTTCTCGATCATCGCTTCCGGCTTGCCCGCTTCACGCGCTTTTTCGACGGCAATCCGGCGTTCGCTGTCGATCAGTTCGGCAGCGATACCGGAGGCGTCGAGTGCCTTCGGCTTGGCCGCCGCAATATGCATGGCCAAGTCCTTGCCGAGTTGATCGTCGCCCCCCGTCCGATCAACGATGACCCCAATCTTGGCTCCCCCGTGCACGTAGGACGACAGCTTGCCGCTCGCCTGCCGACGCACAAAACGCCGAATCGACATGTTCTCGCCAATTTTCCCGACCAATGCCGTGCGTGTCGACTCGACCGTCCCTTCACCCATCGGCAGTGCCGCCAGGGCAGCGACATCTGCCGGATCGTGACGTGCCACGAGCGCCGCACATTCGGCAGCCAGTTGCAGGAAGTCGTCATTCTTGGCCACGAAGTCGGTTTCGCAGTTGATCTCGACCATTGCCCCGACTTGCCCGCTGTCGGCCAGATGGATAGCGACGACGCCTTCCGCGGTAATCCGGCTAGCCGCCTTGCTCGCCTTCGAGCCGAGTTTCACCCGCAGCAACTCTTCCGCCTTGTTAAGGTCGCCCGCCGCCTCGGTCAGGGCTCGCTTGCATTCCATCATCGGCGCGTCGGTTCTCTCGCGCAGTTCCTTTACCATGCTTGCGGTAATTTCCGCCATTTCGTTCTCCACTTGCCGACACGGCCGGGAGCACCGGCCGCGCCTCGCTCAACACATTCAGGAAAAAGCAGACTCAGCAGACTCCACCAGTGAGCCCGCGGCAGGCGCCGCCAACCGGCGGCGCCGAAGATCATTCGTCGTCATCTTCCTCGACAAACTCATCCGCCGAAACGGCTTCCAGGATTTCCTCAACGAACTGACTGCGCCCCTCGAGAACCGCATCGGCAACGCCCCGGGCATACAGGCGGATCGCGCGTGACGAGTCGTCGTTGCCGGGAATCACATAATCGACACCGTCCGGCGAATGATTGGTGTCGACCACAGCAACAACCGGAATGCCCAGCTTGTTCGCCTCGGTGATCGCGATCTTGTGATAGCCGACGTCAACGACGAAAAGCGCATCCGGCAGCGATCCCATTTCCTTGATGCCACCGATCGCCTTGTGCATCTTTTCCAACTCGCGCGTGATCATCAGTGCTTCCTTCTTGCCGAGGCGATCGAGCGAGCCGTCTTCGCACATGACTTCCATTTCCTTCAGGCGCTTGAGCGACAGCTTGATCGTCTTGAAGTTGGTCAGCATGCCACCCAGCCAGCGCTGCTCGACGTACGGACAGTCGCAGCGAACGGCTTCCTCGGCCATGATCTCGCGCGCCTGTCGCTTCGTTCCGACGAACAGGATCGTGCCCTTGTTGGCCGCCAGCCGGCGCACGAAGGCCATTGCCTCGTTGTACTTGGCAAGCGTCTTTTCGAGGTTGACGATATGAATCTTGTTGCGCGCGCCGAAGATGTACGGCGCCATCTTGGGGTTCCAGAAGCGTGTCTGGTGGCCGAAATGAACGCCGGCCTCGAGCATTTGACGCATCGTTGTGGACATAAGTCTCAGTACTCTCAAGTCAGGGTTGAACCACCATTCGCCCAGCTAACTCCCACCGATCCGGCAGGCACCCTCGATCAGGCGAATGTGCGTGATGAAGCGTGCACTTCGGCGACGCTCCGCGCCCCGGTCGGGCGCAATCCTTTTCTCCGCTGATGCAAGCCAGCAAAAAGCGGCGATACTACCACCAACCGGCACAAGATTTCAATTCGCCACACGCGCCTGCGCGTCCTTCACGACCGCCCAGGGCAAGGAAGTCGGTGCCAGGCCACCCCCCACCAATTCCCCGGCCCTCGCCAAGGCAGACACTTCATGTGCTATGCACCCGGTCAACCCCATGGCTTGCCAAGCCCAACCACCTGCATCGCATCATCCAGCAAGCACCATGACAGCGTCAGCCTCGATCAGCGCACCACGCGGCAGAGCAGCGACGCCAACCACGGCGCGCGCCGGGAAGGGTTCGGAGAAGTAACAGGCCATTACCTCATTGACCGTCATGAAATGGTTCAAATCGGTGAGATACACGTTCAGCTTGACGATGTCGGAGAGCGTTCCGCCGGCAGCCTCGGCGACCGCTTTGAGGTTCTCGAAGACGCGTACAATTTGCCCATCGATGCCCTCCACCATCTGCATGCTCGCCGGGTCGAGACCGATCTGTCCGGAGAGATACACTATTCGGTCAACGACGACCGCCTGAGAATAGGTACCGATTGCCGCCGGGGCCAGCGGGCTGGAAACGATCGTTTTGTGCATGTTCCCTTCCTCTACAATGCGGGTCGCAAAAGGAGATGGTAAATGACCAGCACAGTGATCGCCAACCTGGAAAAATTGCTCGGCGGCTCACGTGATGGCGCTTTGCTGCGCTATTCGCTTGGCGCAGAGTACCTCAAGGCGGGCGAGGTCGATCGCGCCGCGACGCATTTGGCGCAGGCAGTCGCCCACGAACCGACGTATTCCGCTGCCTGGAAGCTGCTTGGCCGAGCCTTGGCGGAAGCCGGACGGGCAACGGAGGCGCTTTCTGCCTACGATCAGGGAATCGCCGTCGCCACTGCCAAGGGCGACATGCAGGCGGCCAGAGAGATGACTGTCTTCGCCCGCCGCCTGCGGCGCGCCACTGACCAAGCCGCCGGCTAGGGTCAGCGGGCCCGGCTGGCCAGCGGCGCAGTTTCGATGCCCAGTTCCTTCAGCCGCCGACGAATCACCTCGAGCTCGGCGCGTGTCCTGAAGGGACCGATGCGCAGACGCGTCTCGACGGTCGCCGGAATCCCTTCCTGCGCCAGCCGTGCCTGCAGACCCTCGGCTCGACGAGCATCCAGCAGGAGATCCGACTGCAAGGTGTAGCCGGATCCAGCGCGGGGGGCAGCGACCGCCGGCAGAACGGGCGGCGCGGGGCTCGCCGCAGGCGTCGCGAGTGGCGGTACTTCCTGTGACGCTTCGCGGGGTGCGCGAGGAGGTCCAACCGGCTCTGCCGACCCCGCCGGAACACCGGCGGCCAGCGTACGGCCCGTGCCAGCCGGCGGAGAGCCAGGGACAGGCAGCCCGCCCGATGCAGGGCGGCCGGTTGGGGCCGCGCCGACCGCTTCTTGCTGACTACCCGCCAGCGCTGGCACCGGCGTTGGCTTCGGTGTTGACTCGGGCGTGGGCTGGGGCGTGGGCTCGGGCGTGGGCTCGGGCGCTGGTTCGGCGACCGGTGGCGGGGCAATCGTCGCCGGCGGCGCTTCCTTGCGGCGTACCGGAACCGGCTCGGTGAACTGCGTGCCGGCGATCATCGCCTCATCCTGTGTATTCAAGTAGTCGAAGATCGCCAGTGCGCAAAGCAGCACGACGATCAACATCGCGGCAACTCCCATGCGGCGCAGCAGTTGTCGCTTCAGCTCGGCCTGCCCATCGCCGTCAGACGCCAGCGCGCGCCCTTCGGGAGGAAGTTCAGGTGCCGAGGAGGATGTGTTTTCGTCGCCTGGCGATCGGACTGCCATTTTCTTGCCCTGCCCCTTTCCTGATCACTGAATGCCATCCGGTCGATTGCGCGCCAGCGCGACGATCAAATCTGCCTCGGCCCGCGCAATCGCGCAATGGCGGGCGATGGCCGCGGCATCGTGTCCCTGCATCGCCAGTTGCATTGCATCCTTGTAAAGCGGCGCGGCAGTGGCCACCGGTTGGGCCGCCTCGGCGAGCACCCGACGGACGTCTTCGCGCGCGGCGAGCAAGTCGGAGCGCAACTCGTCAAGCTCGCAGCGCAACTGGTACATATCGCGCTGCAGGGCGTCGATCAAGGCTTGTCCCGGAATCTCGGGCGGCGGCTCGTTCCAGGCGAAACCCGGCTCGGCGGGAAGCTCGGCAGTCTCGGTGACCGGCACTGCGCCCGCGGACACAGCCAGGGGTGCTGCGTCAGCGGCTACCGATTCGCCCGGCGCGCCCACTGGCAACGTCGGCCTGGCGTCGGGCGGCGGTTCGCTGACCGCGGTGTACGCCGCCACGGCGGCTTCTGCCGCCTTAGCCGTGCCTGCCAGCCTGCTCGCCTGCAAATCGCGTCGCAAATGCCGCATCCGCACGAAGAGGACGATGATATAAAGAACGAGCAGCGCGATGATCGCAATCAATCCTTCGCGCCAGCCCAGACTGCCCAGTTGATCGATATCCATTGCGCGCCTTGATCACGGTGTCCCGCGAGCATTATGCCAGACACTCTGCTCGCTACGCGGGCCGCGCGCCGCCCAGGCGTGCGTCGAGAGTTGACGCTCGGCAGTGTTCCCCCTGACGGACAACGGCGCCTGCCCGATCAGCGACAAGAGCCCTCGTCGAAGACGCTCGACGAGGGCTTGCAACCGCTTGGCGGGGGATCTACTGGATCGATTCGAAGACGCCCGCAGCACCCATGCCGGTGCCGATGCACATGCTGACCATGCCGTAGCGCTGCCCCGTCCGGCGCAGACCGTGAACCAGCGTCGCGGTGCGGATTGCCCCGGTGGCGCCCAGCGGATGGCCGAGCGCGATCGCCCCACCCAAGGGGTTGACGCGCGCCGGGTCGAGCTCCAGCGTGCGCATGACGGCCAGCGATTGGGCCGCGAACGCCTCGTTGAGTTCGAACCAGTCGACGTCGTCCTGCCGGATTCCGGCCAGCTTGAGGGCGCGCGGAATCGCTTCGATCGGACCGATGCCCATGATCTCCGGGGCAACGCCCGCCACCGAGTAGGCGGCAAAGCGTGCCAGCGGCGTCAGATCGAACTGCCGGAGGATCTTTTCCGAGACGAGCAACACTGCCGCCGCGCCGTCCGACATCTGCGAGCTGTTGCCGGCAGTCACCGTACCGCGTGCCGCAAACGCCGGCCGCAGCCTGGCGAGTCCATCAAGGCTGCTGTCCGCGCGCGGGCCCTCGTCATCCTTGGCCACGTATTCTCTGACAACTACTTCGCCGCTACGCAGATTGGGCACGTGGGCTTTCACCGCATAGGGCGCGATTTCCGCCGCGAAGTGCCCAGCCGCGATCGCCGCGCAAGCCTTCTGGTGCGAACCAAGGGCGAAAGCGTCCTGGTCGGCGCGCGAGACCTTCCAGCGCTCGGCAACCTTCTCGGCCGTGATCCCCATGCCGTAGGCGATCGCATAATGCTCTTCACGGGCAAAGATTGCCGGATTGAGCGCGATCTTGTTGCCGGTGATCTGGTTGAGTAGCGACATCGTTTCGGTGCCGGCACCGATCATCACATCGGCTTCGCCCAGACGAATGCGGTCCGCCGCCATGGCCACCGCCTGCAAGCCGGAAGCGCAGAAACGGTTGATCGTCACGCCAGGTACGCTGTTCGGCATTCCCGCCAGCAGCAGCCCGATGCGGGCGACATTCATGCCCTGCTCCGCTTCCGGCATCGCGCAGCCGACGATCACATCGTCGACCAGCGCCGGATCGATCGCCGGCGCCTGCGCGAGAACCGATCGCAGCGCGTGCGCCAGCATGTCGTCCGGCCGGACATGACCGAGCATCCCCTTGCGCCGGCCAACCGGCAGGCGCGTGGCGGCGACGATGTATGCGTCCTGAATCTGTTTGCTCATCTTTCGTTTTCTCCTTGCTCGTTCAGTTGCGCAGCGGCTTGCCGGTTTGCAGCATGTGCTGGATGCGCTGTTGGGTCAGCGGATTCTTCAGCAGCTCGACGAAGAGCTTGCGCTCGACGGTCAACAACCACTGTTCGTCGACCAGCGAAGCGGTCTCGAGCTCGCCGCCGCAAAGGGCGGTAGCCGCCGCCTTGGCCACCGCGTAGTCGTGCGCTGAAATCATCCCGCCTTCCTTCATGTTGGCGAGCATCATCTCGCAGTTGGCAATGCCGGTACGCCCGGCAACCTTGATGCCGCGCGCCGGCAGGCGCGGGTAGTAGCCCGCCTCGGCGAGGCCGCGCGCCTCACGCAAAGCGATGTAGAGCAGTTCGTTCGCGTTGAAGACGATGCGGTCCGACTCCAGCGCAAAACCGAGTTCCTTCGCCTGCACGCCACTTTTCGACACGGTGGCCATGGCAATCGTCATGAATGCCGGCTGGATGAACTCGAACGGGTCGTTGCCGGCGGTCTTTGCCGCCAGCTGTGCGGCGCGCAGGGCAAACTCCTTGCAGCCGCCACCGGCCGGAATCAGGCCGACGCCGGCTTCCACCAGACCAATGTAGCTTTCCAGCGCGATCACTCGCTTGGCCGCGTGCATCAGAAACTCGCAACCCCCGCCGAGCGCCATCCCTTGCACTGCGGCGACCACCGGCACGGTAGCGTACTTCAGGCGGAGCGAGGTGTTCTGGAACTCGGCGACGTACTTCTCCAGGAGCGCGAACTGCCCGCCGGCAATCGCCTCGGCAACTTCCTTCAGATTGGCGCCGAAAGCAAAAGGCGCCTCGTGCCAGACGACCAGGCCGCGATATCCCGCCTCAGCCCGCGCGATAGCCTCCTGCAGACCGACGATCACCTCGCGGCCCAGGGTGTGGTTCCGGGTCTTGACGCTGACGATGGCGATCTCCGGGTCCACCTGTGGCAAGCACCACAGGCGGACGCCCTCGTTTTCCCACAGCACGCGACCGACCGCCGCCGTCTCGCCGAGCACACGCTCGGGAAAGACCTGGCGTTGATAAACCGGCAGTGACGAGCGCGCCACGTAGCTGTCCATGCGCGCCGAGTACGAACCCTGCGGCGTGTGCACCCCGCTCTCCGCGACGCGGCCGAAGACCCAGGCGGGGAGCGGCGCCGAACTCATCGACAAGCCGCCAGCGATGTCGCTCTGCACGGCCTCGGCAATCGCCGACCAGCCGGCCGCCTGCCAGCTCTCGAACGGACCCTGCGCCCAGCCAAAGCCCCAGCGCATGGCAAAATCGACATCGCGTGCGTTATCGGCGATGTCGGCCAGATGGTAAGCGGCGTAATGGAAGATGTCGCGGAAGATGGCCCACAGGAACTGCGCGTGCGGGTGCCCGCTGGCGCGCAACTGGGCGAACTTTTCCGCCGGGTCGGGATTTCTCAGGATGCCCAGCACGCCCGCATCGATTTCGCCACCGCTGTCGCGATAGTCCTGTGCAGCGACATTGAGCACCTTGATCGCCCGGCCATCCTTGCGAAAGATTCCGCAGCGCGTCTTCTGGCCGAGCGCCCCTTTGCCGATCAGCGCCGTCAGCCAGGCCGGTACAGTGTAGTAATCGTGCCAGGGGTCGCCGCCCAGAGTGTCCTGCATCGTCTTGATCACGTGTGCCAGCGTATCGAGTCCAACGACGTCGGCGGTGCGGTAGGTGGCGCTCTTCGGTCGCCCGATGATCGGCCCGGTCAAGAGGTCGACGACATCGAAACCCAGGCCCAGCCGCTGCGTGTGGTGCATGACCGCGAGTATGGAGAAGACACCGAGGCGATTGGCAACGAAATTTGGCGTGTCGAGCGCGCGCACGATGCCCTTGCCGAGACGCGCTACGAGCCATGACTCGAGCTGGTCGAGCAGCGCCGGGTCAGTTGCTTGCGTGGCGATCAGTTCGACCAGATGCATGTAGCGCGGCGGATTGAAGAAGTGGATGCCGCAGAAACGCGAGCGAAGGGCTTCGGGCAGGCCTTGCGCAAGGCGGTTGATCGACAGCCCGGAGGTATTCGAAGCAATGATCGCGCCGGGGCCGATAAAAGGCGCGATCTTGCGGTAGAGATCATCCTTCCATTCCATCTTTTCGGCGATGGCTTCGATGATCAGATCGCAGTCCGCCAGTTGCGCGAGGTGTTGCTGGTAATTGGCGGCGTCGATATACGCGACGCGGTCCCGGCTTGCCAGCGGCGACGGCTCGTGCTTCCTGAGGCCGTCGATCGCCCTGGTGACGATGCCGTTCGGATTGCCATCACCCGCTGGCAGGTCGAAAAGCACCACCGGTACTTCGGCATTCGCGAGGTGCGCGGCGATCTGCGCGCCCATCACGCCCGCCCCGAGTACGGCGGCCTTGCGTACGATGAAGTTGCTCAAGCTGTTCTCCTTTTCTGGTCGTCCACGCTCGCCGGGAACACCCCGCAGCAGCGCTGCACACGCTACTCAAACGAACGTTTGAATTATACGTGATCAGCCTGCCACGTCAAGCGAAACCTGGCGCGGGCCGCCTGATCCGCGGACAAAAAAAAGCCCCGAAACCGGGGCTTTTCTTGCCAGGGCTGGGCGGCGCTCAGAACGCGAGCGAATATTGCGCGCCCAGGATCCAGACGCTGGCGTCGTACTCGCCAGTCACCGTACCGCGATTGGTCAGCGGACTGACTGTAGTCTCGTTCTTGTTGATCTTCGGATTCTTGACATACAGGTACGCCAGGCCAAGCTCGAGCGTCTGGTCCTTGGCCGGCTTCCACTGCGTGCCGATGGTGAGCCAAGTGCGGTCGTTGTCGGGCAGCGAGGTCAGGCGAGTGCTCGCCTTCTTCACCGGCGTCTGGTCGTACGCGACGCCAAACTGCAGCTTGAGTGCGTCCGAAAGCGCATACGTGGCGCCCAGAGCAACGCGGTAGGTATTCTGGAAGTTGGCGTCCAGCCGTTGCGCTCGCACACCGTTCTGCAGACCGGAGGTGCGGTAGATATCGACATTCTTGATCGTGCTCCAGCCCGTCCACGATACGTCACCCAGCATATCCCAGCGATCGCTCAGGCGCTGATGGACGCTGACGATGAACGTGTCCGGCACCTTGATGTCTGCCTTCACGTCGCTCGCACCGCCGCCGGCTCTGAGCGCAGCGACCGTTCCTTCGCCAAGCGCGGAGCCGTCACTGCGCAAAGTGACCTTGCCATCCGTATGGTACTGAATCGCGGAGCGATACGATACGCCGACTCGTGTCGAAGGGGACAGGGTGAACAGCGCGCCGACGTTCCAGCCCCAGGCATCGTCGCTGAGATTCATATGCGAGGTGACGCGGGAAAGGCCAAGCGTGGCGACACTCACCTGCCGATAATAGTCGGCCTCGATCCTCTGCCAGCTCAGGCCCGCACCCAGCGACACCAGGTCATTAACCCTGAAGGCAATCGAAGGATTGAGGTTGAACGTCTTGATGTCGAACTCGTTCGACTGCGCGCTACCGCGCCACGGGTCGTCATACTTGGTCTTCAGGCCAAACGGCGCGCCGATGCCCAGGCCGAGATAAACGTCCTTGTTAAGTGCCCATGAGGCGTAGGCATTCGGGATGAAGCCCCAACCCCCGGCATCGCCGCCCTCGTCGGCGCCCGCCGTCCCGCCGGCCCCAAGAACGCCAACCTGTGATCCCTTGTCGTTGAACTTGAAACTCGTCTTCACCGCGCTCAGTCCGCCGGATGCCGCCAGACGCGGCAATTGCGTCATCCCGGCCGGGTTCCAGTAGATCGTGCTGGCGTCGTTCGCCTTGGCGGCCGACCCCGCAAAGGCGTTGCCCAGCCCACTTCCCTGCTCCAGGAGCTGGAAGCCGGCGGCACCCGCGCCACCGGCAAAAGCCGCCAGGAACATGACGGACATCACCTTCATCGATTGCTTGTGCAACATCTCGAACTCCTCCTAGGATGGTGTGTCAGCAGTGGTGCGTCAGTCGTCTGCCCACCACGTTGTAAAAGCGTTCTGCCAAGCTATCCTAAGGCGGCTATCAAGAAAATTGTCGAGTTAATCGATTTCCGGCAGCTCCCTTTTCTCGCCGTGTTGGTTAATTGCAACATAGGTCAGCACGGCTTCCGTCACCTTCACGGTAATCGGCTGTGCCGGATGCCGTTCGGCGTAGACCTCGACCCGGACCCGCATCGACGTGCGGCCGGTATCGACCACCTCGGCATAGAAGCTGACCAGATCGCCAACCGAAACCGGCTGCTTGAAGAGGAAGGAGTTCACCGCCACCGTCGTCACCCGCCCGCGCGCCCGGCGCATGGCGGGAAGCGCGCCGGCGACGTCAACCTGGGCCATGATCCAGCCACCAAAGACGTCACCTTGCGGGTTCACATCGGCTGGCATCGGCACGACGCGCAGAATGGGTTGCCCATCGGGTAATCGGGTCATCGTGTCAGGCATGTCGACTCCGCAAGTAGTTCAAGGGCCCCCCGGTGAAAGGAGCAAAACCGGTTCCGAAAATGATGCCGGCGTCGGCCAGATCGGCGTCCGCCACGACGCCTTCGGCGACGAGTTGTTGCGCGCGCTCGAGCAGCGGCTGCAGCAGACGTTCAGCGAGCCCGGCGGGTACGGCGCCGGGACGGGCTTTCGCCGGTTTTCCGGCTCGGTATTCGTAGAAGCCACGCCCCGCCTTCTTGCCCAACTGGCCGGCAGCAAAACGCTCGAGCAGGCAGCGCGGCGGCTCCTCGGCGGCGCTCGCCAGACTCCTGCCGGCGGCCATGGCTACGTCGAGGCCGACCATATCGACCAACTCGATCGGGCCCATCGGCATGCCGAAGGCGAGCATCGCCTCGTCGACCGTCTCCGGCGCCAGTCCCTCATCGACCGCGCGCATCGCCGCCAGCATGTACGGTCCGAGCACCGCGTTCACCAGAAAACCGGGCGCGCTCCTGACCGGCAGCGGCAGACGGTCGATCTGGCGGACAAAGGCGATCGCACGCCGTATCGCCTGCGCATCGCTGCCCTCGGCATTGACCACCTCGACCAGCGGCATGCGGCTGACCGGGTTGAAGAAATGGATGCCGATCAAGCGCTCCGGCCGGGCGAGAACGCTGCGCAGGTCCTCCAGCCGCAGGCTCGAGGTATTCGTCGCGAGCACGGCGTCCGGCCGGATCACCGCCTCCAGACTCTGCAGCAGCGCCTGCTTGGCACCGACGTTCTCGAAGATGGCCTCGATCACGATATCGGCCTGCCGCGCCCCGTGCCCGTCAGGGTCTGGAATCAGGCGATCAAGCACGCGGCGCAGTTCGCGCTCGTCGCGGATTCGCCGGGTCCACACCGCGTAAGCGCGCTGCAGGGCCGGTGCGATACGCTCGATTCCCTGGTCCTGCAGGGTCACCGTCAGCCCACGCAGTGCACACCAGGCAGCGATATCGCCGCCCATGACGCCGGCACCGACGATGTGCACCCGCTTCGCCGAAAAGTCGCAGCCTTTGGCAAAGGCCTTCAGACGCTCCTGCAGGAAGAAGACGCGCACCAGATTGCGTGCGGTCGGCGAACGCACGATGGTATCGATCAGCTCGGGCGCCGCCAGTGCGTTGCCCTGGTGGCGCGCCCACAGATCGATGATCGCGTAGGGCGCAGGATAGTGCTCGGGGCGCGCGCGGCGGGCAACCTGACGCCGCGCGCCGCGCGCGACGAGCTGTCGCAGCGGACCCGCCAACACGCGCTGCAGCAACGCCGGCCGGCGGCGCGCCTGATCGGCGACGACCAGCATTGCCGCCGCCTGCGTCATTACCCGTGGCGGGACGAGGTCGTCGGCCAGACCGAGGCGCTTCGCCTTCTGCGCGTCGACCGTCTTGCCGGTCAGCATCATGTCGAGCGCCGCCTGCGGCCCGATCCGTTCGGGCAGCCTGAGCATGCCGCCCCACCCCGGAACGATTCCCAACATCACTTCCGGCAGGCCGAGGCGGGTCGCCGGCTCATCGACGACGAGCAGGTAACGGCAGGCAAGCGCCAGCTCGAGGCCGCCGCCGAGACAATGACCACGCACCAGCGCCAGCGTCGGATACGAAACGCGCGCCAGCCGGTTGAACAAGTGCCAGCCACGGGCGACCAGCTCGATCCCCTTCTCAGCCGTATCAAGCTCGGTGAATTCCTCAATGTCGGCGCCAGCGATGAAGCCTGCCGCCTTGCCCGAGCGAAAGATCAGCCCGCGCGGTGGCTGGGCGTCAAAGCGATCGAGCATCCGCGCGAGTTCCTGCAGCACTGCCGTGGACAGCGAATTCGTCGACTCGCCGCCCTTGTCCAGCGTTGCCCAGACGATCCCGTCGGCGTCTTCGGCCAGTTGCCAGTGATCGTAGCCATTCAGCCCCATCTTCATCCCTTCTCCCCCGCTCCGGCCGTCCAACTTCACGCCAGCGCCTCGACCAGCATCGCGCCACCCTGCCCGCCACCGATACAAATGGCGGCAATTCCCCGCTTGCCGCGCGCGCCGCGCAAGGCATGCAGCAGATGAAGGACGATGCGCGCACCGGAGGCGCCGACCGGGTGACCAATGGCGATCGCCCCGCCATCGACATTCAGGCGCTCTTCGGGCAGGGCCCCCAAGGCGCCGCTCAGACCAAGCTTCTCGCGACAGTAGTCCGCGTCGTCCCAGGCAGCAAGACAGCCGAGGACCTGCGCGGCAAAGGCCTCGTTGATCTCCCAGAGGTCGATGTCGGCAAGCCCGAGACCGTGCCGCTGCAGGATCGGCGTTGCCGCATGGACTGGCCCCAGCCCCATCTGTGCCGGATCGAGAGCGGACCATTGGCAGTCGCTGATCTTCCCCAGCGGCTTGAGCTGCCAGCGGTCAACCGCTGCTTGTGAAGCAAGAACCAACCACGCCGCTCCATCGCTGATCTGCGAGCTGTTGCCCGGCGTCACCCGACCGTACTTGCGGTCGAAGAAAGGCTTCAGCCTGGCCAGCGCGGACCGGCTCGAATCGGCGCGCACCCCGTCGTCTTCCGCGTGAACCGTTCCCTTCTGGTCGACCAGGGGAACGATTTCCGCCAGGCGTCCAGCCGCGCGCGCGGCGAGCGCACGCTGGTGGCTGCGCACGCTGTACTCGTCCATCTGCTCGCGCGAAAGCGAAAAGCGCCAAGCCAGATTCTCGGCTGTCTGTCCCATCAACAGGCCGACCACCGGATCGGTCAGCCCCTTGAGCAGTCCGATAACCGGCGAGAACAGTTCACGCGCGGGCAAGCGGGCAAACAGTCCGATCTTCTGCCCCAGCGTCTTCGCCTGCATCATCTGAGCGAACCAGCGCACCATCGCCGGCGAGTAGAGGAGCGGCGCGTGCGACAGCGCGTCGACGCCGCCCGCGAGGACCAGTTGCGCGCGGCCGTTCTGAATGTTGGTCATCGCCGAATCGATCGCCTGCATGCCGCTGGCGCAGTTGCGCATGACCGTCCATCCCGGCACCTTGTCGCCGCAACCGAGGCGCAGTGCAACGACGCGACCGATATTGACTTCGTCCGGCGATGGACTGGCGCAACCGAGGATGACCTCGTCGAGATCGTGCGCAGCAAACGGCTGGCGAATCAGCAGCGCCCGCCCGGCCTGCACCGCCAGGTCGCTCGCGGCAAAAGGTCCGGGCGCATTGCGCCCCTTGAGAAACGGCGTTCGCGCACCGTCGACGATATAAACTGGTTGGAAAGCCACCCTCTCTCCTCCATTCGACATTGCTGCTGCCACCCCACCGGCAGCAGCGCGGCGACCGGCCAGGCCGCCGCGCGCACAGCGCGCCCAGGATCAGGCGGCGGCCTTGTGCAACAGCGGCTGGTGCCGCGTCCGGCCAAGATCGTGCGGAAAATCGTCGACCCGGATGACCAGGTCGCGCAGTTCGTTGCGGCGCTTGAGAACGGCATACTCGGCAGCGTTCACAATGCCGGCGCGGAAAGCGGCATGCGCCAGATCACGCACGTTGGCCTCCGGGTTGTCGGCCAGAGCACCGCTCTTCTCGGCGGCGCGAATCCGCGCTTCGATCGCCTCGGCTTCGACCGTTGCGGCAAGCGCCAGTTCGAGCGCACCGACCGCCTCGGATTCGCCTTTCGGCACGTAGGCTTCGGCTGTCAGGCGGTCGCGTGCGGCGGACGGCTCGATCAGCAGCTTGGCGACCTGATGACCGATCCGATCCGACGGCACATCGTACGGGTGTCCGAGCGGGAAGACAAGCCGATAGAGCCAGCGGCCGATCCAGCGCACCGGGAAGTTGGCGATTGCGCCGTCGAAGGCCATCTGCGCCTTGTACATGGCATCCCAGATCGCCCAGTGCAGCAAAGGCGCATCGCTCGGCTGGCGTCCCTCGGACTCGTAGCGCTTGAGCGTCGCCGAACACAGGTAGAGCATCGAGAGAATGTCGCCGAGGCGGGCCGACAGCTTTTCGCGCCGCTTCAGTTCGCCGCCGAGAACGAGCATCGAGATGTCGGCGAGGAAGGCAAAAGCAGCCGAGAAACGGGTCAGTTGCTGGTAGTAGCGCCGTGTCTCGGGGGCCACCGTCGTCGGCACGGAGACGAAATGCGATCCCGTCAAACCTTTCCAGAAGGCCCGGAAGCCGTGCCGGATGGTAAAGGCAAGGTGGCCGAACAGCGCCTCGTCGAAGTCGTGCAGGCCTTGCTCGGGGTCCGGGTTGAACGCTGCGCGCATCTCCTTGAGCACGTACGGATGGCAGCGAATCGCCCCCTGCCCGAAGAGGATCATGCTGCGAGTCAAGATGTTCGCCCCTTCGACGGTAATCCCGATCGGCAGTTGCTGATACGCGCGACCGAGGAAATTCGACGGCCCCAGACAGATTCCCTTGCCGCCGACGATGTCCATCCCGTCGTTCACCACCTGCCGGGCACGCTCGGTGACGTGATACTTGGCGATGGCCGAGACGACCGACGGGCGCTCGCCGAGGTCGATCGCGCCGGCGGTCATCTTGCGCACGGCGTCCATCATGTAGGTATAGGCGCCGATCCGGGTGAGCGGTTCCTCGACTCCTTCAAAGCGCCCGATCGCCGTCTTGAACTGGCTGCGCACGCGCGCATAGGCACCGACGGTGCGCGCGGTGATCTGCGCCATTCCGGTGTTGGACGAAGGCAGCGAGATCGACCGACCGGCCGCCAGGCACTCCATCAGCATGCGCCAGCCCTGACCGACCATCGCCGGACCGCCGATGACGTAGTCGAGCGGCATGAAGACGTCCTTGCCACGCGTCGGCCCGTTCATGAACATCGCGTTGAGCGGGAAATGACGGCGGCCAAGTTCGGCGCCGGGAGTGTCGCGCGGCACCAGAGCGCAGGTGATGCCGATGTGCTTGCGCTCGCCGAGCAGCCCGTCCGGATCGAAGAGGTGAAAAGCCAGGCCGAGCAGCGTACACACCGGACCCAGCGTAATGTAGCGCTTGTCCCAGGTGACCCGCATGCCGACGACTTCCCGACCCTGCCAGATACCCCGGCAGACGATACCGAAGTCGGGAATCGACGCGGCATCCGACCCGGCCCACGGACTGGTCAGGGCAAAAGCGGGAATTTCCAGGCCCTTGGCCAGACGTGGCAGGTAATGGTTCTTCTGCTGCTCGGTCCCATAGTGCAGCAGCAACTCGGCCGGGCCGAGCGAATTGGGTACCATCACCGAAACCGCCAGCGCAGAGCAGCGCGTCGACAGCTTGGTGACGATTTGCGAATGTCCGTAGGCCGAGAACTCGAGACCGCCGTACTTCTTGGGGATGATCATGCCGAGGAAGCCCTTGTCCTTGATGTACTGCCAGGCTTCGGGCGGCAGGTCGTACAACTCGCTGGTCACCTGCCAGTCGTCCACCAGGGCACAGGCCTGCTCGACCTCGTTGTCCATGAATGCCTGCTCCTCGGCGCTCAGGCGGGGAACCGGATAGGCAAGCAGTTTGCTCCAGTCGGGATCGCCGCGAAACAGTTCGCCGTCCCACCACACCGTGCCCGCTTCCAGCGCTTCGCGCTCGGTGTCGGACATCTGCGGCAGTATCCGCTTGTAAGTCTTGAAAATCGACCGGCTGATCAGCGCCCGTCGCAACGGACGGACGCCAAAAAGCACGGCCACGCTCACCAGCGCGAGGCCGATGAAACCCCAGACGATCGTGCCAATCATTGCTGTTTCTCCTGTCGTTATGGTCTGTTGTGCGGCATGCTGCCGCGCCCTTCGTCGGCCACCTCTTGCGGTGACTCTTCTTGTCGGATCGGCAGGTCGCCGAACTGTGGTAGCGGCGCGCGCAAGCCGCCGAGCAGAAATGGCATCAGGCGCTGCGCCAGGCGTCGCGCGTGGACCGTGGCGCCGTCCTCGGGCGACACCGTTTCGCCTGCCAGATCGTCCAGGCCGCAACCGGTGACGACCTCCAGCACATCGGTGCCAGCGATCGCGTACGACATCGCGCCAAGCATGAAATGCAGGCGCCAGACGATCTCCGCCTTCGGTACGTCGGGCAACGCGTGGAAAAGCGCCCGCTTGTAACGATCGATCACTTGCGCGTACTCGCCGGCAAAGAAGGTGCGGATGAACTCGGCCGGATCGGTCAGCGTACGACCCAGCAGGCGCAGGAAGGTCATCCCGCCGAGCGCTTCGTCCTCGCCCATGCGCAAGAGCGTGCCGAAGAAAGCTTCGAGGATCTGCGACGGTTTCAGCGGCGCACCGGCGGCCTGCGCTTCGAGCCGATCGAGCGCCTGCAGGCGCTGATCGTTCAGCCACGTCAGACGTCGCCGAAAAACCTCGCGCAGCAGTGCCTCCTTGGACCCGAAGTGATAGTTGACCGCGGCCAGGTTGACCTCGGCGGCGCCGGTGATCAGGCGCATCGAGGTCGCCTCGTAACCGTTCTCCATGAACAGCCGCTCCGCGACATCGAGGATGCGCTCGCGCGTATCGTGATTCGCCCTTTGTTCAGACATCTGTCGCCATCCCGGAAAAATCAGGCTGCCCGGCCTGAGGAAGCGCCCGCAGCGCTCGTTCAACAGGGACAGACCGGGATCTAGTTCAAACGTTCGTTTAAATTCTAAAGTGACACGCTGCCGAATGCAAGGCCTATTCTTTGCCAACAACCATGTTTCAGCGCGCTGCGCCTTTGCCTTGCGCACGGTAACTGCAGCAACCTGAATTCCTCTATTCGACAGCGCCGCTGGATCAGTCGCTTGACGCCGGGCGCTTGCTTGAGTTTGACCAGATGACGCCAGCCAAGCGCTGCCATCGCGGCCATCCAGCGTTTATTGCCGAAAGCAGGGTCGCCGCGCGCGAGGACGGGGCGTTCCGCCAGGGCGAGCCCTCGGGCAGTTCGTGCAGTCGAGGCAGCCGCCGTCTGACCAAGATGCATGCCATGGCCCGGACGCTGTGCTGCGGTGCTTGAGAGCGGCGTCGGCAACGATGCATACTGCACACCTTTTGCACCGCTCCCCGATCCCGTCGTGTCCTGCCACGCCCATGCGCCGCACTAGCCGTTCCGCCCTCCCCGTCTCGGCTGTCGACCGCCCGCCAGCCGAAGAGGCAAGCCTCTGGCCGACCCTGCACAAGCTCGGCCCCTACCTCTGGCAGTACAAGTGGCGCGTCATCTTCGCGCTCGCCTGCCTGGTCGGCGCCAAGCTGGCCAACGTCAGCGTGCCGCT
>ERZ761603.431-NODE-431-length-35900-cov-39.446562_pt1 | contig 35900 bp, 30 predicted proteins | sample MGYA00511879_ERZ761603 | MGnify/ENA primary metagenome ERZ761603 (study PRJEB28899, sample SAMN02850040) | bioreactor sludge metagenome | biome: EBPR Sludge; feature: EBPR Bioreactor; material: flocular biomat | place: Australia: Thorneside Wastwater Treatment... | reverse complement strand
CACCGAGATCTACACTCTTTCCCTACACGACGCTCTTCCGATCTGCCGACCTGCTGCTGCATGGCGGCGGCGTGCGAGGATGGGGGTGCCGGGGGCGGGGTAGGCCCGCCGAGGCGTTGTTCGCGGGCCTGATCGATGGAGCGATCAAGCTTGCCGAGGATCGACTTGGCCTGGGTGAAGGCACGATCAGAGGGTCCGATTCCCATCGCACAACTCCCGTGTAAAGGACGAGAGAGGTATCGGGACGAAGGGGGTGCGACTTTGGGCGAGGGGGTGGAGAGTGGGAGAAGGGGGCCTGGAAGGTCGGGCTGTAGGGGTTGGGTAGGCCGAGGGGCGTGTGTGCGTGTACGCTGGGGGCCCGTCGCGGTCGTGCGGCGGCACACAGACGCGGAGACGGCATGGCGGAAGTGACTCTCAAGCAGGTGCGGAAGGTGTACCCCAACGGGTTCGAGGCGGTGAAGGGGTTCGACCTTTCGATCGCGGACGGGGAGTTCATCGTGCTGGTGGGCCCGTCTGGGTGCGGGAAGAGCACGACGCTGCGGATGGTGGCGGGGCTTGAGGATGTGTCGTCGGGGGAGATCGCCATCGGCGGGCGGGTGGTCAACGATGTTCATCCCAAGGACCGCGACATCGCGATGGTGTTCCAGAACTATGCGTTGTACCCGCACATGACGGTGTACAACAACATGGCGTTCGCGCTCAAGTTGCGCGGGATGGCGAAGTCCGAGATCGACGCGCGGGTTCGTGCGGCGGCGGCGACGCTGGGGATCGAGGGGTTGCTCGATCGCAAGCCCAAGGCGTTGTCGGGCGGGCAGCGGCAGCGCGTGGCGGTGGGGCGAGCGATCGTGCGGGAGCCCAAGTGCTTTCTGTTCGACGAGCCTTTGTCCAACCTGGACGCGAAGCTGCGCGTGACGACGCGGGCGGAGCTCAAGGCGCTGCACCTTCGGCTGCGGACGACGACGATTTATGTGACGCACGATCAGGAAGAGGCGATGACGCTGGGGGATCGGATCGTGGTGATGAGCAATGGGCTGATCCAGCAGGCCGGGCCGCCGCTGGAGGTGTATCACAAGCCGGCGAACCGGTTCGTGGCGGCGTTCGTGGGGATGCCGCCGATGAACTTCTTTGACGGGACGATCGAACGGCGCGGGGAGCAGTTCGCGTTCGTTCCGGCGGCGGCGGACGCGACGGGACGTCCGGCGGCGTTGGCGTTTCCGGCGTTCCGCTCGGGGAAGGTATCGGGGCTGGTGGGGCGGCCCGTGGTGCTTGGGGTTCGGCCCCAGATGTTCCGCGAGGTTGGCGGGGCGGAGGGCGAAGGTTCGGGCGCGGTGATAACGATGCCGGTGCGTGTGACGGAGCCACTGGGGGACACGGTGGACGTGTTCTGCGGGACGGCGGCGCAGGGGCATGTGGTGGCGCGGGTGGGTGCGAAGACGAAGGCCAAGGCCGGCGAGACGATCGTGCTGTCGGTGGACATGGGCGAGGCGCACGTGTTCGAGCCCGGGGAGTTCGGGAGGAATTTGACGGCGTAGGAGCTGTCGGGAGGGTGCCGTGGTCAAGATTGCTGCGGCGGTGATGGGTGTGCTGGCGGTGTGGGCGGGACAGGCGATGGGTCAGGGGTCGGGCGGGGGGCCGCCGCGCGAGGCGTATGTGGTGCGCGTCCGGGGCGGGCTGGACTGCGCGGAGGTGGCGCGGGGTGTTGGTGCGGCGGTGGACGAGGCGGAGAAGCAGCGATCGCCGGCGTTTGTGGTGCTGATGGACAACGCGGGGCCGACGCGGTGGGACATCGTGCGCGACGTGATCGGGCACATGGGGCGGTTTGGCGGGCCGACGGTGGTGGCGCACGTGGGCGAGGTGAAGCAGGGGGTGATGGAGTTGTCGACGGGCGAGGTGGCGGTGTCGATGGCGGCGGGGCGGCGGATCGCGGAGCGTGTGGTGATTCGAGTGAAGGCCATGGAAACGCGCGAGGGGGCGGCGAGCAAAGCGGATTGGGCGTCGGTGGAGGACGAGCTGCGCGGGGTGCTGCGGCCGAGGTTGGCGGCGTGGTCGCTCGGCGAGGTGTCGCTCGAGGCGTTGCTTGGGATGCGCGAGCAGGTGTGGGCGGTGGTTGAGGGGGATCAGGTGCGGGCGATGTCGAAGGGGTCGCGGCCGACGGTCTCCGCCTCGCAGCGGGTGGTGCCGTTGGGCCGGTCGGTGGCGGGAGAGCCCGAGCGGGCGTTCGTGCTGGATGAGGCCGAGGGCGCGGTGGCATCGGCGTTGTTCGGCGAGCCCGAGCGAGGGGCATGGGTGGAGGTGCTGTCGAAGTCGGGGGTCGTGACGCGGTCGCGGGCGGATGCGGAGGTGGTGGGGGGTGTCGCGGTGCTGCGCGAGCGGGCGGGAGCGCTGGTGGAGACGGCGGAGTCGGCGTGGCGGGAGATTGGGCCTGACCTGCGGTCGCTGCCGACGAGCGCGTCGACCAGGCCTGCGACGGCGGCGCAGAAATCGGCGGCGCGGCGGGTGAAGGACGCGGCGGATCGGGTGGGTGCGGGGTTGGATGAGGTTGAGCGGGTGCTGATGAAGTACCCGGAGGTGGCGGCGGTGCCCCCGCCCGGTGCGACGAAGGTGGGCAGCCGGCCATCCACGAGTCTGACGGCGTGGAGGAACCGGGTGAAGGACCTTCGTGAGAAGGCGGCGTCGGGCGTGGAGCGGGCGGAGCGGGCGCTGCGGTAGGTTCAGGCTTCGCGGACGCGGCCTTTGCCCTTGACGACTTCGCCGATGAGGAAGGCGCGTTCGCCGGAGCGTTCGAGGCGTTCCTTGACGGCGTCGGCGAAGGCGGGCTTGACGATGACGCAGAACCCGATGCCGAGGTTGAAGACCTGCTTCATCTCGGCGTCGTCGATCTTGCCGTGCTTCTGGAGGAAGGTGAAGACGGGTGGGACGGGCCAGGCGGCGCGGTCGATGATGGCGTCGCAGTTGGGCGGGATGGAACGGACGAGGTTGTCGGCGAGCCCGGAGCCGGTGATGTGGGCCATGCCGGTGACGACGTTCTTGACGGTGTAGGCGCGCAGGAGTTTGGTGATGGAGTCGGCGTAGATTCGGGTGGGGGTGAGAAGAACTTCGCCGAGGGTCTTGTGTGCGGGGTGGTGGGGTTGGTGGCGGATGGGTGCGGGCTTCTTGGCGGATTTGGTGGCGTGGGCGTCGGACTTGGTGCGGTTGCCCTTGCCGCGTGAGGTGGCCTGTGGGAGGGCTTCTTCGTAGACGCGGGAGAGGTCGAGGGAGGCGGAGGCGACGACCTTGCGGACGAGGGAGTAGCCGTTGGAGTGGATGCCGGAGGAGGCGAGCCCGATGATGAGGTCTCCGGGGGAGACTCTGGCGGGCTTCATTCGGCGTTTGAGTTCGACGACGCCGACGCAGAAGCCGGCGAGGTCGAAGTCGTCTTTGGCGTAGACGTCGGGCATGTTGGCGGTTTCGCCGCCGAGGAGTGCGCAGGAGGACTGTCTGCATCCTTCGGCGATGCCTTCGACGATGGCGGAGAGCATGGGCTTGTTGACGGTTGGGACGGCGATGTAGTCGAGGAAGAAGAGTGGTTCGGCGCCTTCGACGATGAGGTCGTTGACGTTCATGGCGACGAGGTCGATGCCGACGGTGTTGTAGATGCCGAGCTGGGAGGCGAGCTTGACCTTGGTTCCGACGCCGTCGGCGCAGGCGACGAGGACCGGGTCTTTGTAGTTTCGTTTGAAGAGTCGTTCGTTGAAGTCGAGTCGGAAGAGGCCGGCGAAGCCGCCGGGGTTCTCGATAACTCGTGGGCCGAAGGTTCGGCGCATGACAGCGGCGAGGGAGTCGGTGAAGGAGTCCTTTTCGTGGATGTCTACGCCGGAGGAGGCATAGGTGAGGCCCGTGGACTTGCTCATGGGCATAGGGTAGCGGGCCGATAAGGAGGTGGTCGGGCGGGTGGGGAGAAGGACGAGGATCCGGATGAGCTTGCGCGAGCTGTACGACAACTATTACACGACGGACCGCGAGAAGCTGTGGTACGAGATCAACGCCGAGGACAAGGCGGCGAACATCGTGCGGATGTGCGGGGACCTTGGGGCGAAGAAGGTGGTGGATATCGGGGCGGGGAGCGGGGCGGTGCTGAGGCGATTGGCGGAGGCAGGTCTGGGCGAGGAGCTTCACGCGGCGGAGATTTCGGACTCTGGGTTGGCGGAGCTGGGGAAGCTGGTGGGCGGGAAGATCGCCGAGCCGAGAAAGCTCGACGGGCTGAAGCTGCCTTATGAGGACGATCAGTTTGATCTGGCGATTCTGAGCCACGTGGTGGAGCACGTGGAGCATCCGCGGATTCTGCTGCATGAGACGAGGCGGATCGCGAAGAAGGTGTATGTGGAGGTTCCGCTGGAGGTTGTGCCGATGAAGCGGAATCTGAGGGGTGACTGGAAGATGGATACGACGGGGCACATCAACTACTACAGCCAGGACATGATCCGGCGGTTGATGCAGACGTCGGGGTGGCGAGTGCTGAAGGAGCGGGTGACGATCACGTCGCCGGCGACGTACGAGTTCATGAAGGGCAAGCGTGGGCTGGTGGAGTATCGGCTGAAGAAAGTGCTGCTGGGATTGGCGCCGGGGCTGGCGCAGTCGCTGTTTACGTACCACGGCGCGGTGCTGTGCGAGCGGGGCGAGGTGCTGTCGTTGGGGTTGGAAGGGTGAGTAGCGGGGCGGCCCGTGGAGTCCTAAAGTCGGTCCCTCGCTGAACCTCAGCGAGCCGAGGAGACCCGACCATGCCCCGCACGCAGTTGTTTACGTCCGAATCGGTGTCGATGGGACACCCTGATAAGGTGTCCGATCAGATCAGTGATGCGGTGCTGGACGCGATGCTGGCGGACGACCCGTTCAGCCGTGTGGCGTGCGAGACGCTGTGCTGCACGGGTCTGGTGGTGGTGGCGGGTGAGATCACGACGAACACGTACGTGAGCATCCCGGACCTGGTGCGCGAGACGATCCGCGAGATCGGGTACACGTCGGGGGATATGCGCTTCGACGCGGACAGCGCGGGCGTGATGGTGGCGATCAACAAGCAGAGCAACGACATCGCGATGGGCGTGAACCGCGAGGGCGCGGGCGACCAGGGGATGATGTTCGGGTACGCGACCAACGAGACGCCGGAGTTCATGCCGCTGCCGATCATGCTGTCGCACCAGTTGGTGGAGCGTCAGGCGGAGGTTCGCCGCAGCGGGAAGATCCCGGGGCTTCGGCCGGACGCCAAGAGCCAGGTGACGGTGGAGTACGACGGCGGGTCGGCGGGGACGGGCAAGCCCGTCCGCGTGGACACGGTGGTGCTCTCGACGCAGCACGACGCGACGTGGAATGAGCGTCAGGACGAGCTGAAGAAGCAGGTGATCGAGCACATCATCAAGCCGGTGCTGGGCTCGTGGTGGAACCCCGGGATCACGGTGCACGTGAACCCGACGGGGCGGTTTGAGATCGGCGGGCCGCACGGCGACACGGGGCTGACGGGGCGCAAGATCATCGTCGACACCTACGGCGGGATGGGTCGGCACGGCGGCGGGGCGTTCTCCGGGAAGGACCCGACCAAGGTCGATCGCTCGGCGGCGTACATGGCGCGGTACATCGCGAAGAACGTGGTCGCGGCCGGCCTCGCGGACCGCTGCGAGATTCAGCTTTCGTACGCGATCGGCGTGGCCGAGCCGACCAGCGTGTACGTCGACTGCTTCGGGACGGCGAAGGTCGACGAGGAGAAGATCTCGAAGGCGGTTCGAGAGACCTTCGGCCTCACGCCGCGGAAGATCATTGAGAGCCTGAACCTCCGCACGCCGATCTACGGGCCGACGGCCAAGCACGGGCACTTCGGGCGTCCGCCCGCGTCGATCTCGTACAAGGGCAAGAAGTACGACACGTTCACGTGGGAGCGGACGGACAAGGCTGAGACGCTCAAGAAGCTCTGCAAGTAAGCCTCTTCCCCGGTCGCCCGCACGCGATCAGGAGGATGACTTTCGACGCCCCCGGGCCTTGGCTCGGGGGTGTTTCTTTCGGGGCTTTGTCTTTGGTGGCTTGGAAGCGGCAGCGTCGGAGAGCATCTTCTGCCCGACCTGGATGAGCGTGAGCCCCGCGGCGAGTTCGAGCTTCTTCATCGCGTCGGGCTGATCACCGCTGGGGCGATCAACCGGCGTGGCGGCTTTGACGTGTCCCGCGCGGAAGCCGTAGAGGTTGTGCTCGATGATGTAGCGGGCGACGGGTGTGACGATTTCGTTGAGCGGGGGGCGGTCTTCCCAGCGGTCCGGGTCTTTGGGGGCCTTGGGGATCGCGTCGCGGACGCTGGTGGACGAGGGGTCCATCGGGAAGTTTGGCGCGAGGCGCGTGCACCAGGCCCGCAGTTCGTCGCGGGACCAGAAGTCCTTGTCGAGCGCGGAGTAAACGGAGCATGCGCTGACGACCGGCTCGCGGACCATGACGATCGGTTCGGCGAGGCGGATGATCTCCCGCGGGTCTTTCCAGCGGTGGAACGCGCCAACCTGATCGGACCCGATGAGCAACCGGAGCGAGACGCGGCTCGGGATGATGCGGCGCAAGCGGCGGAGGGTGTCGATGGTGTAGCTCGGGGTTCCCAGGCCCCGTTCGCGCCGCCAGCGGGCGCGATCGAGCTCGTCGGTCCAGATCGATCGTGGACCGGGGACGTCGAGGGCGAGGCGGAGCATGGCGAGGCGATGCTCGTCGCCGGCGTGCGGGCCGTCGGGCTTGTGGGGGCTTCGGGCGGCCGGCACGTAGAGCACCCAGCCCTGCGGGCCGAAGAGGCGCCCGACGATGCTCAGGGGTCCGATGGTGTGGTAGAAATGGGGCGGATCGAAGCTGCCGCCGTACACGATCAGCGTGCGAACCTTCGCGGGAATCGAGAGCGGCGTAATGGGGGCGTCGCCGGGCACGCGGGGAGTCTACGCGTCAGCGCGAGTCGTCGGGCTCGGCCAGCATGAGCGGGGCGGCGGTGGCGCCGCTGGTGCTCAGGTGCGGGAACTGGGCGGCGAGCTCGGACGAGGTGAGCCGATCGGCGAGAAGTTCTCCGTTCGCCGAGCGGACGCGGTAGCGGATCTCGCCTTCGAGCGCGAGGAACTCAACGGTTTCGCGACGCGATTCGAGCACGCCGAGGGAGGTTGGGAGGCTCGGCGAAGTCGGGGCCGTGATGGCGGGGATCGGGGCGAGCGGGGGCGATTCTGGGGCGGCGTTGGACGACTCGGGGGTGATGACGCGCCCCACGACCACGAGGAGGACGAAGGCACCGGCCATGGCCCAGGTGTCCCGTCGGCCGATGGTCCGTCCGGTCGGATTGACGCCGTGTCGCATCGTCATGCTCAGAGGATCGGATTGATGGGCGGGATGCTCCAGTTTCGGGCTCGGGTGGGCGTGGGCGGGGTGCGGATGGTGCGGCCCGGGAGGAGTGCGAAGGTCCGAGATTGGGTGCGGGGAGTTGGCGGGCGGCCGGGTGGTGAGTGCAACGGGACGCGGGGCGAGAACGAACCTACAGTGTGAGGTCCACGGCGGCCCCGTCGTCTAGCCTGGTTCAGGACACTACCCTTTCACGGTAGGTACATGGGTTCGAATCCCATCGGGGTCATTGACGCCGCCCGGCAGGTGAAGCCGGGCGGTTGTGTTTTTGGGGGTCGGCGTGAGGGCGCCCCAAAGGAAACAGGGGCGCCCGTGCGGACGCCCCTGCGAGCAGCGGTGTGGGAAACGAGGGATTAGGCGGCGGCGGGCTGGGACGCGAGGCCGCGAACACTGGCGGCCCGGCGGCGGAGCTGGGGGCCGGTGTCCTGCTCGGCCTGAACGAAGTTCTCACCGAAGCGGAAGAGGCGGAAGCTGTTGCCCAGGACGAAGACGTCGCCGACGAAGTGGTAGAAGGCGGCGAGGGTGACCGCGAGCCCGGTGCCCGCGAGCGTTCCGGAGGCGGCGAGGGCGAGCCCGACGAGGGCGATGACGATCGAGGCGGCGATGTTCTGGGCGATGATGACGCGTGTGCGCCGAGCGAGCTCGATGAGGAAGGGGACGCGGGTGAGGTCGTCGTTCATGAGGGCGACGCCGGCGGAGTTTGCGGCGATGTCGGACCCGGCCATACCCATGGCGACGCCGACCTCGGCCTCGGCGAGTGAGGGCCCGTCGTTGATGCCGTCGCCGACCATCATGGTGCGGTAGCCGGAGCGGACCATGCCCTTGATCTGTTCGTGCTTCTCTTCGGGGAGGCACTCGGCCTCGATCATGTCGACGCCGACCGCGACGCCGACACGCTTGGCGACGGAGAGGCGGTCGCCGGTGAAGATGGCGATCTGGCGGACGCCCAGGTCGCGGAGGCGCTGGATCACGGACCTGGTGTTGGTCTTGATGGTGTCTTCGAGCCCGACGGCGCCGAGGTAGCGGCCGCTGAGCATGACGTGGACGCCGGTCATGCCCTCGATCTTGGCTTCGACGGCTTCGAGTTCGGGCTTGATGTCGGGGTTGAGTTCGGCGAGCCAGGTGCCGCGACCGACGCAGATCTCGCCGATGGAGGTCCTTGCCTTGACGCCGCGGCCGTGAATCTCCTCGTAGTCGGAGGAGCCGCCGGTCTCGATGCGGGCCGCCTTGGCGGTCGAAAGGATGGACTGGGCGAGGGGGTGGTTGGAGTGCTGCTCGCCGAGGGCTGCGGCGCGGAGGAGGTCGGCGCCTTCGACGCCTGTCGCGGGCGCGAGGCGGGTGACCTGGAACTTGCCGGTGGTGATGGTGCCGGTCTTGTCGAAGACAACGGTGTTGATGGTTGCGGCGGCTTCGAGGTAGTTGGGCTGCTTGATGAGGATGCCCAGTCGAGCGGCGGCGGCGAAGGCGGCGAGCATCGCGGAGGGGGTCGCCAGGAGCAGCGCGGAGGGACAGGTGACGACGAGCACGGTGACCGCGGTCTCGGCGGCGTAGGGGCGAGTCTCGGGGTCCTGGGCCATGAGGAACCAGACAACCGCCGCGACGGACATCGCGACCGGGACGAAGAACTGGGCGACCTGCTCGATGAGGAGCTGTCGAGGTGTGCGGCTCTGCTCGGCCTGGCGGATGAGCTGGGTGACTTTGCCGATGGTGGTGTCGCCGCCGATGCGGGTGACTTCGATGTCGATGCCGCCGGTGAGGTTGGTGGTGCCGGCGTAGACCTCGTCGCCCTTGGCGACTTCGACGGGCGCGGATTCGCCGGTGAGGGAGGCCTGGTTGATGGTGGAGCGTCCGCCGCTCACTCGGCCGTCAACGGGGAGGTTCTCGCCGGGGCGAACACGGACGATCATGCCGAGCTTGATGTCGGCGAGGGGGACGTCTTCGCGTTCGGAGCCGTTTTCGATGACGCGGGCGACGTCCGGGGTGAGCTGCACGAGTTCGGCGATGGCGCGCTGGGCGCCGGAGGCGGAGCGGCGGACCATCTGCCCGAAGACGACGAGGATGAAGGCGAGCCAGCCGGCGACGACGTAATCGCCCACGGTGAGCGAGGCGAGGATGGCGACGGCGGCGAGGGTCGAGCTGGAGAGCTTCATCGTCCGCATCTCGGTGAGTGCGGCGGTGAAGAGGGGAATGCTCAGCACGATGGCGCCGATGGCGGCAGGGAGCATGGAGATGAGCGGGTCGTTGAGCCCGAAGAGCTTGGAGATGGTGCTGACGAAGACGAGCACGCCGCCGATCAGGCAGTAGAAGATGTAGCGTTCGATCTCAACCTCGTGGTGCGAGCAGCAGACGGCGCCCTGGTGCTCATGGTGGGAGTGATCGTGATCGTGGTGGTGGTGCGAGCCGGCGTGGGCGGACATGTGTCGGCGTCTCCGTGGAGGCCGGCCCGATGGGGGCCGGGTGCAAGCAGGAATGGGGGGCTCTGTCGACCCCGCCCGAGTTCCGAGACGCGGCAGAACGCCCGTCGAACGGAACGGCCAACAGGATACGCCCGCTGGGAGGAGCCGGTTCGGGAGTTGGGGCCGGAGGGGGCCGGAGCGGGCGTGCCAGGGTTCAGGAAGAGGTAGACTCGGTGCCATGCGCACACGTGGCTTTGGCATGGGCATCGCATCGCTTGCAGTGGTGGTCGGTTGTGTGGTGGCGGCGACGCCGCCTGAAAGGGTGGGTTCCGTGGCGGTGCCGCCGGTGGCGCCCGCGAATGGGCCGCGATGGGCCGAGCCGACGTTGCATGCGCTGGTGGGTGGGACAGTGCACACCAGTCCTGGGGAGTCGATTCAGAACGGCGTTGTCCTGCTGGAGGGCGGCCGCGTGGTGGCGGTGGGCGAGGCGTCGCGGGTTCAGGTGCCTTCGGAGGCGAGGGTGTGGGAGGTTGGTGGGCACCACCTGTATGCGGGGTTCATCGATCCGTATGTCGAGGTGGAGGCGGCGCGGGGGAGCCCGACGGAGGCGGGGGCGCACTGGAGTCCCAACGTGACGCCGCTGCGTCGGGCGTCGGTGGATGGGGAGACGTCGCGGGCACTTCGAAGGCTCGGGTTTGCGGTGGCGGGGGTGGCGCCGATGGATGCGGGCTTGCGTCGTGGGGGAGTGTTTCGCGGGTGGGGGTCGGTCGTGTCGTTGGGCGAGGAGCCTTCGTCGGCATCGCGGCCGAGACCAGGGGTGTATCGGGCGGAGGCGTACCAGTCAGTGGCGTTCGAGATGTCCGGGGGAGACGCGGAGGATGTGGACCGGTGGGCGTCGTACCCGTCATCGAAGATGGGGGCGATCGCGCTCGTGAGGCAGACGCTGGCGGATACGGACGAGGCGAAGCGGCGGGGGAGGGTGCCGGCGGGCTTGGAGCCGCTGGTCGACGGGATGCTGATGTTCAAGGTGAGTTCGGAGTTGGACGTGTCTCGGGCGGCGGGGGTGGGTGGCGAGTTCGGTCGGGCGTTCGCGGTGGTGGGGACGGGGACGGAGTATCGGCGGGTGGGGTCGGTGGCGCGGGCGATGGCGTCGGAACATGCGCGGGGGTTGGTGGTGCCGGTGAACTTTCCGAAGGCGCCGGATGTGTCGACGGTTGGGCGGGCGGAGGACACGGATCTGAGGACGCTGATGTCGTGGGAGCAGGCGCCGACGAATCTTCGGCGGTTGGAAGAGTCGGGCGTGCGGGCGTCGCTCACCACGTCGCGGCTTCGCGATCGGGCGGATTTCTGGGGGAACGTGCGCAAGGCGATCCGCCATGGGCTCAGCAGGGAGGCGGCGCTGGCGATGGTGACGGTGAGGCCGGCAGCGTTGCTGGGCGTGTCGGGGGAGGTTGGCGAGATCGCGCCGGGTCGCGTGGCGAACGTGGTGGTGGCGGATGGGGACCTGTTTGATCCGGAAGGGTCGGCGAAGGTGATGACGGTGTTCGTCGAGGGGCATCGCTACGAGGTGCGCGAGTCGGCGGTGGACCTGACGGGCGTGTGGGAGATCACGATTCCCGGGGCGAAGCCCGCGGACCGGGTGCTGGTGGTGGAGGGGAGTGAGAAGAGGACGCGGGCGTATGTGAGGCGTGACGGGAAGGAAGCGGCGGCGGAGCTGAGGGTTTCGGGTCGGCAGGTGAGTTGGACGTTCGATCACGAGCCGCTGGACGGCACCAAGGGCGTGTTCACGATGAGCGGGTCGGTGCTGTCGGGCGAGACCTCGATGAGCGGGACGGGCCTGAGGGCGGACGGTGGGAGTTTCGGCTTTACCGCGGTGAAGCGAGAGCCGAGCAAGGCGCTGGGTGAATGGCGGGTGGTGAAGGTGGACGGGATAGCGAAGGCCGATGATGGCGAGGGCGTGACGCTTGAGATCAAGCCTCGGCAGGTACGGGTGGAGTTTGCCAAGCGGGGTGCGGCTGCGGTGGTGATCGAGTCGGGCGATGTGGTGTTCACGCCGACGGGGCTGAAGTTCTCTCATTCGATGGAGAAACTCGGGGGCGAAGGGCGTTCGCGGGACGAGTGCGTGGTGGAGGGTGACGTGCTGCGCGGGAAGGGTGTGCTGGAGGATGGGAGCGAGCACACGTACGAGGCGGTTCGAGTGGAGAAGCAGCGAAGGACGCCCAAGGTCGATCCCGCGTTGGTCGGGCGGTGGCTGGCGGAGCGGCCTGAGCGGGGCGCGGGCGAGGGGCATGGGGTGGTGGCGGTGTATGTCACGAAGGCGGGCAGCGTGGTGCTGCACGAGGCGGGGCGAGTGATCGAGCTTGAGAAGGTCACGTTCGAAGGAACAACGTTCCGGGGTGAGATGGGTGGTGGGGCGGAGGGTGGGGCGCGGGTGAACGGGTCGATTTTGGAGGGGAGTCTTCGCGTGGAGGTCGCGAGGGCGGGTGCTGATGTGGCGGTGTTGCGGGCGGTGCGGGTGGCGGGCGATCCGGAGGTGCTGGCGCGCGTGCCGGAGGTGCTGCCGATGCCGTTCAATGCCTACGGGCGGTTTGGGGAGGTGGCGTTGGAGTCGGTGGCGATCCGCAACGCGACGGTGTGGACGAGCGGGCCGCGAGGGATCATTGAAAACGGTGTGGTGGTGGTGCGTGAGGAGAACATCGCGTTTGTCGGGACGAGCGAGGAGTACGCGGCGTGGGGCGGGTCGAAGGCCGGGCTGGCGGAGATTGATGCGAGGGGCAAGCACCTGACGCCGGGGTTGATTGATTGTCACAGCCACACGTCGCTGGGGACGGCCAACGAGAGCGGGCAGGCGGTGACGGCGGAGGTACGGATCGCCGACGAGGTGAACCCGGACGACGTGAACTGGTATCGGCAGTTGGCGGGCGGGCTGACGATGGTGAATTCGCTGCACGGCTCGGCGAACTCGATCGGGGGTCAGAACGCGGTGCTGAAGCTCCGGTGGGGCACGGAAGATGCGTCGGGGATGCTTGTGACGGAGGCGGCGCCGGGGATCAAGTTTGCGCTGGGCGAGAACCCCAAGCGGGGCAACTCCGGGTCGCGGTCGACAGGCCGGTATCCGCAGACGCGGATGGGCGTGGAGGCGCAGATCCGAGAGCGATTGCAGGCGGCGCGCGAATACGCCGCCACGCCCGTCGGAGAGCGCGGGCGGGATCTTGAGCTTGAGATCCTCGCCGAGGTGCTGTCGGGTAAGCGGTTGGTGCACTGTCACGCGTATCGGCAGGACGAGATCGTGATGCTGTGCGAGGTGGCGAGGGACTTTGGGTTCAGGATCGGGACGTTCCAGCACGTGCTGGAGGGGTACAAGGTTGCGGAGTACGTGCGGGAGTACTCGGGGGGCGGGTCGGCGTTCTCTGACTGGTGGGCGTTCAAGGTGGAGGTGCAGGACGGGATCCCGCAGGGGCCGCCGCTGATGCACAAGGTTGGCGCGGTGGTGAGCTACAACTCCGACGACACGGAGCTGGCGCGGCGGATGCAGGGGGAGGCGGCCAAGGGCGTGAAGTACGGCGGGCTGGCGGCGGGAGAGGCGCTCACGTTCGTTACGATCAATCCGGCGAAACAGCTCAAGGTTGACACGCTCACCGGTTCGATCGAGGCGGGCAAGCGGGCGGATTTGGCGTTGTGGTCGGGCTCGCCGATCTCGACGGCTTCTCGCTGCGAGGCGACGTGGGTCGAAGGGCGCAGGTTGTTTGACATCGCGGAGGATCGGCTGCTCCGCCAGCGCGATGCGGGCGAGCGGAAGAGGCTTCTGCAGAAGGCGCTCGGGGCCTCGGGCGATCGATCAGAGGAGGGCGGCGGGGACGCGCAGGAGGAGGTTCGTCGGCCGCGTGGGATGTCGGTCGCGACGTACGTGCGGATGGTGCAGTTGGGGATCGACCCCTGGGCGTCGAGGGCGGGCGAGTGTGGCTGCGGGGAGGTGCACGAATGAACGTTCTTCAGAGAATGCTGGGCGCGGCGGTGGTGTGTTCGATGGTGATGGTCGGTGTGGCGGGCGACGCGCGGGCGCAGGACCTGACGCGGGTGATGCCGGCGCAGAGTCGGCCGATCGTGCTGACCAACGCGACAGTGCACACGATGGATGGGAAGACGATCGAGGGCGGGGTGGTGTGGTTCGACGAGGGCGTGATCCAGGGCGTGATGACGGGGGATGAATTCCGGGATCTGCAGACGCGGGTGAGGTGGCGCTCGCCCGGGCCGGAGTTGGTCGATCTCGGGGGGCTGCACGTGTACCCAGGGCTGATCGGGGCGTCGACGCGGCTTGGGCTGACGGAGATGGCGGCGATCCGCGCGTCGGAGGATTCGCGTGAGGTCGGGGAGATCACGCCCGAAGCGCGGGCGGCGACCGCCGTCAACCCGGACTCGACTCTGATCCCGGTGACGCGGCCGGGGGGCGTGCTGACGGTGGGCGTGGTGCCGGTCGGCGGGTTGATCGCCGGGCGAGCGTCGGTGATCCGCCTGCACGGGTGGACGATGCCGGACTTGATCGTCGAGCCCGTGGCGGGTGTGGTGGTGAACTGGCCATTCATGCGCGTGGTGAGGGGCACCGGGGATGATCGCGCGGAGGATGGGCAGGCTCGGCGGATCTCGGAGGACCTTGAAACGCTGACACGGTTCTTTGACGCGGCGGCGGCCTACCACCGCGAGCGGTCGAAGGACCCGGCAAGGGCGGTGGATCAGCGGATGGAGTCGGTGCGGTGTCTCTTTGCCACGGAGGACGAGAAGGACCCGCAGGGGAGGCGACTGCGCCGGCCTGTGCTGGTCGGGGCGCAGGATGTGGAGCAGATCACGTCGGCGGTGGCGTTCTTCGCGTCGCGGTCGATCGACTGTGTGATTCTTGGCGGACGCGACGCGGACTTGTGCGCCACGACGCTCAAGACGCACAACGTGCCGGTGATCCTGGAAGGCGTGCACCGCCTGCCCAAGCGAGCGGATAGCGCGTACGACTCGGCGTTTACGCTGCCGGCGCGGCTCAAGGAGGCCGGGGTGCGTTTCGCCATCGCCAGCGGCGAGCGGACGGCGCACGAGCGGAACCTGCCGCACCATGCCGGGACGGCGGCGGCGTTCGGCCTGGACGCGGAGGATGCGCTGGCGGCGATCACGCGTTGGCCGGCGGAGATCCTGGGGGTCGGCGATCGGCTTGGGTCGATCGGTGTGGGGAAGGCGGCGACGCTGATCGTGACCGATGGAAGCCCGCTGGAAATCACGACGCGCGTGCTGCGGGCGTACATCGACGGGCGGGCGGTGGACCTGTCGAACAAGCAGGATCGCCTGTACGAGAAGTACCGCGAGAAGTACATCCAGAGGGGTGATCTGCCGGCGGATGCTCGCTAGCGGCGGTCGATGACGTAATCGTCGGTGAGGGTCCGGCCAAGGGAGCTGAGCGAGGCCTGGAGAATGGCCCGGCGGACGTTGCCCGGCTGGGCGCCCGAGATGAACCCGGAGAGCCACGCCGGGCCGCCCGCGAGCTGGAGGCGGTAGGTGCGCGTAGCGGGGTCGAAGAGAGCGGCGTTATCGTCGAGATTGGTCAGATCAAGGTCCCAGCGGCTGACTTCGACATCGCCGGCGGATCCGGCCTTTGGGCCAAAGAGCCGGATGGTGAGGTCGCCAAGGGATTTGGTGCTGTCTCCCCAGCGGTCCAGGAGCTCGACGTGGCAGATGATCTCGGGGTTGCCGTCGTTGCCGGGAACGATCTGGGTGAGGGGGTGGACTCGGATGGCGGTCGCGCGGAAGGGGTTGTTGGGATCGATGGCGGCTTTGGGGGCGTCGGTGGCGCCGTCGGAGAGGCAACCGCCGAGGGCCGCCGGAATCAGGGCGGCAACGAGCAGCGTGAGGCCGGTTCGTGGGGTGCGGAGAGTCACGTTCGGAGTGTACGGCGAGGTGCTCGGCCTGGCGGGGTGGACCCGGGCGACGGCGTGCTATAATGAGAACGCCTTCTCAAATAGAGACGGAGGACTCCATGCGTCGTGCGGTGAAGCGTCGATCCGGGAATGTGGTGGTGCTGGCGTCGTTGGCGGCGGCCGTGGCGGCAGGGGTCATGGGGCTCGGCTTGGGTGCGTGCTCGCAGGATCCGGGCGGCTCAAAGGCGCAGGCCGCGGAGAAGCGGGTTTCGGCGGTCGTGACGATCGCGCCTTTGGCGGGGCTTGTGCGGGACCTGCTGCCGGCGGGGTCGGAGGTGACGATCCTGATGCCTCCCGGGCGGAGCGAGCATGGGTATGAGTTCACGCCGAAGGACTTGGCGACGATCGGGAAGGCCGATCTGGTGGTTCAGGTGGGGCTTGGGCTTGAGCCGAAGGTCGAGCAGTTTTTGACTGAGCATCCGTCGGAGGGTCGGGCGGAGGTGGTGCTGGGGAAGGTGCTGGGGATCTCGGAGGGGGAGAGCGACCACGAGCACCATGCGCACGACGAGCACGGGAACTGCCTGCACGATCATGGCGTGGACCCGCACGTGTGGCTGGACCCGGTGCTGGTCGCGGAAGCGGTGCCGGCGCTCACGGAGGCGGTGGTCAAGGCGGGCCGGCGGACGAGTCAGGATCTGTCGGGGTCGGCGAAGGCGGCACAGGAGGAATTGCTGCGTCGGCTGAAGGAACTGGACGCGGAGTACGCCGCGGCGCTCAAGCCCTTCGAGGGGAGGGCGATTGTGACGCACCACGCGGCGTGGGGGCGTTTGGCGTCGCGATACGGGCTTCGTGTGGCGGATGTGCTGAGGCCGGCGGAGTCATCGGAGCCAACTCCGGAGCAGATGGCGTCGGTGGTGGAGGCGCTGAAGCGGGAGAATGTGCCGGCCGTGTTTATCGAGCCGCAGTACGACGCGAAATCCGCGAAGCGGATCGCCGAGCAGGCGGGGCTGCCCGTGAAGACGCTGGACCCTCTGGGCGAGGGCGACTACTTCGCGATGATGCGGGCGAATCTGGGGGTGCTGGTGTCGGCGCTGAACGGGAAGTAGCATTGCGGGATGGGGATTGACCCACAGCACGAGATCGGCCCGTCGGGCTTTGCCGCCGCTTTGGAGTACCGCGGGGTGAGCTTTGCCTATCCGGCGAGGGCGGCGGACGGGCCTTCGGTGCCCGTGCTGTCGGACGTGACCCTGAGTGTTTCACATCGGGAGCGGCTTGGAGTCCTCGGGCCCAACGGGGGTGGCAAGTCGACGCTGCTGAAGTTGACGCTTGGGCTGATCAAGCCGACGCGGGGGACGATCCGCGTGCTGGGTCGCGAGCCGGGGGCGGCGCGTGCGGAGGGTCTGGTCGCGTACGTCCCGCAGAAGTCGGGGGCGGAACTGGCCTTTCCGATCTCGGCGCGGCAGGTGGTGCTGCAGGCGGCGACGCTGCACCTGCCCGCATGGAAGCGAACGGACGCGGAGTCGATCCGTCGGGCGGAGTGGGCGTTGTCGCTCGTGGGGGCGACGGAGTACGCCGATCGGCACGCCGGAGCGCTGTCGGGGGGGCAGTTGCAGCGGGTCTGGATCGCGAGGGCTCTGGCGAATCGTCCGAGACTTCTGCTGCTGGATGAGCCGACGGTCGGGATTGACCCGGCGGGTCAGCAGCAGTTCAGCGATCTGCTGACCCGGCTGCGCAACGAGATGGATCTGACGATCGTGGTGGTGAGCCACGACCTGCGAACGGTGGCGGCGGGGTGCGATCGGGTGGCGTGCCTGGCGCGGACGCTGCACTTCCACGACGCTCCGGGCGGCCTGACGCCCGCGGTGCTGGCGGAAGTCTTCCGGCACGACGTATCGGCGATTTTCGGGGATGTCCACATCGATGCGCACAGGGCGGCCGAGTGCGCGCACCATCATCCGACGCAGGGGGCCGGCGCGGGCGGGGCGTCGCGTCCGATCGTCGACGGGGGGCGGAGCTCGTGAAGACGCTCGAGTACCTGCGCGACTACCCCGACCTGTTCTGGCCCGCGTGCCTGGCGGCTCTTGCGCTCGCGCTGCTCTGTTCGATGCTGAGCGTGCTGGTGGTGCTCAAGCGGATGGCATTTATCGGGCAGGGGATCAGCCACGCCGGGTTCGGCGGGATCGGGCTGGCGGCGGTTTTCGGGCTCGCCTCGGCGAGTCTGTCGCCGGGCGCGACGATCGCGCAGTTTGTGGTGGTGCTGGGCTTCTGCATCGCGTCTGCGCTGGGTGTCGGAATTCTCAGTGCGCAGCACAAGCAGGGGCAGACGCACGAGGACACCGCGATCGGGATCGTGCTGGTGCTGTCGATGGCGATCGGGTCGGTGCTGGTGGGGATCTACAGCCCGCGCTTCCAGTGGGAGTCGTTCCTGTTCGGGTATCTGCTGAACACGGCGTGGCCTGACGCCTGGATGGCGGTGGGAGTTTCGGTCGGCGTGCTGGCGGCGTTGTTCTGGGCCCGTCGGCCCATGGCGTTCTGGGCCTTTGATCCGCGGGCGGCGGAGGCCTTCGGCGTGCGCACGGGCGCGGTGCGTGTGCTGCTGCTGGTGCTGCTGGCGGTGGCGACCGTGACGGCGATGAGGCTGGCGGGCGTGGTGCTGGCGTCGGCGCTGCTCATTCTGCCGGGTGCGGCGGCGCTCAGGCTTTCGTCGCGGTTTGGCGTGGTGATGGGGTTGTCCGTGGCGTGTGCGGTGGTGGGAGTGCTGGCGGGGTTGGTGCTGTCGTTCGAGACGAACTGGCCCCCCGGGCCGAGCATTGTGTTCACGCTCACGGCGGTGTATCTGGTGGCGTCTGTGGCGGGTCGGCGTGCGTTTGCGCCGAGCGTTCAAGCTGGATGATCGGAAGGGGTTTGACGATGAAGAAGATCAAGGCCGAGCTGCTTCTGGCGGAACTCAACCGCCTCCGCAAGGACGTGCCGGAAGATCCGAGCGATCTGGAGTGGGTCACGCTGCACCACGTGTTCTGCTTCGTGAGTTATCAGATGTCGGAGTTCCAGAAGTACGTGGAGAAGCAGAACGAGCAGGGTGCGTTCGAGGAGTTGGAGAGTTGAAGGCGTGGAAGACTTGCAACCGGCGAGGGAGTTTGGCAGAATAGAAGTGTGAGGCCTCCACGCCGCGTGCCGCGCCCCAAAAGGGAGGCGGCCCGACGCGTGCCTCAACGACCGGCCGAGCCCGGCTCGAATGCCGGGGCGGTGCGGGCGATGTGCCGGGAGCGACGGCTCCCGGGGGAAGAGCCCGGCGGGCGGAACGAACTTCCGTCGTCGGCCGGGGAGTCTCTTTCAGAAGGAGGTGATCCAGTGTTGCAATCAAGTTCGAAGGGGCTGTGCCTGTAGCGGCATGTCCGACGGGGCATGCCTGTGCAGCCCTCTCCGCAATCAACGGAGCGACCGGGGGTCTTTCGAGGCCCCCGGTTTGTTTTTTGGTGATCCGCCGGATTTTCGTTGCCGGTGGCGTGGCCGGGACGTAAGTTAATGAGAATGGATTATCGCTCCGCAACCCGGCGCAGATCTTCCACGCTCGTGCGTGCGTGGCTGGTCGTGGCGGCGTTGCTTGGGGTTCTGGTGTGCTCGGCGGGGGTTCGCGGGCTGCACGACCACCCCGACGGGTTGCATGGCGGAGCGGGAGCCGGGGTGTGCCAGCACAGCGGGTGCTCCCGCACGGATTCCTCTGCGACTGGCCTGAGCGTCGGCGTGGGCGATTCCGACGAGCATCGGGAGCATCCTCGTCGGGACGACCCTTGCGAGGTGTGTCTCAAGCTCGATCTGGCCGCGATGTCGGTCGCTGTCGGACTGCGGGTTGAACTGATTCCGCCGGTCAGGATGGGCGGGCTCGACGTGCGGACGGTGACTGAGAGCGTTGCTGTCGGCCGGAGGGTGAGCGAGGCGACGGCTCGGGGGCCGCCGAGGGCGTAAGCCCCTTTTGCTCGTCGTTTCCTCAAGCATGAATCTCGGGATTTCCATCGACGCGGTGCATATGCCCGCGAGGCGGTGGTGATGTCCCGGTCCTGATGATCCCAATCGGATCGTCTTCGGGCGGAGACTCCATGAAGCACAGGGCATTCACGCTCATTGAGCTGCTGGTGGTCATTGCGATCATCGCGCTGCTGGTAGGGCTCCTGCTGCCGGCCCTGGGCAAGGCCCGCCGAGCGGCGAACGTGGTGCGAGATCTGGCGAACCTGCACAACCTGCAGATGGCCCAGTTGCTGTACGCGCAGGACTACCGCGGTGCGCTCTGCGACGTCGGCCTGGCGCACGGCGGGATCGGCGACGAGGCATCCTCGTTCATCACCACGCTCAAGGACTTTCTGGGCCCAGAGGCTTCGCTCCGCAGCCCGCTGGACAAGAGCGTCTACTGGCCGACGGAGATGGGCGGCGGGGATCAGCGGATCGGCGGGCAATCTCGGCGGACGTCGTACGGGATGAACAACTACCTGTCGGCGATCTACAACCCGGGCTTTTCGCCGCGGGAGCCCTTCAACAAGATCGACAAGATCTACTCGCCCGACAAGGTGGTGCAGTTTCTGCTGATGACCGAGACGGGCGACTTTGCCGTTTCGGATCATGTGCACGTGGAGAACTGGGGTTCGGCGGCGAGGGCGCCCGCCTCGGCGTCGCAGCAGGTCCACACGGCGGCGGTGGGGGGGCAGCCCAGAACGTCGGGCGCCAAGTCCAACTACTCGTTCCTCGATGGGAGCTCCCGCACGCTGGACTTCGAGGCGGTGTACGCGGGGCCGACCAAGAACAAGTTCAACCCCGAAATCGCGCAGTAATCACGCGCGGAGGAGTGTCGATGAAAGCGATCGTGACCATTCTGGCCTTGTCGGCGACGCCGGCGGCGTTCGCGCAGCACGCCGGCGATATCTATCTCGCGCAGGAAGCCGGCCGCATCGCGACCGGCGCGACCACGGGCGGCGCGCCGGTGCTGGGCGAACGCGTGTTCGTGTCGGAGCTCGGGCTTGCGTTCTCCAACTTCACGGACTCTCCCGGGTTCGACACCCTGCCCGGCGCGTTCCCCGCGAACTCGAACATCGGATTTCGGATCCGGGCGGCGATGAGGGAATGGTCGGGGTCGGCGTTTGACGTGATCCCCGACGAACGGATGGAGTTGGCGTTCGGGCCTCTGGGCCCGGTGCTGACGCCGACGAGCGATCAGGTGGTCGAGGGGTTCACGATCCGCGTGGGCTCCAACGGGCAATGGCACCGGCACCTTGAGTACACGCTGGGCGAGCCGGCGGACTCGGGGATTTACCTGGTCGAGATGGAGTTGTTCTCTTCGGTGCCGGAGATCGGCGACAGCGAGCCCTTCTGGATCGTGTTCAACCAGGGGCGGCCCGAGGGCGAGGTAGCGGCGGCGGCGGCGTGGGTGCGCGATGGGCTGGCTTCTTGCCGGGCCGACTTTGACGGGGACGGGTTCGTGGACTTCTTCGACTTCGACGCCTTCGCCGGGTGCTTTGAAGGCGGAGCCTGCCCGGATGGGCGTTCGGCGGACTTTGACGGGGATGGGTTCGTGGATTTCTTCGACTTTGACGCGTTCGTGGCGGCGTTCGAGCAAGGCTGCTCCTAAGGCCGCTGCAGGGTCGGTGAAGGGGCGATACGCCGAAGGTCGGTGTGTTGTGTGTGTTGCGAGATTGGGAGAGTATCGATGAAGTACCGTGTGATGGCGTGTGTGGCGGCCGCGATGGCGGCAACAACGGTGATGGCGGACGAGGAGCACTATGACGTCTGGTTGGCGCACGCCGAGGGGCGTCTGACGATCGGTGCCGTCAACGAGGAAGGGACCGAGACGACGGCTGGTGTGCGCGTGTTCGGTGCGGAGCTCGGCGAGGCGGGAATTCCCAACTTCGCCGACGAGCCGGGGATGCAGTCGCCCGATGGGACGTTCCTGCCGGGGGCGCGGGTGCAGCTCAACATTCTGCGTGCGGTCAGGTCGTGGAACGGCGTGGACTTCTCGTCCGTTTCGGACTCGACGATCACGCTCGACTTCGGCCCGGCAACCATGGTCTCTCCGACCACGGACGTCTTTACCAGCGGATTCTCGCTGGTGGCGGACGAAGAGGGCGGGATCCATGACCATCCGAGCTTCACGCTCAACAACCCGGCTTCGTCGGGGATCTACCTGCTCGAGATGTCGATCTCCGCGCCGGATGGCGAGTACAGCGACTCGCTGCCGTTCTGGATCGTGTTCAACAACGGCCTGGCCGAGGAGGATCATGAGCTGGCGATCGAATGGGTCGAGCAGAACCTCGTGCCCGCGCCGGCGGTGCTCCCGCTGATGGCGGCAGGGCTCTTCGGCGTGCGCCGTCGCCGTCGCTGAGTCCTCGCCTGTGTGTCGATCGAGAAAGGGCCTCCGGACCGATCGTCCGGGGGCCCTTTGTTGTTGGCGGAGTCGCTGCGCGAGCGAGGCTACCAGACAACGGCGGCCTGATCGAGGCGCACGCCGAGCACCGTGCGGGCGATCCGGTCGAGGTGCTCTTTGGGGCCTTGAACGTGGATCGTCCGGTGCCAGTGTGTGAAGGACGTGCCCGGCGTGAGTCCAAGGGCGGGTGAGGAGGACTCGATCTCGAAGAAGGGACCGAAGGGGCTCGCGCCGGGCGAGCTGGGGCCGTCGTTGTAGCTGTTGAGGACATCGCCGCGGAAGGGCTCGCGTTGGCGGGTCTGCCACATGGAGTTGACGTAGTCGGTCGCGCCGGCGGGCACGGTGAACAGCACGAGGGTGAGCACGCCGCGGGTCTCGTCGTACGACCCGCAGACCGGGAGGGCAGCGTCTGGGGAGACGCCGATCTTGCTGCGGAACTGCCCGTCGGCCTTGAAGATGAGCGCGCGGGGCTCGCCCTTCCACGCCGGGCCGATCGAGGTGGGCTCGCGTTCAACGAGTCGCAGCCGCTCGGGGGGCACCTTGCCGAAATACTCGTCGTTGATGGCGGGCGCGATCGCCGAATCGCCGATGTCGCGCAACGGGACGATCACGGACGCGCGTGGCGAGTGCTTGAGCATCCCGAGAATCCAGATCGAGAGCATGCCCGAGTCGGCGGTCCACGCGTTGGAGCCGGTGTTGGTGATGGTGTTCTCGCTCTCGAAGGCGACCGCGTCGCACCCGGATGGATCCTCGACGCCCAGCGAAGCCAGAGCACCGTTCCCATCGAGCAGCCGCACGGTCCGGTCGATGCGCAGATCGAACCGGGCGCCCGAGGCGTTGACCAGCGACGCGGCGTGGTGGAACGACACGCTCGCGGCGTCACGCTCCACCACGGCGTATGGGTCGGTGTCGATCGCGGGCGGTGTTTGCCAGTACGCGAGGGTCTGCTCGGGTGCCTCTGGCGGAAAGAAGATTGAGAACTGTCCGCCCTCGGGCCCGAGCCAGAAGCGATCCTCGCCGCCGTAGGCGTTGATGCCCTTGCTGAGGGTCCGCGACTCGATCAGGCTGTCCTTGATGAAGCCGAAGGAGGTGCCGGCGTCGCCCCGCGCGGTCGAGGTCATGACGCGTCCCTGGAACTTCGGGGCGAGCACGACCTTGGCGCGGCCGTCGGGGGAGGAAAGGATGATGGTGTCGGTGTGCTGAGCGAGAAAGTCGACGTCCTGGCCGAAGTTTCGTTCCGTCGAGCATCCTCCGATCATGACAGCTCCCGACACCAGAAGAATGGACGCCCATCGCACGATTCGCCGCGTCATCGCGAGCCCTCCTCGGCGTGTGGTCGGAGCATACCGAGCCCGGACGGATCGCGCGTAAAGTCCACCGCATGCCCGAGGACTCGTCCATTCAGCTCACCACGCCCCTGGCGATGGTGCCCGGCATCCCGCCGGGCCTGGCGGAGGCGATGGCGCTCATGGGCCTGACCAACGTCGGGCGCTTGGTTGCCCATCTGCCGATGCGGCACGAGGTTCAAGAGCCCGAATCCACCATCGATCAGGCGGTTCCCGGGCGGATCATCGCGACCCGCGGCGAGGTGACGGCGGTCCGCACCTCCAGGGGACGAAGACCTCGCGTTGAGGCGGTGCTGACCGACGGCACCGGACGGCTCGAGGTCCTGTGGTTCAACATGCTCTTCATGCGCGAGAAGGTCCACCCCGGGGTTCGGCTATGGGTCCAAGGGAAGGCGGCTCGCAAGGGCAACGCCATTCAATTGGTCAACCCACGCAGCATGGTGCTCCGCCCCGAGTCGGAAGAGCCCGCCCTCCGAGAGGCGCAGGTTCGCCCGATCTACCCGGCCTCGGAGAACGCCAAGTCCTGGCAGATCGAGCGGGCGATCCGTCGCGTGCTGCCCGACGCGCTCACGCAGATCCACGATCACCTCCCGGCGGCATACCGGGAGCCCAGGGGCCTGCCCCCACTCGCGGACGCCTACCGCATGTACCACGACCCGCGCAGCACGGACGACGTGCTGTCGGCGCGGCGGCGTCTGGCGTACGACGAGCTGCTCCTCCTCCAGCTCGGAGTGCACATGAAGCGGCACCACCTTCGGCAGAGCCTGCGAGCCCCCGCTCTGCGCGCCGACGAGGAAGTGGTTCGTGCGATTCGAGCGAGATTTCCCTTTGCCCTCACGCCCGCGCAGGACGTCGTGGTTGGCGAGATCACGCGAGATCTGGCGTCTTCGACTCCCGCCAACAGGCTGATCCAGGGCGATGTGGGGTGCGGCAAGACCGCGGTGGCGGTGTACGCGATGCTGCTCGCCGTGGCGTCGGGCGCCCAGGCGGCGCTGATGGCCCCGACGGAGATCCTTGCCGAGCAGCACGCGGCGAACCTGGCCCGGCTGCTCAAGGGCTCGCAGGTTCGCTCCGCTGTGCTCACCGGGTCCGCCGCGCCCGCCGATCGTTCGGCGGTGCTCGCCGGGCTCGCTGACGGCTCGATCGATCTGGTGGTGGGAACCCACGCCCTGCTCACCGACGATGTTCGCTTCAACAATCTCGCGCTCGCGGTGATCGACGAGCAGCATCGATTCGGCGTGCATCAGCGGGCCAGGCTCCGGTCCAAGGCCTCCGAGCCGGGCGTGACGCCGCATGTGCTCGTGATGACGGCGACGCCGATTCCTCGAACACTGGCGATCACGCTGTTCGGGGATCTGGACATCTCGATCATCGACGCCCTGCCGCCGGGTCGGTCGGCGGTCCGGACGCGTGTGGTGAGCCGCGAACAGCGGGCCGAGGTGTACGCCGATGTTGCCTCGCGGATCGCGGCAGGGGAGCAGGCGTACATCGTCGTGCCGACCATCGGCGACGAGGACGCGGGCGAGCCTGATGACGGTGAACTCGCCAGTGTTCGCTGGGTGCATCGCGAGCTCGAAGCGGGCCCGCTCAAGGGCAAGCGGCTCGCGGTGCTGCACGGTCGGCTCCGTCCCGCAACCCGCGACGCGACGATGGAGCGATTCCGTGCCGGCGTGATCGACGCGCTCATCACCACCACGGTCATCGAGGTCGGGGTCGATGTTGCCAACGCCACCACGATCGTCATCGAGCACGCGGACCGTTTCGGCCTCGCCCAGCTTCATCAGTTGCGCGGGCGCGTGGGACGCGGCACGCGCCCCGGGCGCTGTGTCCTTGTCGCCGATCCAGAAGCTCCCGAGGCGATGCAGCGACTGGCGGTGATGGAGTCAACGCACGACGGGTTCGCCCTTGCGGAAGAGGACCTGGCGATCCGCGGGCCGGGCGAACTGTTCGGGACGCGCCAGTCCGGTCTGCCCCCCCTCAAGGTCGCCGATCTCATGAAGGACAGGGACCTGCTGGGCATGGCCCGTCGCGACGCGGCCGAATGGATCGCCGCCTCCCCGACGCTCGCCCGTCCCGGCGAGGAACTCATCCGGCGCAGGCTCCTCAAGGCGTACGGCGATTCGCTGGGGCTCGGGGACGTGGGCTGAGGTATACTGGCCTCGTGTACGCGTCGCCCCTCCATGAACGTCTCGCCGCGGTCGTCGGGCAGCGAAGCAGCCGATACGTCGGCGAGCTGACCAACACCAATCACGAGACGGTTCGCAGGTATCTCGCCGGGCAGGCGCCCAGCACCGAGTTTCTTCAGGCTGTCTGCCGAGCGTTCGGCCTCAGCGCCGATTGGCTTCTCCTGGGCAAAGGCCCGATGAAGGCCGCCGACGTGCGCGACCACGCGCTTCGGCAGGCCGACCCATCGGAACTGCTGACGGCATTGTCGGTTGCGGTTGAGCGCCTGATCGAACGTGTGGACCGTCTCGAACAGATGATGCAGATGATCGAAGTACGGGTTCGGGCTCTATCGGACGAGCCCCGGTCAGCGTCTCGGGTGCCCGCGCAGAACCTGAATCACGCCCGCCCGGGCGGCACTGCGAGGCAGGCGTCCGATTCGCTCGCCCAGGAGATACGCGATGGGCAAGCAAGCCCGCCGGTCGGTGCGCACGCCCCGACGCCCAACATCCCCCACACCCCCCTCGACACCCAACACCGAGACGGCCACGCCGCTTCGGGATCGCCCGGCACTGATCTCATCCCCGAGCGACTTCTCCGGCTCCGCGACGCTCTTGCCAAGCGACCACGTCCGAATGCTCGTTGAACTGCTCCAGCCGATGGGCCCCGAACTCGCCCGCCGATGGGTCGCCGCACTGCTCCTCGTCGATCGCGACGAACGCGACGAGTTTGTCCGCACCATCGAGCGTCACGTCGCCGATCTCTACACACAACGGGCCCACCCATGAGCTTCAATCATGAACTGGCAGCCCGGTTCACACGGGCCGCTCACCTGCTCGAACTGCTGGGCGAGGACGCCTTTCGCGTGAACGCGCTCGCGCGGGCCGCACGCACCTTCGAGGATCATCCGGCCGACCTTGCTCCCATCGCAGCCGACGCGGCAAAGCTCCGCGCGATCCCGGGCGTGGGCCCAAAAATCGCCGAGAAGGTCATCGAGTTCTCACGCACCGGCACGATCGCCGAGTTCGACGAGTTGCGCTCGCGCGTCCCGGCGGGGCTCCCGCCGCTGCTCGACCTGCCCGGGCTGGGCCCAAAGACCCTCGCCATGCTCTGGCGCCAGGGCGGGGTCACCGACGCGGCGTCGCTCCGACGGATCATCGAGGACGGCTCGATCCTCTCGCTGCCACGTATGGGCGCGAAGTCCGTCGAGAAACTCCGCCAGGCGCTCTCCTTCGGGCAGACGCTGGGCCAGCGGCAGAACATCGGCATCGTGCTGCCGTTCGCCGAACGGCTTGCGGATGAACTCCGTCGCGTCCCCGGGGTTCGCCGCGTGGAGATCGCGGGCTCCCTCCGCAGAGGTCGCGAGACGGTCGCCGATCTTGATCTGCTCGCCGAGGCGGATGATCCCGCCGCGGTCAACCAGGCGTTCCGCGCGATGCCGGGCGTGCGGGCCGTGCTCGCCGCGGGGGACCAGAAGTCCTCGGTGCGGATCGCGCTCGCCGGCGGCACAAGCCGATGGGGCGATTCGCCGGACATTCCCGATATCCAGGCGGATCTGCGCGTCGTCGTGCCGGGCCGCTTCGGGGCCGCCCTGATGTACTTCACGGGCAGCAAGGAGCACAACGTCCTTGTGCGGGAGCGTGCCCGGACCCTGGGCATGACGCTCAACGAGCACGGGCTCTTTCGCGAGCCGGCCGAGACGCCGAGCGACTGGTCGAAGGAGACTCCCGTCGCCGCCGCGACCGAGGAGGAGGTCTTTGCCGCGCTCGGGCTCTCGCTGCTTCCGCCGGAGCTGCGCGAGTCCTTCACATCGCTCGGGGCGTACGAGCGGCACACGCCGCCCCCGACCGAACCGATCAGCCGCCGCGACATCGTCTCGGAGCTGCACGCGCACACCACCGCGTCCGATGGCAGGCTCGCGATCGAGGAACTCGCCGCCCGCGCCAAAGAACGCGGCTTTCACACCATCGCCGTCACCGATCACTCACGCTCGAGCGTTCAGGCCAACGGCCTGACGATCGATCGACTGCTGCAGCACATCGAGCACGTGCGCCAAGCCGCCGAACGTGTCCCGGGGATCACGATCCTCGCCGGGTCCGAGGTGGACATTCTCGCCGACGGCACCCTGGATTACCCGGACGACGTGCTGCGCCAGCTCGACGTGGTGGTCGCCTCTCCGCACGCGTCGCTCTCGCAGGACGAAGAAACCTGCACCAAGAGGCTGATCGCCGCGGTCGAGCACCCCCTCGTCCACATTCTCGGACATCCCACCGGGCGGCTGATCAACCGGCGGCCGGGGCTCTCACCAAGGACCGCCGAGCTCTTCGCCGCTGCTGCTCGATGCAACACCGCGCTGGAAATCAATGCCCACTGGATGAGGCTCGACCTGCGTGACACCCACGCGAGAGAGGCCCTTTCCCTCGGATGCCTGATCACGATCGACTGCGACGTCCACGAGCCGGAGGACTTTGACAACCTGCGATACGGCGTGCTCACCGCTCGCCGGGCAGGCCTGACATGCGAACGATGCCCCAACGCATGGGACCGGCCTCGACTGCTGGCATGGCTGGGCTCCAAGCGATAGACACGGCACTCTCATCGAAGCAGTGGGGCCGGGGTATTCCCGGGCCTTGCACCAGCAAGGCCTTCTGGTATGCTCGGTGTCATCAATCGCTTCCCTCCGCGGCCGGCGCTGCTCGTGAGCGCCGGTCGCATTTTTACCCCGGCGTGGATGATGATCCCGGCCCGGCATCCCGCTTGGGAGCTTCCGGGTCAATCTCGCGCAGGTAGGCCCACGAGTAGATCCCAGTGTCGTGCCCATCCGTGAATCGAAGCCGGATCGCGTAGTTGCCCACCAGCTCCGCGTCCGCAACGGCAAGAGGGGTCGATCCTGCGTTCCCTCGGCTTGGAAGGACGGTCAGCGGATTGCGGCTCATCTCGTCGCGCAGTTGCCTCATGTCCGCCGAGGGCGACATCCGCCGCAGGTACGCGACCGAGTAGTACGACGTCGAGCCGTCGGCCCAGGCGACGGTGAGGCCGCGGTCTTTCTTGAGGTCCAGATGAACGGGCTGGTCGGGCACGGTCGCTTCCTTCTCGCGGGCTTTGTCCGCTCCGTATTGTTGTCCAGCCCGCCACGCTCGGGCGAACCGGAGACTCTCTGATGCGCACGACCCTGCTCCTCGCACTCTGCCTGACCACGTCACACACGATCGCCCAGCCGGGGTCTCCGGCCGCCCCCACTTCAACCTCCACTCCCGCTCCCGCCTCACCCGCCGGCACCGATGGCGCGGCTCATGCCGACGCCTTTACGCCCCTCGCTCACGTCGAATCTCGTGGCAGCGGCCCCGTGGCGATGGTCCTCATCCCGGGCCTCATGTCCGACTGGACCGTCTTCGAGTCGATGATGACCCGCAACACATCGAAGTACACGATGCACGCGATCACGCTCCCCGGCTTTGGCGCCAGCCAGCCCCCGCCTCTCCCGGAGGCGACGCCCCCCTCCAAGACGCTCTGGCTCGACAACGCCGAGCGAGCCATCCTCGACCTCATCGAGTCCAAGAAAATCTCCAAGCCCGTGCTGGTCGGGCACTCCATGGGGGCACACCTTGCGATGCGCCTGGCAGCAAGGCACCCGGACAAGTTCCGCGCCGCCGTCGCGATCGATGGGCTTCCCGCTTTCCCGCTCATGCCCGGCGTGGAACTGAGCAAGGAACAACGGGCCGCCCAGATCGATGGCGTCTTCGCCCAGCAAATGGGCACCCTTACCGATGAGCTCTGGTCCAATCAGGTTCGTCAGGGCACGCCCAACATGGTCAAGAGCGAGGATCGTGCCAAGCAGATCGCCGACATGTCCGTGCGCGTCCCCCGTGCGACCTCCGTCCGTTACATGCTCGAATTGCTCGCTTCCGACGTCACCGCCGAACTCAAGGCTTCATCGTGCAAGGTGCTAGGCATCGCGGCCCTCGGCGATGAGTCGACGCGCTTCGGCTCGGTCGATCTCACCAAAGCCGCCTGGAAGTCGCAGTTTGATGCCGTGCCCGCCGCCACCGTCGTGTACTTCGACGACACGCGGCACTTCGTGATGGACGACGCGCCGGCCGAGCTCGATCGCGCGATCGAACAGTTCCTCGCGGGCAAGGACGTCGAAGGCAAAGCAGCGCCCGCCCCCGCGAAGGCCGAGCCCACGCCAGAACCGGTCCGCGCGGTCCCCACCGCGCCAAAGCCCGACGCACCGGGCAAGACCGAGCCCGAATCACCCCGCTGACCCTTCAATCCGCCCCGGGTACTCCTCCATGAACACACACCCCGCCGACCTGCTCGACTTGGCGATTTCTCGCACGGGCTCGCCCATCTGCGTCGGGCTCGATCCCGTGCTCGACCAGCTTCCCGAGGCCTGCCGATCCGCCCGCGCGGACGTCGACGCGATCGAGTTCTTCTCCCGCGGGGTGCTCGATGCGGTCGCGCCCTTCGCCCCGGCCGTCAAGGTGCAGTCCGCGTGTTTCGAACGATTCGGCTCGCGTGGCTTTGCCTCGATGGAGCGCACCATCGCCCACGCCCGCTCGCTCGGCATGGTTGTCGTGCTCGACGCCAAGCGCGGCGATATCGGCATCTCCGCCTCTCACTACGCCGCTTCCGCCGCCGCCATGGGCGCTCACTTCGTCACCGTGAGCGGATATCTCGGGCCTTCCGGCGTGGCCCCGTTCCTCGACGCCGGCCTGGGCGCCTTCGTGCTCGTGCGCACCAGCAACCCCGATTCCGACCGTGTCCAGTCGCTCCGCCTCGCCGACGGCCGGTCGGTCGCCGAGATGATGGCCGACCTCGTTGCCGAACTTGGCGCTGCCCGCCCGGGCTCGTCCGGGCTCTCGGCCGTCGGCGCAGTCGTCGGCGCGACCAAAAGTACCGACGGGTTGGCACTCCGCGCCCGCATGCCCAACCAGATTTTCCTCATCCCCGGTTACGGCGCCCAGGGTGGAAAGGCCGAGGACATCGCCCGCCTGCGTCGGCCCGACGGCCGCGGCGTGCTCGTCACGGCGAGCCGCTCGGTGATCTACCCTCAACCCATTCAGGGTGAGTCATGGGGCGTGGCGGTCGCACAGGCCGCACGGAAGTTGGCGGCCGAGATCCAAACAATAGTCGAACAATAAGCGACTGTGGAATTCTCGGACACGCCCCGTTCGAGCAATTTTGGCCGTTTATTCCGTTCTTCCCTCACGGGGTGGCTTTTCCACATTCGCGTGGCATGTTGAAGGTGAGTTCCCGCAGGTCGGCTGCGCGGTGAGTCCTTTCTGCTCATCGCGTGCGTCCCGCCGTCTTTGCGGGGGAGAGATGGAGGATCGATATGAAGAACATGATGATCGCTGCGGTTTTGGCTGCGGCGGGCGCGGGAGCGGCCCAGGCCGGTTTCTACGTCGAGACTGAGCCGAACAACACGCTCGCCCAGGCGAACTTCGTCGGGAACTACACGTTCCCCGGCGACGCCTTCCTGGTGGACGGGAACATCACCCGCGCCGACGAGGATTGGTTCGTCTTCACCGTCACCGATGCCACGCAGATCCGCGCGTCCACCTTCGGCCGCCCGGACAGCAGCCTCGGCGATAGCCTGCTGTACCTCTTCGACAGCAACGGCAACCAGCTCGCCTTCGACGATGACTCGGGCGTGAACCTGTACTCGTCGCTCGAGTACAACACGACCGGCGGCGGCACCTTCTACCTGAAGGTCGCTTCCTTCCAGGGCTCGTCGTCCTTCGACTACAAGCTGGTCGTCGGCCTCAACGTGATCCCCACCCCCGGCCCGCTCGCGCTGGCCGGTCTGGGCGCCCTCGTCGCCCTGCGTCGTCGCCGCTAATCACGGCCCGATCGCGACAATTGAGTTCAACCGCCGAGGGTCCCTTCTGGGGACCCTCGGTTGCTTTTGGCTTCCGGTCGTCAACGAAAAAGACCGCGACTTTTCGCGGCCTTTGATCTTCAACCGGTCTTCCACACAAGCGTGATACGGCCCGATCACATCGGCTTCTTGCCGATCGTCTGGTCGTAGATCGACAGGAGTTTCTCCTTGTCGAAGATCATTTCCTGGCGGCTTTTGCCCACGATGTCGTACTCGGTCGTCAGCTCGATCGCGTCCACCGGGCACGCCTCTTCACACATGCCGCAGTAAATGCAGCGCAGCTCGTCGATCTCGAACTTCTTGGGGTACTTCTCGCGGTCGTCCCACGGGCTCTCGGCGGCTTCGATGTGGATGCAGCGGGCCGGGCAGATCGTCGGGCACATCATGCACGCGACGCACTTGACGCGCCCTTCCTCGTCGCGGTTGAGGCGGTGCACGCCCCGGAAATTGCTGGCGTTCTGCCCGCCGTCCTCAACCTTGAGGTGCTCGCGGCGCACCTCGGGGTACTGCATCGTTCGGCTGGTTTTGCCCTGGCCGAAAGACGTGAAAAAGTGGCGGAGCGTGGTCCCGAAGCCCTTGATGATCTCGGGCAGATACACCGCCTCGGCGGCGCTCATCGGGGGAACACGCAGTTGGATCACTTCGTCGTCGCGGATGGCCATATGCGGGACGATAGTAGCGGATGTTCGTCGCTGGGTCTGCCTTTGCGGTGCGGCGGAAACGCTGTGAGGAGGTGGATCTGGGGAGATACTGCTCCGGGTGCGTAATTGCCGATAGAATCAGGCGATGAGCGCGGGCAAGCCGGCCAAGCCGCTGTTTGATCTCCTGCCCCGAAGAGGGCCGGACACGCCGCGCTCAGCACCAACCCCATCCCCGGTTCCTGCGCCTCTGCCCCCCCCGGTTTCTGCGACGGGGGCTCGAGGCGCTGCGACCACGCGTCCGACGCATTCGGCGGCGCAGCAGGTGGAGCTCAAGCCACGTCGGGCGGACTTGGCGTCCGAGGCGGAGCAGGGCTTCCCCGAGACGACACGCAAGTCGTACACAGTCTCGTTCTCGGCGGCGTGCGGCCTGGTCGCGGCGGTCGGGCTCCTGCTCCTCGCGACGTGGATTTTGGGTGCTTTGGCGGGCAAGCGGGACGCGGAGCGACGCCTCGGCGAATCGCTCGCCGCCGAAGCCCAGGTCCAGCGTGAACCAACCCCTCTGAGCAACATCGGCCCCGGTCCGTCCGAGCCTGTGCGCGTGCAGCCCGCACCAACGCCCGCCGCCGCGCCGCGCGAGCCGCAGCCCGGTGATGTGTTCGCGGCCGGGAGCTGGTCGCCCACAGACCCCCGAATCAAGGGAATGAACTATCTGTGGGTGGCGACCTTGCGGCGAGACGACGCCGTGAAGTCGGTGGAGTATCTGCGGTCGAAGGGAAAAGACGCGGTGGCGGTGCCGTCGAAGACGGTTGATCGGTCGCCCGAGGGTGCGAAGAATCCCACCTACTTCGTGCTGCTGCTGACCCCCCTGTCCAGGGATCAGTATCGGGATGCGTCGTTGCGGGCGCGGATCGAGACTGAGGTTCGGGAGTTGGGGAAGCAGTGGTCGAAGGGGAAGGATCGCGGGCCGACCGACTTTGGTCAGCCCGTGTGGATGAAGTACGAGTAACGCCGGGGCGAGACCACGGCCGAGCGCAGGGAGTCGATCATGAGCATGGATCCGTCGTTGAAGGTTGCCACCAACATGTCGGGCAAGCGTTCCGTTCTCAAGCGTGAGGAGCGGGTCGCGAAGCTTCAGGCGGACAAGAAGTTCGACACGTCGAAGGACCGCGTGCTGGGTCTGGCCAAGACGCTCGTCGGCAAGTCCTGAATCGCGATTGAATTGACGAACAACGAATCACGCCGGGCTTTGTGGAGCTCGGCGTGTTCTTTTGCGCGCGTACCCTGAGGCGTCATGAACATCGATTCACTGATCGCCACGCGTGCTTCCACGATCAACGGCTCCGGGATCCGCCGGGTCTTTGAGATCGGCGCCTCGATTCCGCCGGAGAAGAAGATCGATCTGTCGATCGGGCAGCCGGACTTTCCCGTGCCTCAGCCGCTGCGTGACGCGGCGTGCCGTGCGATCCAGGAGGGAAAGAACGGGTATCCGCTGACGCGCGGGATCCAGGAGTTGAGGGACAGCATCGCCAGCCGATTGAAGCAGGACGTGGGCTGGTCGGTTGGGCCGTCGCGGCTTTCGTCGTCGGCGACGGATCCGGGCGTGGTGGTGACGGCGGGCACGTCCGGCGCGCTGGTGCTTGCGTGCCTCGCGCTGCTCAACGACGGCGACGAAGTGATCATCCCTGATCCGTATTTCGTGCTGTATCCGTATCTGGCGCACTTCGCGAACGCGAAGGCGGTGAAGTGCTCGACGTATCCGGACTTTCGGATGACCGCGGCGCGGGTGGAGCCGCTGATCACGGCGCGCACCAAGCTGGTGATCCTGAATTCGCCGAGCAATCCCGCCGGGGTGTGCAACAGCGAGGAGGAATGCCGGGAGCTGCTGGAGCTGTGCCGGCGGCGGAACATCGTGCTGCTGAGCGATGAGATCTACGACGAGTTCGCGTACAGCGAGTCACGCACGCAGGCGTTCGTGGGGAACACGGGTCGCAGGGCGTGCCCGTCGCCGGCGAGACTGCCCGGGTCGGAAGACTGCGTGCTGCTGGTTCGCGGGTACGGGAAGACATACGGCGTGACGGGCTGGCGGCTCGGGTACGCGGCGGGACCGAGGCGGCTGATCGAGGAGATGACCAAGCTGCAGCAGTACCTGTACGTGAGCAGCCCGCACCCGCTGCAGTGGGGCGTGGTCGGCGCGCTCGAGCTCGACATGTCGCGGGAAGTGTCCGACTACGAGGCGAGGCGGAACCTGGTGGTGTCGACGCTGTCGAAGGTGACGGAAGTACCGATGCCCGGCGGGGCGTTCTACGCCTTCGTGAAGGTGCCCGAGCGATTCGGCGGAGAGCAGGAGCGGGGCGAGCGTTTCTTCCAGGAGGCGGTCAAGCGGAACGTGCTGGTCGTGCCCGGGCGGACGTTCAGTCAGCGGGATACGCATTTCCGTCTCAGCTTCGCGACGCCCATGGAGAAGCTGCGGGCCGGGCTCGACGTGCTGGCGGACATGATGCGGTGAGCGGGAGCTTCAGGAGCCGAACCCGCCGTACTGCTTGGTCTTGACGGTGGCGTCGTCCATGAGGTAGAGCCCGACGAGCCAATCGCCGACGAGATAGGGCTTGACGGAGAGCTTGCCCTCAACGGTGCCGTAGGTCGCGAGTCGGTCGTCCTTGGAGGCGACGTCGCGGAGCTTGACCTCGATGGCGTCGTAAGGAGTCGGGGGGACCCCGATGCAGCAGCCATCCCACTGGTTGAGCATGCTGAGGAGTTCCTTGGGTTCTTCGACGTAGAGCGGGAAGGCGATATAGCCGGAGATGCGGACGAACTTGCCGTCGAGCATTGCGATGCGAGGGGGGATGTTCTTCTTTCCCTTGCGGGGCTCGTAGTCCTCGCTGGCAGAGACGAGATATTCCCAGGCGATCTCGTAGGGCTTGTCCTTGGTGCCTTCGCCCTTGAGGGTGAATCGTCCGTCGACGACGGCGGAGCCGTCCTCCTTGCGGACCATGTTGACCTCGCCCTGAGCGAGCGGCTGAGCGGGCTGGGTCGCGGCGGAGGCTGGAGCGAAGGGGATGAGTTCGCGGCGAGGGAGCGCGGCGAGGTCGGCGGCCCGGACGGCGCCGCCGTTGCCCACGGTCGCGGTGACGACGCCGACGACACGCCCGAGGGGATCGAGCACGGGCGAGCCCGGGACACCCCTGCTGCCGGAGAGAGCCAGCGACAGGACGCGTCCGGCGGGGGTGTCGCGATAGGCCCTAAGAGAGCCTTCGCCAATGACCAAGTCGGGCTCGGCGGCATCGGCGATGAGAGCGATGGTGGACTCGGCCGGCAGCTCTTCGGTGTTGAGCCGCAAGGCGAGGCCGGGGAAGGGCTGCGAGAGACGAACGACGGCAAGATCGAGGTCGGTGTTTCGCGCGACGACGCCGATGGCTTCGCGGATGAGCGAGTCGGCGGCGGCACGGACGGACGCGGCGCCTTCAAGGGCGGCGGCGGACGTGACGACCTGGTCGGCGGCCATCAGGAACCCTGACGCCTTGCGGAGTTCGGTCCCGGCGGCGTCGCGGATGGTCAGCACCACGAGGGCGGGCTTGGCGTATTCGACGAGTTCGGGAACGGCCAAGGGTGCGGTCGGCGCGGGCTTGATCTCCGCGGGCAGAATCTGGTCGAGCTTGTCGGCGAGCCGATCGGTCGTGGCAGGATTCGCGGGAGCGGGGGTTGCCTCGGCGGGCGAGCGGTCGTTGCCCGCGGCCGGGGTGGTGGGGGCCGGGGGGGTGGTCGGTGTCGTGGCGGCCGCGGAAGGCGTGACGGG
>ERZ761603.428-NODE-428-length-35957-cov-44.153390_pt1 | contig 35957 bp, 36 predicted proteins | sample MGYA00511879_ERZ761603 | MGnify/ENA primary metagenome ERZ761603 (study PRJEB28899, sample SAMN02850040) | bioreactor sludge metagenome | biome: EBPR Sludge; feature: EBPR Bioreactor; material: flocular biomat | place: Australia: Thorneside Wastwater Treatment... | reverse complement strand
GGCAGCGACCGCGGCAGCGCAGCACCGGCCCTGCTCCCGCCGGCAATGCGATGGCCGCGGCGTTCGCCAAAGTGAAGCGCTGATGCCGGGGCTTGCCAGGCTGACCTCCGCTGCCGCCCGGCACGGCTGGCGTCTAGCGCTGAAGCTCGCCTGGCTGCTGGGACTTGTCTGCCTGGCGATCGCCTTCGGCTTCACTCTCTATGCGGTTGCCGTGCTGCCGCCGCTGGCGCCGTGGCACACCGAACGCCTGCATGAGGAATTCTCGGCGCTGCGCCACTCCGATCTCGATTTTGCCGGCTACCTGCAGCGCGAGGAGAAGCTGTTCGCCGAGCTGCGCGCCACGATCGCCACATGGGACAGCAAGGACGAGGCGTGGCTGGCGAGCCGCTTCAACCCCGAGAGCATGGTCAGCCGCCTCGCCGACGGCGCGCCCTACAACCGCTCGTTCCGCCTGACCCTGCCCGGGCCGAAGGGCCAGGCGCTGCTGATTCATGGCCTGACCGACTCGCCCTACTCGATGCGCGCCCTGGCCGGGTCCTTGCACGCGCGCGGCTTCGAGGTCACGGTGCTGCGCCTGCCGGGGCACGGCACCCTGCCGTCGATGATGACCGAGATGAGCACCCGCGACTGGAACGCCGCCGTCCGCATCGCCGCCCGCGACGTCGCCGCGCGTGCCACCGCCGGCCAGCCGTTCTACATCGGCGGCTACTCGACCGGCGGAACACTAGCCCTGCAATACACGCTGGATGCGCTGGAAGACCCCGTCCTGCGCCGCCCCGACCGCGTGCTGCTGGTCTCGCCGGCGATCGAGCTGACACCGGTGGCCGCGCTGGCGTCGATCATCGACTTCTTCAGCATCGTGCCGGTTCCCGTGCTGGAAAAGGTGCGCTGGCAGGAAATCGCCCCCGAATACGACCCCTACAAGTTCAACTCCTTCCCGGTCAACGCCTCGCGCCAGGTCAACCGGGCGACCAAATGGCTGCACGCCGCCCTTCTGCGCGCCAAGGAAAACGGCCGCCTGACCCGGATGCCGCCGGTCGTCACCTGGCAGTCGGTCGTCGATTCGACCGTCGGTGCGACCGGCGTCGCCAGCCGGCTCTATGCCAATCTCGACGGCGCCGGGCACCGCCTGGTGCTGTTCGACGTCAATCGCCACAAGGAACTGGCGGGCGTGCAGCGCCCGCAAGCCGGCGCGCTGATCGAGCGCCTGTTGCAGGGGAAACGCGGCTACGAGCTCGAGGTCGTCAGCAATGCCTCCCCCGAGAGCCTCGAACTCAACGTGCGCAGATTCGCTCCCGATGGCGCAGCGACAGCCCACGAACCGGGTCTTTCGTGGCCCCCCGGCATCGTCTCGCTCGGCCATGTCGCGCTGCCCTTCCCGCCGGACGACGCGGTCTACGGATTCGTTCAGGGAAGTGGCCGCAACGGCATCCCGAGCATTGGCTCCTGGCTGCTGCGCGGCGAAAGCGGTGCGCTGACCATCGCCCTCGGCTCGCTCACGCGCCTGCGCAGCAACCCCTTCTGGGCGCTCATCGACAGCGAAATCGAAGCGCTGGTCGCTCTCGACCTGGCCGCGCCGCGGCAAAAGCCCTGAAACAGTTCGTCGTCAGCACTCGTCAAGTGCGGGTTGGCGGCAACAATCAGGATTCCCGGCGTCAGGTCCGGATTCGCGCCGCCCAGCCACTCCCCACTCAGGTGGAAACCGGCTCGATGTGCACCGGCACATACTTGTGGAACGGCGTACGCGTCAGCGGATCACAATGGGCCAGGGCCGTCAGCCGGTTGATCTGCGGTCCGAATGGCCCGCTCCCGCCGTAGCGCTGACCGTAGCCATGCGGCAGTGTCGCGGTTCCGCGGCGCAGGTTGTCATCGAATTCGACGCTGACCTCAAGTTCGCCGGTTGCCGAGCGGCACTTCGCCCGGGCCCCATCGGCCAGACCGAGACGTTGCGCGTCGGCCGGGTGCAGGCGCATCGCTCCGTCGCGGTCCACCTTGCGCCAGGCGGGATCGCGGTAGATCTGGTTGGCGTTGTAGGCACGCCGCTCACCTGCCATGAGAATGAAGGGGTAATCCGCGCCCGGCAGCGTTTCCGAGGCCAGCGCGCGCATTTCCGCCAGCATCTCGGGAATCGCCAGGTGGATGCGCCGGTCCGGATGACGGATCAGGGACCACGTGTCAGCGAAGGTATGGATGCTCATGGGCGTGCCGGCACGTCGTTCGAGAATGGCGCGAAACAGCGCCGCGCCCAGGGTCAGGCGATTGCCGCGATGTCCGGCGCGGCGAACGGCGGCGGCGTGACGTTTGGCATAGACGGCGGTCAGCCCGAGCAGCGGAGCCGCCGCCGACGCACCGTCCGCCAGGGATGGCCCCAGGGTCCGATACATGATCGACGCCGCATAGGGTCGCCAGCGCGGATTGCGGCGCAATGTGGCGGCCAGAGCGCCGAGGAATGCGGCATGCCCGGTGAAACCGGGCTCCAGTCGGGCGATCCGCTCAAGCAACGGGAAGCGCGCAGGGACCTCGCCCATTTTTTCCAGGAGGCGCGTGTAGATTTCGGCTTCGGGCAGGCTTTCGCCGAGCGGGGGAAACAGGGCATGGCGAAGGTGGAAGGCGTTTTCCGGGAATTCCAGATTGAAACCGGTGGCCTCCCATTTCTCGAACTGCGAAGCCGCCGGCAGGACATAATGGGCGAGACGAGCGGTTTCGGTCATCGCCACATCGACCACCACGAGCAGATCGAGCTTGCCGAAGGATCGCTCATAAGCCGGGGTATCCGCCGCCGTCAGTACCGGATTGGCGCTATCGACGAACATCGCCCGCACCCGGTCCTCGCCGTCGTGCTCGATCTCGTCGGGCAGGATGTTGGGCGGATAGAGCCCGGCGATCGGGAACATCCGGTGCCGCGCCGTACGCGGGCATTTCGGATTGCGCTCGTCGCTATGGCCGATCAGCGGCAGCAGAAAGGCATGGAGGTTGTTGCCGCCGCGCCTGCCGAAGTTTCCGGTGACGAGATAGAGCAATTTTTCGAGATAACCGTTGAGGGTGGTATGCAGCGTCTGCTGGATGCCCAGATCAATGCGCACGCAGGCGGTCCTGGCGGTCGCGAAGCCGCGCGCCACGCGCTCGACATCGGCCCCAGCCAGTTCGGTGCGCTGCACGTAATCGGCGACCGGGACGGCCAGCAGTTCCCGTTCCAGCTCGTCGAACCCGGTGCAATGTTGCGCGAGGAATTCGCGGTCATGCAGCCCTTCGCGGACGATGATGCCCAACATGGCCAGCATCAGGAAGGCATCGGTGCCCGGCTTGATCTGGAGATGAATGTCCGCCTGTCTGGCGGTTTCGGAGCGGCGTGGATCGACGACCACCATGGTGCGATCCGGATTCCTTTGCAGGTCACGCAGCGTATCGCGGGCGTTGGGAATGCCATGCGCCTGATAGGGATTGGTACCGATGAACAGGACGTAGTCGGCGTGTTCGACATCTTCGGTGGCATGGCAGGTCTGATGGCCGAACAGGCGACCGTTGACCCAGAAATCGCCCGTCTTTTCCTGCGCCAGGGAAGAGTAGACGAAGCGGCTCTTCATCGCCTTGAGCAGGTGCTGGCTATAAATGCCCCCGAGATGGTTGCCCTGGCCGCCCCCGCCATAAAAGGCGAACGCCTGACCGCCATGCTGCTGGCGGATCGCCGTCAGGCGCCGGGCAATATCGGTCAGCGCCTCGTCCCAGCTTACCCGCGCGAAGCTGCCGTCGGCCTGGCGCTTCAGCGGGTGGCGCAAGCGGTCTTCGTGGTGCTGATAGTGTTCGAGGCGGGCCGCCTTCTGGCAGATGTATCCCTTAGATACCGGGTGTTCCTCGTCGCCGCGAATGCGCGTGAACTTCGCGTCTTCGATCGTGACGACGAGGCCGCAATTGCGGGAACAGAGGATGCAGGCGGTTTTCTCGGTGGTCTTGCTGGATTCGGAAGTCATCTTGCGGCGGCGACTATTTACATAACGCCAGTTATCCTAACCGTCGTCATGCAATAATACAAGCCGTTTCTTCAATCGACTTTCGCGAGGACCACGCGATGCGCTACCCGCCGGAACACAAGGAAAGCACGCGCGCCCGCCTGCTGGAGGCGGGAGGCGCCCTCGCCAAGAAGGACGGATTCGCCAGCACGGGTGTTGACGGACTGATGGCTGCCGTCGGCCTCACTTCGGGCGCGTTCTATTCGCACTTCCGTTCCAAGTCGGAGCTGCTCGAAGCCATCGTCGAAAGCGAGCTGGGCCACTCGCTGGACCGGTTCGCCGGCAAGACCGATGAACAACTGACTGCTGTCCTCGAGTCGTATCTGAGCACCGCTCATGTCGACGAACCGGCACGTGGCTGCGCGGTCACGACCTTGAGCACCGAAGTCGCCCGGGCAAGCGTGGAGACCAGAGAGGTCTTCGAGCGCATGCTGATCCGCATCAAGGATGAGCTGACTACCCATCTCGCGCGTGACAACGAGGCATGGATCATGATTTCCCAGATGGTCGGCGCGGTCATGATCGCCCGCGCCATGCCGTCGGGTAAGGCGCGCGAATCGTTGTTGGAGGCGGTGCTGCAGCGGTGCCGGGCGATGCTCCACAGTGAGCCCAGGCACGACGCAGCGCAGCGCGCCGCAAGCTGACCGCCTTGGTTAATCTTAATCTTTGCAGATGCTTGCGCACAAAATGAGAATGCCGTTCAGCGCCAACTGAACGGCATCGGGGTGCAGCGCAGTCTTCCGGATCAGTCGGTCAGTAGGGCGGATTGATAACGATATATTGACCGCCCTGGGGTTGGTACCAGGTGCTGCCGCACTGCTGATAGACGATGCCGCCGTAGTTGACCGGGACGCAGTTGGCGGGAACGGTACGCACCATCGAGCCGACGACGGCGGCGGTGACGGCAACCGTGGCGGTTACTGCCGCCGCCGTCGCGACCGGATGATAGTCGTTGTCCCAGCCGCCATTGCAGCAGCCGCCGCGACTAGCGTTGACATTGACGTTCCGGTTGACATTGACGTTGTTGACGCTGGTGTTGCGGACATTGTTGGTGCGCACGTCGGCACGGCTACTGTTGATCTGCCGGTCGCCGCCGCCGACGTGAGCGCCACCGCCTCCGCCAGCGCGTCCGCCGCCACCGCCACCACCGCGTGCCTCGGCGACCGGGGCCATGGCGAAACTGGCCAGAACGAGAACCGTCAGCGGGGCCAGGAAGAACTTGCTGAATGACTTTTTCATGGTGGCGCTCCTTTACTTCTGGACCAGCGGACGAATCTCTACGGCGGTCGCGCCCTTGGGTGGCGTGAACTTGAAGACCGAGTCCTTGAACGTCGGCTTCAGGTTCCAGTCGATCAGCGAGACCGATTGCGGGCGCGCTTCGTCGCCGCGATTGGTGATAACCAGCTTGCGCGGCAGCGGCTTGTCGCCGACAGTGATCCAGATCTGCCAGTCGAACAATCCCTGGCGGAAGGCGTAGTGGTCACAAAGATCCTTGCCGATGAAGTCCTGGCCGGCGTTCATCGCCGATTCGATCTTGTCGAACGTCGCCGCCGGCGTGCCCCAGACGAACATGTCCGCCAACGGCACTTCCACGCCGTAGCGATCTTCCAGCCTCTTGATCAGCTCGCCGAGGTTTCCGGAAAACTCGATGGTCGAGTAATACTTTTGCGCCGGGGTAAAGAGGGTGACCGTCTTGCCGTCGTAGATCAGTTCGCGTTCGGCCCGGGCGCTCCACATCCGGGCGTGCAGCCGGTTCGGACGCTCGACATCCATGTCCGCCGTCGCCGTATGCTGCAGCTTCTGACCGTCGGCGAGAACCCGCTCGCCAGTCAGTTCGGTGGATACGTGGAAGCGCTTCAGGGTTTGCAGATGGGAGCCCATGTCCTTGAGGGCCTGGATCGAAGCTGGATCGACCGCATTCGCCGCCGCCGGTGCGGCGGCGTCAGCAGCGGGCGCGGTCTGGGCATGGATGCCGGGCGCTGCAAGCACGACTGCCAGCAGGCTGAGCACCAGTTTCTTGCGTACCATGGTTATCTCCTGGGTTGGGAAAACATATTTCGAGCCATTTGGCCGGCAGCCCGCCGTGTCGTGCAACTCTGCTGTTTCATCGGTGCGATCGCAGATGACGTTACCCGCAAGCATTCGGTCCGACTCCATACGACCGGCGCATTATGTTCTTCCACGACAGGTGATGCAACTCCCCGGCCCGGCCTTGCCTGGGCGTTTCCCGCCGACACCGGACAGGCTTGCAAGACCGCGCCGATGTATGACAAGCTCTTGCCCTGTCGCGTGCGCAGCAACAACCACCATGATCGTGCTCTTGACCCAGGCCGGCCCGAATGACTGAGGACTCGGCGCGCACCGTGTGCCTGGTCAAGGCCTTCGAGACCGCGGCGCAGCCTGGGAATTCGTGGTCTCGGGCGGATTCCGCGCTGGCCGGTGACAGGGCGGCGCAGGAAGTCGGCGCGAACGCCAGCGACGAGACCTTCATCCGGCGCCGCGCAGAGCTGGCCTGGGAGACGATCACCTCGCGGCAGCCGAATCTGGCACGCCTGAAAACCGACTCCAACTGGCATGAGTGGCTTGGCTGGGTACTGGTTGGGTCGGCGCTGGTTTCCGGGGTATTGGTCGACCAGGTCGGCCCGGACAACCTCATCAACCTGACTTCGCTTCCGCTCTTCGGGCTGCTGCTCTGGAACATGGCGGTCTACGCACTCCTGTTGGCAGAGGCGACCGGCCGCCTTTTCGGCCGCCCGGCGGCAGCACCCGGTCCGCTGCGCCGGGCCGTTGCCGCGGTTGTCGGCCGCTTCCGCGGGACCGCTGCCGACGAGGCCAATGCATCGTTCCGGACCGCGTACTGGAGCGACTGGAGTCGGGTTTCCTTTCCGCTGTCCAAGGCCTACGTCAGCCGGCTGCTTCACCTGGCTGCCGCCGCATTCGCCGCCGGCATCATCGTCTCGCTGTATTACCGTGGCTTCTTCAACGAGTACGTTGCTGGATGGAAGAGCACTTTCGTTCCTGCCGCGGCCCGCGTCGTGGAGTGGTATGTGACGGCGGTCATCGGCGCGATCCCCTCGCTGTTCGGCATGCCGCCACCCGCCCCCGACGAACTCGCGGCGCTCGATCTGGCACAGCACCCGGCCGGGGTCGGGGCCGCTCCGTGGATTCACCGGATTGCGCTGACGCTCGGACTCCTGGTCGTGTTGCCGCGGCTGTTGCTCGCAGGCTGGGCCTGGCTCGCGCAAAAGCGGTTGCAGCGGAGGTTCCCCGTCGATCTGCGGGAGGCGTACTATCAGCGCCTGTTGCGCCGGTTCCGCGGGACCGTTGCCAAGGTTGTCGTCGTCCCCTATGCTTACCACATTACCCCCCAGGTCGTGCTGGGGTTGAACGGAATCGTTCAGGCACTGTTCAACAGCGATGCCCGACTCGAAATACTCGATCCGATCCCGATCGGCCAAGAAGACAACCCTCCCGACGCCATCTCCTCCCCCGATCTCGCCGCGCGCTTCGTCGTGTTCAGCCTGACCGCGACGCCCGAGGACGAAGCGCACGGTGTCCTGCTCCGGACGCTGCAAGCGGGAACCCGCCAGGGGCCGCGCGTCGTCGGCATCGTCGACGAAAGCGCCTTTCTCAAGCGCTTCGGGAATCACGGCGAGCGCCTGGATGAGCGGCGGGCGCTGTGGTCCCGCTTCTTCGCTGCCGCGTCGCTTGACCATGCCTTCTGCGACCTGACCCGGGCGGACGCGGCGCAAGCCTTTGCCGGACTTGGATTCGCCACTGACTCGTGACGCAAGGACCGCAGGTGAGCGACGCCACATCCAGAATCGAACTGAGTCTCGTCTCGCATACCAACGTCGGCAAGACGACCTTGGCGCGAACCCTCCTCGGCCGGGACATCGGGGAAGTCCGTGATGCGCCGCATGTGACCACGGTTTCCGAACCCCATGCCATGATCAGGAGCGCGGAGGGACACCTCCTCACCCTGTGGGACACGCCCGGATTTGGCGACAGCATCCGGTTGGCCAGGCGCTTGCGCCAGAGAAGCAATCCGATCGGCTGGTTTCTTGCCGAAATCTGGGATCGCTGGCGGGACAAGGCATCGTGGTCGAGCCAGCAGGTGCTGAAGACCGTTCGCGACCAGTCGGACGTCGTGCTGTACCTGGTCAATGCTTCGGAGAACCCGGCGGACGCCGCCTACGTCCTCGCCGAAATGGAAATCCTCTCGTGGATCGGCAAGCCCGTTCTGGTGTTACTCAACCAGATGGGAGAACCGCGCCCAAGAGACGTCGAGGAAGCCGAGAAGAACCTGTGGCGTGACTGCGTTTCCCGGTACGGCTTCGTCAGGGAGGTCATGTCGCTCGATGCCTTCGCGCGCTGCTGGGTTCAGGAATTCTCCCTGCTCGACGCCGTCGCCCGCGCCCTGCCCGACGCGAAACAGGCGGCCTTCAAGTCGCTTCGGGAAGCCTGGAAGGTGCAGCGGCTGGCTGCCTATCGCGCGTCTGCCGAAGCGATCGCGAGATATCTCGCTACCCTGGCCAGGGATCGCCAGCGTGTTGCCGACCGTCGACTTTCCTCAACCATCAGAAAGGTCGGGCGGGCGATCGGCATCGGGGGCGACGGCAAACCAGATCCCGAAGCGTGCGCGATGCAGGCCCTGGAAGAGCGCGCCGCGAAAAACCTGCGCGCCCTTACAGATCAACTGATTTCCATCCACGGACTCAAGGGGCGCGCCGCGGAACAGGTGTTGCAGCGTCTGGCGGCTGACTGGAGGGTCGATGAACCCCTGGACGAGGGCGCCTTCGGGACCGTCGGCGCGATCCTGGGTGGCGCCATTTCCGGACTCGCGGCGGACCTCATGGCCGGCGGCCTGACACTGGGAGCCGGCGCGCTGGCCGGCGCCGGGCTTGGCGCCCTCGGTGCCGCCGGCATCGCCAGGGGCTACAACGTCTACAAGGGCACGGACGGCACCACCGTCAGCTGGGGCGACGCTGGCCTGAACAGGATACTCAAGGAGTCGCTGCTCCTCTACCTGGCCGTCGCGCACTTCGGAAGGGGCCGCGGCGAATGGAGCCGGTCGGAGCATCCGGCGTACTGGAGTTCGACCATCGAGGCCGCCGTCGCCGCGCAGTCGGGTCCGCTCGCCGAAATCTGGGGCGGCCGGATCGGGCTCTCGGGATCGGACTGGCTGGAAAGAAGGCTGAGCCGCGTCATCGACAACCTGCTCGGATCGACCCTGAACCAGCTCTATCCCGATTCGCAGGTCTTCGCCACGGAGATCTTCCCCCGTGGCGGCGAGGGCAGCCACATCCCGCAGCCGGCCGCGACCGACCCCGGCTTCCCTCAGTAGGAGTAGCTGGCGCTGATCCCGGCCAGCCAGTTGCGGCCCGGCGCCGCTTCGTAGTAGCGCCCGTTGGCGTCGCTGACGACCACCGACCCCGCATACTGGCGGTCGAAGACGTTGTCGAGACGCAGGAACCCGCCGTAGCGCAGGGCCCCGCGCCGCTGATCGAAGCCAACGCGCAGGTTGGCGATGGCGTAGGCCGGCGCCGCCTGCTGGGTGTTGCTATCCTCGACATAGACCTTGCTGCGGGCGATTCCTTCGATCCCGGCATGCCAGCCGCCGGCCGGCTGGCGCCAGACCAGTTCGCCGAACAGCGTGTGCCCGGGGATCCCCGGCAGATAGCGGCCGGCCTCGATGAACGTCGGCGCGCCGAGGACAACGGTCACGAAAGGTTCGGCATAGCGGGCGACGAGCCCACTGTACGCGATCCGCGTCGTGAAATCGCCTGCCCAGCGGCTGTCGACCGCAACCTCGACCCCCCGGCGCGTGGTCTGCGCCACATTCTGGTAACTGGTGCGGCCGCCGAAGCTCGACTTGACCGCCAGTTCGTTGGCGGTACGAATGTCGAAGAGTGCGAGATCGAGCCGGCTGTCGTTGCCGATGAGGGCCTTGAGGCCGATCTCGAAATGCGTGCTGGTCGCCGCCTTCAGGTCGTAGCTGAAGCCACCGCCCGGCCCGGAGTAAAACAGTTCGTTGAGCGTCGGCGTCTCGAAGCCGCAGGCGGCGCTGGCGTAGACGTTGAGCGTCGGCGTCAGGCGGTAGAGCACCGCCAGCAAAGGCGCCGTGTTGTTGTAGGTAATGGTGCCGCTGTCGTCCTGATTGCCGTCGGTGACGTAGTTGTCGACAACCTTGTAGGTCGCTTTGCCGTGGCGCAAGCCACCGGTCACGCTCAATTGGCCGATCAGCCATTCGGCCTGAACGTACTGGTCGAAGCTGGTCGCGCTGTTGACCTCGTCGCGACGCAGCGCCCCCTTGACGCCCAGGGTCTGCCCGATGAAGTTTTCATAGCCCCGGCGGTCATCGCTGGCCCTTTCGTAATCGAGGCCAACGGTCGCCGTCAGCCGGCCGCCACCCAGTTCGTAGCGCCCGATCCAGCGTACCGAGAGCCCCGAAAAGTCGCGGTCGAGTTCGATGACGCCGCCGGACTGCCGGCGCCTCGGATCATCGGCCGGCGTCGAACTGCTGATCAACTGCAGCGCACGCGGAATGGACTGGTACTGGGTTACCGAGCGCTGACCGGCGTACGCCATGATCTGGACGATATCGTCGCCGAAGCGGTGCTCGTAGCTGGCCCCGCCCTGCAACTGGTCGATGCTCTTGCGGGTGTTGTAGAGCAGGGCAGCCTCCTCGGCGCTGCGCGGATCGGTCGTGAACCGCTTCCAGGTCGTGCCCTGCGGATCCTGCGCCTGCTGCGAGAAGCCGCTGGCGATCAACATCACCCTGGTTTCGCCATCGGGCGCATGGGTCAGTTTGGCCAGGGTCTGGTCGCGATCCGCGGCGCTGTGCTCACGATACCCGTCGGTCGCGAAGCGCGACGCGTCGAGCACGTAGCCGACCTCGCCCGCCCTGCCCTGCGCCGCCAGATCGGTCTTCCAGGTACCGTAGCTACCCGCCCCAACGCGGGCTTCGACACTCGGCGGATCCTCGCCGTCAACCGTGAACAACTGGATGACGCCGCCGGAATGATTGCCGTGGATCGCCGACATCGGCCCGCGCATAACCTCCATGCGCGCAGCGCGATCGAGATTGAAGGTCGCCGCCTGGCCCTGGCCGTCGGGCATCGAAGCCGGAATGCCGTCGCTGATCAGGCGAATGCCGCGCACCCCGAAGGCGGCGCGCGCGCCGAAGCCGCGCGAGGAAATCTGCAGATCCTGGGCGTAGTTCTGACGATTCTGGACGGTGATTCCGGGCACCGCCGCCAGCGCCTCGGAAACGTTGACCCGCGCGTTGTCGGCACCGATGCGCCCGGCGTCGACGACATCGACGGCGCCGGGCAGGTCGAAGCTGCCATGGTCGACGCGGCTGCCGGTGACCACGACGGGATCGAGCGACGGCGGCGCCGCGTCGGCGGCGGACAGAGCGGGAGAGGCGACGGCCAGAATGGCAACGGCGCCCCGCAAGCCAATGTTCATGTTGGTCGTCTCAGGTTGCAGGAGCAGCGGATCGGCTGGACCGCATTCTGGCCTTGCCGGGCGGTCGACCGCAACAGTGCCCGCAGCACAGCCGGCAGCGAATGGCCGGCCTTCCATGTCAAGGGAAGTGCGAGCCACCCGGCGCCCATGTTATCTTTGCCTCGAGACCTCCTTGCCGCTGGGCAGGTGGCGCGCTGACCAATCCGCAATCCGCAATCCGGAGATTTGTTCCATGAACAGGACCATCGTGATTACCGGCTGCTCGAGCGGCATCGGCGCCGCGCTGGCGCTGGAATTTCACCGCCGCGGGCACACCGTCTTCGCCACCGCGCGTCGGCCTGAAACGCTCACGCCGCTCGCCGCGCAAGGCCTCCGCACGCTGGTCATCGACGTCGATGACGACGCCAGCATTGCCGCCGCCGCGGCCGCGATCGCAAGCGAAGGCGGCCAGGTCGACATCCTGGTCAACAATGCCGGCTTCAGCCAGGTCGGCGCGGTCATCGACCTGAGCCGCGACGACCTGCGCCGGCAGTATGAGACCAACGTGATCGGGCCGGTCGCCGTCACCCGCGCCTTCCTGCCCTTGCTGCGCACTGCTGTCGCGCGCAACGGCAGGGCCGTCGTCGCCAATGTCGGGAGCATCGTCGGCCTGTTCGCAACACCCTTCGCCGGCGCCTATTGTTCGAGCAAGGCGGCGATCCATTCGTTGTCCGACGCGCTGCGCATGGAACTGGCACCGTTCGCCATCCGCGTCGTCTCCATCCAGCCCGGCGGCGTGCGCTCGAGCTTCGGCAACCACGCCGAGGAAGCGCTGCGGCTGCCGCCCGGGTCGCTCTATCTGCCGGTGGCCGATGGCGTGCGCGCCCGCGCCCAGGCCGGCCAGAAAGGCGCCACGCCGGCAGAGGAATTCGTGCGGCCGGTGGTCGACGCCCTCCTCGCCGCGACCCCGCCGACAGTCGTGCGCGGGGGCCGGAATAGCGTCAAGCTGCCGCTCCTCAAGAAGCTGCTGCCGACCGCCATGTTCGACACCAGGCTGTCCCGGGTGTTCGGCCTCGATCGCCTCGGGAAGGGTTAGCCGCGATGGAACCCGGAATAGCCGAACCGGGAATTCGCTCGGGAACCGCGGTCATGGCACGCGGCTTGCGCTGCAGCGGCGGCTGGCCAACCGGTTTCGTCGCATTCACCGCCTGGTCGATGCGACTGCCGACCATCGGTACCGGGAGTCCCAGGGTGGCCGGTTCGCGGTCGACCACCTTGGTGACCACCGTTGTGGAGACCGTCGCCGCTTCCGGCGTCAGGGAATGCAGGCTGCCGACCAGCGCCGCGCCGGCCTGGCCGTCGATCGCCGAGTCGTGGAACTTGATGTAAAGCGCAAAACTGCCCGGCGGAAGGTCGCGGATGTTGTCGAGGCCCTCGATGATATAGGCCTCCCAGGCCGGCCTGGTCAGGTCGAGCGGGCGGGCGTGAATGCGCGCCACCTGAATCATCAACTGCCGCCAGTCGCCGGGCGCGGGAGCGCGATATGGTGGCCGTGGTACTCGATGTCGATATCCTTTTCGTCGATCCAGTACGGACGATCGAGATCGAAGGGTGCCCGCGCCCGGCGCCGGCGGAAGATCGCCGACTTGTCGAGGCGGCTGGTGAAGAATTCGAGGACATCCTTGAACCGCACCTTGCCTCCCGGTGCGGTCGACTGGTCGTAAATGCCCAGACCCGCCACATGCGCCCGCTGATTGCCGGTTTCCTGTGCGAGGAACAGGTTGTCGGTACCCGAAAGCTGCTTCATCGTCGTGTCGCCCTCAACCATCCATTAATGCTGGATCGTTTGCCTGGCCGTTTCCGCCCACCTGGGCAAAAGGTGCATTCGGCTCCGATGACGCCCCGCACGACATTCTGGCTAACCGGCGCAACTCCGCAAGGCAGCCAGCATCCGCGCGGAATGTGCTCGAGTATCAGTGGATTGCCAGCGCTTGGTCGAGGCCCGGGTGGTACCCGTGATCGGGAGATCATCCGCTGCCCCGTGCAAGGCATCGCCCTCCCGCCGCATCGCGAGGACCGCGCGCAGCGGACCTCGGTGGACCCCCCGGCAAGCAAGGCTACGGACGGCACGGAACGACTATGTTGCTGACGGAGACCTGCACCGCTTCGTCATTCTGGTTCAGGGTAGTGATCCGGACCTTGACCATGCCCTGGGTCGGACGCGACCGCGACCGGCGAACCTCTAGCACTTCACTGTGAACGCGCAGTTCGTCCCCCGGACGTACCGGCTTCGGCCAGCGCAATTCGTCGAAACCCGCGCCGATCAGGCCGCCGGCGATCCGCAGTTCGCTCTCCACCAGCAATTTCATCGTGATCGCTGCGGTGTGCCAGCCGCTCGCGGCCAAGCCACCGAAGATCGACCCGCGTGCGGCATCCTCGTCCAGATGAAAGGGCTGCGGATCGAATTCGGCAGCGAAGGACTTGATCCGGCCTTGATCAACGATCAGGCGCCCGGACCCGAAGGTCTGCCCCACGGAAAAATCCTCGAGATACCACTCTGCCACCCTGAACACTCCTTTGCACGACTGACAGGCGCGGCGGTTTCATCCAGACCATGCGGTCCGCGCCAGCGCCGAACAGCCGACACTCTACACGGGCGGACGGAAGATCCGTGGCTTGCCCGAAATCTCCGGACCCGCTACGCCTTCACGCTGCTTCGGCATTCGATCGCATTTGCGTCGAGGCCAAAGCGCGCTAGCATGACCCGATGGCGCTTTCATCGGAACCTCCCGTTTGCCCCACATCCTGCATTGGCGTTTCGGAGAGAATTTCCTTGTCGGTTCGCATTCTTCTCGCAGCGCTGCTGATCTTGCTCTCCCTCGGCAGCGCCAGCGGCGCGGAAAGGGAGGTCGCGGTTGCCGTCCGCGAGGCGGGCGACGCGTTCATCGTGCAGGCGACGATCAGACCGCCGGTCTCGCTGCGGACTGCCTGGGACGTTCTGGTCGACTTTGATCACATGGTCGGCATTCTCAGCAACCTGACCGCCAGCAAAGTGGTCAGCCGCAATGGCAATGTCTTGATCGTGAAGCAGGAGGGCGTCGCCAGATTCGGCATCTTTTCCTTTCCGTTCACGGCCGAGCGCGAAATCCGCATGGAGCCGCAGAAAAGAATCGTGGCGAAGAACCTGTCGGGCACCCTGCGGCGCATGGAGAGCGAATTGCGGCTGGTTCCGACCGGCGCCGAAGGAATCCGGATCGAGTACCGCGCCGAATTCGCATTCGATTCGATCGTCGCCGGCTTGTTCGGCGTATCGTTTATCAACCACGAAGTCGAAGAACAGTTCCAGTCCATCGTCGCAGAAATGAAGCGGCGCGAGGCTCAAGCTGCGACAGACCCGCTGCAGGCAATCCATTGACAAGCCGGACGCGCCAGTCCGGCGACCCCGACCGGACTTGCCCGCGCCGGATCGCGATCACGAAGGCGGCGTCTTCCTGACCTTACGGCGACGCGGCGTCTGCCCGACGTCGATAGCTGTTGCCGTGCCCGCTTTCGGCAAGGCCGACGCGGGCGCAGGCCGCCTCGGCCTTTTCGGCGCCGGACGGGCCTTGGTGGCCCCGAGCGCCGATTCGAGCTCGGCGAAAGCCTCGTCGAGATGATCGACCATGCGCTGCAGCGCCGGCACTGCCCGCCGGCACGCGGTGAATCCGAAGCCGAGACGGTCGCCATAACCGCTGACGGTAATGTTCAGGGCCAAGAAGTCCGCCGGGATCGAGACGGGGTAGGCTTCGTCCAGGCGCGCCCCGTTGAGATACAGCGTGCCGGTCGGCCCCGGCACATTCGAGATGATCAGGTTGAAGGCCGGCCGCTTGCGCGCCCGACCGGTGATCATGTCGGGCAGCATGGGCGCCAGCATCATCGCCGCGTGGGCGATCTTCTCGACTCGCACCATTCCGGACAGACGCGCCTTGGCCGCCGCAGTCGAAGCAACGATTCGTTGCAGCCGGGCGAGCGGATCCGCGACATCGGTGGCCAGATTGGCAAGCATCAACGCGACCTGGTTGCCGCCCTTTCTCGTTTCACCGTGCAACGAAACCGGCACCATGGCGATCAGCGGCTTCTCCGGCAAGTTGTCTCGCGCCATCAGGTACTTGCGCAGGGCGCCGGCACAAACAGCCAGTGTGACGTCGTTGACCGTGGCACCCGTGGCCTTGCCGATCTCCCGCATGCGGGTGAGCGAATACGACTGCGCAACGAAGCGCCGCGAACCGGAAATCCCGACATTGAACGGACTGGGCGGCGCCTGGAAGGGAAGCGCGAGAGCATCGTCCGGACTTGCCGTGCGCAGGAGGTCGAGCAACCCGCTACCCAGCCCTGGAATGATCTTTCGCCCGGTCAGAACGGCATCGACCATTTTCGCCGCCAGACTGCGGGCCGGCCGACCCGCGGCGGCTTGAGAGTGCCTCTGCGCCCAGAGCGGGGGCTTGATCTCCGCGGAATCGTGCGAAAGCGACGAGGCAACCAGCCTGATGCCGGTGACGCCGTCGATCAGGGCATGATGGATCTTGACGTAGAGGGCGAAGCGGCCATCGGCCAATCCCTCGATCAGATGCAGTTCCCACAGCGGGCGCGAGCGATCCATCAGGGCGCCATGCAGGCGGGAGACCAGCATCAGCAACTCGCGGATGCGCCCCGGCCGCGGCAGCGCGAGATGGGAAAGATGATGATCGACATCGAAGTCGGCGTCCTCCTCCCAGCCCCACTGGCCCATGCTCAGCACCGGGCGCTGGTTGAAGGGCTTCTCGGCTTTCACGTACTTGCGCCACCCCTGATAGATCTGCTGGACATGGTCTTCGCCGGCGCCCGCGGGTGGGGTGTAGATATGCAGCCCGGCGACATGCATCGGCTGCTGCCGCCCCTCGATTACCATGAAGAGGGAATCCTGCAGACTCATCGGCTTCATCGCATTGCCCCGGTTATGCTGCGACGTGCAGCTCTCAAAAACTGAAGGACGGGGACCGTGCCCCGACCCGCCACCGGGCCGATCATGCACCGCCCCGTGCCTGCCCGGGATCATCAAGGCAGGCGCGCCACGCTCAATGCATGTCGACGGCGAATTGCTTGAGCGTTTCGAGCGGCACGACTTCCAGAGCCGCCTGGTTGGTCGAATTGAGGACGACGCGCGGCGCCTTGCCGGCCCTGAACGCCTCAACCCAGCGCGCAGCACAGAGGCACCAACGCTGGCCCGGCTCGAGGCCGGGGAAAGCGAACTCGGGGCGCGGCGTCGACAGGTCGTTGCCGCGCGCCTTCGAGAATTCGAGGAATTCGCCGGTGAGCACGACGCAGACGGTGTGGCTGCCGAGATCCTCTTCCGACGTGTTGCAGCAGCCGTCGCGGAAAAATCCGGTCAGCGGGCGGTCGCTGCAGGTCAGCAACGGCCCGCCGAGCACGTTGAGCTGAGTGCCGCGCCCCGGAAAATCGCGCGCCTTCATGCGACCTCGTCGATCCAGGCCAGCTGGATCGCCTCCAGAATCTTCTCGCCGCAGTGTTTGGGATCGTCGTCGAAGTCCTCGAGCGCCAATACCCAGTCGCGCAGATCGACGAAATTGACCTTGAGCGGGTCCGTGTCCGGGTGCGCCTCGCTCAATTCAATGGCGATATCGCTGATGTCGGTCCATTTCATTTGCGGTGGCCCTCCTTCGCCATGTTGATGCTGTACTTCGGAATTTCGACCACCAGCGGAGTCGACCGCACCAGGGCCTGGCAGCCGAGGCGGGAATTCGGTTCGAGGCCCCACGCCTTGTCGAGCAGGTCTTCTTCCTCTTCCTCGGCCGGGTCCAGCGAGTTGAAGCCCTCGCGCACGATGACGTGGCAGGTCGTGCAGGCGCAGGACATCTCGCAGGCGTGTTCGAGCTCGATGCCGTTCTCCAGCAGGTTCTCGCAGATGGACTTGCCCTCTTCCGCCTCGATCACGGCACCGTCCGGGCAACTTTCGACGTGCGGCAGGACAACGACTTGCGTCATGCGGGGTCTCCCAGCCTGATTTCATCGACCTTGCGCCCGGCCAGGGCGCGGTTGATGCTCTGATTCATGCGGCGGTGGGCGAACTCCTGCGTCTCGAAGCCGAGATCGTCCATCGCCAGATTGATCTGGCGCCGGTTGTCGCCGGCCACGGTCTCGCGCAGTTTGTCGATGCTCGCGACGATCCTCGCCGCTTCGGCATCGTTCAGCAGGTGGCGGTCTTCCCGGAGCGCCGCCTCGGTGGCCTCGATCATGCGCCGCGCCTCGACCTGCGCTTCCTTGAGCGCCCGCGCCATCGCGTCGTCCCTGGCGTGTTCCAGCGAATCCTTGAGCATGCCGGCAATTTCGTCGTCGGTCAGGCCATACGACGGTTTGACGGTGACGCTGGACTCGACGCCGGTCGTCTGCTCGCGCGCCGCGACCGACAGCAGGCCGTCGGCATCGACCTGGAAGGTGACGCGGATGCGCGCCGCGCCCGCCGCCATCGGCGGGATGCCGCGTAATTCGAAGCGGGCCAGCGAGCGGCAGTCGGACACCAGTTCGCGTTCACCCTGGACGACGTGGATCGCCATCGCCGTCTGGCCGTCCTTGAAGGTGGTGAACTCCTGGGCGCGCGCAGTCGGGATCGTCGAGTTGCGCGGGATCACCTTCTCGATCAGCCCGCCCATCATTTCTAGCCCGAGCGACAGCGGAATCACGTCGAGCAGCAGCCAGTCGTCCTTGCCGGTCTTGTTGCCGACCAGCAGGTTGGCCTGGATCGCCGCACCGAGGGCGACGACCTTGTCGGGATCGAGGTTGGTCAGCGGCTCCTGGCGGAAGAAGTCGCCCACCGCCTTCTGGACCTGCGGCATGCGCGTCGCACCGCCGACCATGACCACGCCCTTGACGTCCTCGACGCGCAGCCCGGCATCGCGCAGCGCTTTCTTGACCGGCTGCATGGTCTTGGAAATCAGCGTCCGGGCGATTTCGGCGAAGGTCGCGACATCGATCTTCAACTCGACCATTTCACCGGTCGACAGACGCGCGGTGATCGGCGCTTCCGGATTGATGGTCAGGAATTCCTTGGCTTCGCGGCAGCGCATCATCAGCAGACGCGCATCTTCGGCCGACAGGGGTTGCAGTCTGGCCTGCTCGATCGCCCAGCAATAGATGCGGTGGTCGAAGTCATCGCCGCCGAGCGCCGAGTCGCCGCCAGTGGACATGACTTCGAAGACGCCCTTGGTGAGCTTGAGGATCGATATGTCGAAAGTCCCGCCACCGAGGTCGTAGACCGCGTAGACCCCCTCGGACGCGTTGTCCAGCCCGTAGGCAATGGCGGCCGCCGTCGGCTCGTTGAGGAGGCGCAGCACGTTGAGGCCGGCAAGACGTGCGGCATCCTTGGTGGCCTGCCGCTGGGCATCGTCGAAATAGGCCGGCACGGTGATGACGGCGCCGACCAGTTCGCCGACCAGTGCCGCCTCGGCGCGCGCCTTGAGGGTCTTGAGGATCTCGGCGGAGACTTCGACCGGGCTCCTGATCCCTGCCACGGTCCGGACCTTGACCATCCCCGGCGCTTCGACGAAGTCGTAGGGCATCGATTCGACATGCGAGACATCCCTGAGCCCGCGCCCCATGAAGCGCTTCACCGAAACGATGGTGTTTCGCGGGTCGACCGCCTGCCTGGTCTGCGCGTCGTAGCCGACGTCGGTCGTGCCGTCCGCGCGATAGCGGACAATCGACGGCAGGAGGGGCCGCCCCTGGTCGTCGTTGATGACCACCGCGATACCGCTGCGCACCGTCGCCACGAGCGAATTGGTGGTGCCGAGATCGATGCCGATCGCCAGCTTGTGCTCGTGGGGTGCCGCCGACTCCCCCGGCTCGGCAATCTGAAACAAGGCCATTGTTATTCTTCCAGCGACGCCAGCGCGTCGTCGATTTCATGCAGGAGCTTCTCGAGGAACATCAGGCGGCGGACGCTATCGGTCGCGCCATCGAGGTCGCCGGCATCGTCCAGCAGCACTTCCAGCTCGCTGTAACGGCCATCGATCTCGCCGCGCAGGCGATTGTGCAGCCGCTCCAGTTCGTGATGGTCGCCGCCGCTGCGCGCTTCCATGACCGCTTCCCGCCACTCCATCTGCTCCATCAGGAAATCGGCAGGCATCGCGGTGTTGTTCTCGCCCTGGACGTCGTGGCCAGCCAGATGCAGCAGGTAGCGCGCCCGCGCCAGCGGCTTCTTCAGGGTCTGGTAGGCCTCGTTGGCGTGGGTCGACCACTGCATCGACAGCCGGCGCTCGGCGTCGCCGGCACCGGCAAAGCGATCCGGATGCACCTGCGCCTGCACGTCGCGATAGCGGGAATCGAGGTCGGACAGGTCGAGTCGGAACCCGCGGTCGAGTCCGAACAGGGCGAAGTGGTCGGCGCGCGGATCCATCAGACGTTGAACGATTCGCCGCAGCCGCACTGATCCTTGACGTTCGGATTGTTGAACTTGAAGCCCTCGCTCAGGCCCTCGCGGGCATAGTCGAGTTCCATCCCGTCAAGATAAGGCAGGCTCCTGGCGTCGACGAAGACCTTGACGCCATTGCTCTCGAAGACCAGATCCCCGGGGCTGACCTCATCGACGAATTCCAGCTTGTAGGCCATGCCGGAACAGCCGCTGGTCCGCACGCCGAGGCGCAGCCCGAGGCCCTTGCCGCGCTTGACCAGATAGTTGGCGACGTGCCTTGCCGCCTTGTCGCTCAAGCTGACTCCCATGCTCATTCTCCGTGCTTCTTCTTGTAATCGGCCACTGCCGCCTTGATCGCGTCTTCGGCCAGGATCGAACAGTGGATCTTCACCGGCGGCAAGGCGAGTTCCTCGGCGATCTCGGTGTTCCTGATGGTCAGCGCCTGATCGACCGTCTTGCCCTTGACCCATTCGGTCACCAGCGACGACGACGCGATCGCGGAACCGCAGCCGTAGGTCTTGAACTTGGCGTCCTCGATGACGCCGGACTTGTTCACCTTGATCTGGAGCTTCATCACGTCGCCGCAGGCCGGCGCGCCGACCATCCCGGTCCCGACCCCGTCGTCTTCCTTGCCGAAGGAACCGACATTGCGTGGATTCTCATAATGATCAATAACTTTTACGCTATAGCTCATGTCATTTCTCCTTTCAATTCCTTAGTGCGCGGCCCACTGGACGGTACTGAGGTCGATGCCTTCCTGGACCATTTCCCACAGTGGCGAAAGCTCACGCAGTTTGCCTATTTTCTGGTGCAACAATTTGATTGCATACTCTATTTCCTCATCCGTCGTGAACCGGCCGAGGGTGAAGCGAATCGAGCTGTGCGCCAGCTCGTCGTCGCGACCGAGGGCACGCAAGACGTATGATGGCTCCAGGCTGGCCGAGGTGCAGGCCGAGCCGGACGATACGGCGAGATCCTTGATCGCCATGATCATCGACTCGCCTTCGACGTAGGCGAAGCTGATGTTGAGGTTGTGCGCGACGCGGTGTTCGAGGTCGCCATTAACGTAGGTTGCCTCGATATCCTGAAGTCCGTTAAGAAGTTTATCGCGCAAGCAATTGATTCTATTTTTTTCATCAGCCATTTCCTCTTTGGCTATGCGGAATGCCTCGCCCATGCCGACGATCTGGTGGGTCGCCAGCGTGCCGGAACGGAAGCCGCGCTCGTGACCGCCGCCGTGCATCTGCGCTTCGAGGCGGATGCGCGGCTTGCGTCGCACGTAGAGGGCCCCTATACCCTTCGGGCCGTAGGTCTTGTGCGCCGAGAAGCTCATCAGGTCGACTTTCAGCCGGCCCAGGTCGATGTCGACCTTGCCGGTCGCCTGCGCCGCGTCGACGTGGAAGATCACGCCCCTGCCGTCGTTTGCCTGGCGGCAGATCTCGCCCAGTTCCGCAATCGGCTGGATGACGCCGATCTCGTTATTGACGAACATCACCGACGCCAGCACGGTATCCGGGCGAATCGCCGCCTTGAAGACCTCGATGTCGAGCAGGCCGTTATCCTGCACGTCGAGATAGGTCGCCTCGAAGCCTTGGCGCTCCAGTTCGCGGACCGTGTCGAGCACGGCCTTGTGCTCGGTCTTGACCGTGATGATGTGCCTGCCCTTGGTGCCCGCATAGAAATGGCAGGCGCCCTTGATTGCGAGATTGTTGGATTCGGTGGCGCCGGAAGTCCAGACGATCTCCCTCGGGTCGGCATTGACCAGCGCCGAGACCTGCTCGCGCGCCTCCTCGACCGCCGCATCGGCGACCCAGCCGAAGCTGTGCGAACGCGAGGCCGGATTGCCGAAAAGCTCGCACAGATAGGGAATCATCTTTTCCGCCACGCGCGGGTCGACCGGGGTGGTTGCCGAATAATCCAGGTAGATGGGGAGTTTCATCTTGTATCTCGCTTGAATGTTGGTTCAGTCGGGTTGTTTCAGACGGCCACCGCCGTCAGTCCCTGCAGGCGCCCGACCGTAGCCTGCAAGGCGATGATGAAGTCGTCGATGTCCGCCTCGCCATTGCCGGCGCCAAGGCTGACCCGTACGGCGCCACGCGCCAGTTCGGGCGCCACGCCCATTGCCTGCAGCACATGCGACGGCTCCGGATTGGCGCTCGAGCAGGCCGCGCCGCTGGCCACCGCGAAGCCGGCGCGATCGAGCTTGCCGACCAGCGTTTCGCCATCGATGTCGGCGAAGGCGAAATAGGTCGTGTTCGACAGACGCCTGGCTTCGCCACCGAAGATCCGCACGCCCAGCCCTGCCAGAGCGCGTTCGAGACGCTCGCGCAGCGCCTCGACGCGTTGGGGCGCTTCGGCAACGCGTTGGGCCGCAAGTTCCGCCGCCACACCGAAACCGACGATGGCCGGGACGTTCTCGGTACCCGAACGCAGTCCGCGCTCATGCCCGCCGCCGGCGATCAGCGGTTGCAGTTCGACGCGCTTGTCGACCACCAGAGCCGCCGCGCCCTTCGGACCGCAAGCCTTGTGCGCCGAGAGCGTCATGGCGTGCACGCCGGCCGCGTTGAGCGCCCGGAAATCAAGCGGCAGCTTGCCCAGCGCCTGCACGGCATCGCTGTGGAACCATCCGCCCGCGGCCCTGGCTGCCGTCGCCAGAAGCGGGATATCCTGGATGACCCCGGTTTCGTTGTTGGCCGTCATGATCGACCACAGCCGCGGCCGCGCCGCCAGTATTCGCGAAAAGACCGCGAAATCCACCCTCCCCGCGGCGTCGACCGCAACCGTCTCGATCTGCCAGCCGCCGCGCGCCAGCTGGACCGCCGGCTTGAGCACGCAAGGATGCTCGGTCGCCCCGACCGCAATGGAGCCCGGCCGGAAGCATGCGGCAACCCCCTTGAGGAAGAGATTGTTGGCCTCGCTGCCGCCGCTGGTGAACACCACTTCGGTCGGATGCGCGTTGACCGCCGCCGCGACCTGCTGCCGCGCGTCGTCGACCGCCCGCCGCGCCACCCGCCCGTATTCATGGCGGCTCGAGGCGTTGCCGAAGCGGCTTTCCAGCCACGGCAGCATCGCCGCCAGCACCGCCGGATCGAGCGGTGTCGTGGCGTTGTGGTCGAAATAGACGGGACCGGACATGGCGTTGCTCAGATGACCGCCGCAACCTTGTCGCGAACATTGCGCGAGCGCGAACGAGGAATGCTCCGGCGGTCCTCGAGAATCGCCGGAAGTCCCGACTTCGCCTCCTTTTCCCGCTGGCGGGCAACCAGGGAGGCCAGCGTCACCGACGCCAGATAATCGTACATTCGGGTATTCAGCGACGACCAGAGATCGTGCGTCATGCACCGCCGATCGTCGAGGCAGTTCTCGCGGCCGCCACACTGGGTCGCGTCGAGAGGTTCGTCTACGGCGCGGATGATGTCGGCCACCGTCACGCTGTCGAGCGGCCTGGCAATGCAGTAGCCGCCGCCGGGACCGCGCACGCTATCGACGAGTTTGTCCCGGCGCAGCTTGCCGAACAACTGCTCGAGATAGGAAAGCGAGATCTTCTGGCGTTCGCTGACGCCAGCCAGCGCCACCGGTCCGTCCTGGCCGCGCAAGGCGAGGTCCATCATGGCGGTAACCGCAAAACGTCCTTTGGTCGTGAGTCGCATCGTGCACCTTTCACAAATAACCTACTGTTGCGATCAACTATATATTCTTGATAAATTTAGTCAACAATTTTTCCGAGATATTTCGGATCGAAACTGTCGGCCGGCTGCACGTCCTCGTCGCACTTGACCCCCGCCGCTTCCAGTTCGCGCAAAAGCGAGGCCAACCGGCGGTCGGTCTCGGCGGCGTGATCGAGAAGGCCGTGGATCGCCTTGGCCAGCGGATCGTCCTGATCGCGGCCGACTGCATAGGCGGAAAAGCCCAGCTTTTCAGCCTGTGCCTCACGTTGCCGGCCTTCCTCGGAGTGGTCGAGCACCCGCGCCGGATTGCCGACTGCGGTCGCGCCCGCCGGGACCGCCTTGGTCACGACAGCGTTCGAGCCGACCTTGGCCCCGGCAGCAACAGTGATCGGACCCAGGATCTTGGCTCCCGCCCCGATCACCACGCCATCCTCCAGAGTCGGATGACGCTTGCCCTTGTTCCACGATGTGCCACCGAGCGTGACACCGTGATAGAGGGTGACGTCATCGCCGATCTCGGCGGTCTCGCCGATCACCACGCCCATGCCGTGGTCGATGAAGCAGCGGCGACCGATCATGGCGCCCGGGTGAATCTCGATGCCGGTAAAGAAGCGGGAAAGATGCGCGACGAACCGCGCCAGCCAGCGCAGGCGATGCCCCCAGAGCCAGTGCGCCAAGCGATGCAGGACCAGGGCATGGATGCCCGGATAGCAGGTCAGGATCTCCCATGACGAGCGCGCCGCCGGATCGCGGTCGAAGACCGCACGAATATCCTCACGCAGATACTGGAACATGAAAGGCTGATATCCCTGTCGTTGACAGGGCGAATTCTAGAATACTCGACTGAATTTGTCAGCTATTTCAGCCTCCGGCTGGCGCCCGGGCCAGCCGGATGGCAGACGGCCGGTCACTGACCGGCCGACCGCGGGCGAACGAAGGTCCTATTCGCCGTAGAAATTGACGTCGTAAGGGTACGGTTTTTGCGGCACCTTCGACGCCGCATAGCGTTCGGTCGTCTGCAAATCCTGTTTCTTGTCCCACCACAGGGCGCGACCGACCTTCTGGTCTTCGACCCACTCCGGATGCTTCTTCAATTGTTCGTCAATCCATTTCGTATGGTCGGACACGTAGCTCGTATTTACGTCACCCATTGCCTGCATTCCTCAAGCTGAACAAGACCCGGTGCGAATTCTAGCACGGCGCGGCCATTGCCAACCGAAGGCGATGGCGAACGGGGTGGCAGAATGTCCGCGCTCCGGTTGACCGGCATCAGATCACTTCAGTCGTTGCCCACAGTTGTGCGACATCAAGTGACCTGGTGGCCCGAGTTCGATTACGGACATCGAAATTCCCGGCCAACCGGCCGCCGTTGCGACAGCGTCCGGGGGTTCTCCGTGAAAGCGCGTCACCGAGGCAGTGGGCAAACAACGGAACGGCCACCCGCGATGCCAAGGGCGCAGCATCACTGACCGCCCGCCGCGCATTCCGGTAGCGCCGCGCGACCCAAACCAAGACTTTTGCCCTGACCCGAACTTGCCATTGACTGCAGGCAGCCGCGCCGGGATACTTATTCATCGGCACCGCACTTCCCTTTCTGCGAACGCCAGACCTGATACGCGAGGTACCCGAATGCTGATCAAGAGCGACCAGTCGATGCTGCTGCTGATCGACTTGCAGGAGAGACTGGCTCCGGCCATCGAGGATATCGATGCGGTCCTGCGCCACAACCTGTGGCTGGTCGACGTCGCGCGGCGGCTGTCGGTCCCGGTCGGGGCGACCGTTCAATATCCGTCTGGCCTGGGACCCCTGGTCCCCGAACTCGTTGCCCGCGTCGAGCCCGACCGGATCGTCGAGAAACTGCATTTCTCGGCCGTCGCCGACAACCGCCTGGAGGCAATGCCCGACTTTTCCCGCCGCCAGATCGTGCTGACCGGGACGGAGACCCATGTCTGTGTTCTACAGACAGCGCTTGATCTGCTGGCGCTGGGCAAGGAGGTTTTCGTCGTCGCCGAAGCGGTCGGCTCGCGACGCTTGACCGACAAGGAACTGGGGCTGGCGCGACTGCGCCAGGAAGGATGCCGCATCGTTTCCTGCGAGATGGTCGCCTTCGAGTGGCTGCGCCAGGCCGGAACCGACATGTTCAGGCAGATCAGCCGCGAATTCCTGCGCTGAAGATTACCTCCCTCCCCTGAAGTGGCGCTGTTCGCCTTGCCCCTGGCGCAGGTGAAGCTGGGCGCACCCCGTGCAAACCGATCGCGAAGCGGGCAAGTGACGCTTCTTGCCGTCCACTGAAGCCGGTTTCGGCAGGCGATCACGAGCAGCGGCGCAAAAAAAGGGGCGCTTGCCGCGCCCCCTACCACTCGATCCGCTCAAATCACAGAATCGCGGTGTGTTCCCCTTGCCGAAGTCCGCCCGGTTCGAAGACCACATGTGGACGACCGACCAGCAACGGGTCGACCGGTCCGATTGCCTCAACGTCCTTGCCGGCATAGTCGATCTTGTGCAGCACGAAACGCATCGCATTGAGACGCGCGCGCTTCTTGCAATCGGACTTGACCACCGTCCACGGCGCTTCGGCGTTGTCGGTATGGAAGAACATCGCCTCCTTGGCCTTGGTGTAGTCGTCCCACTTGTCGAGCGACGCGAGGTCGATCGGCGACAGCTTCCACTGCTTGAGCGGATGAACCTCGCGCTCCTTGAAGCGGCGACGCTGTTCCTTGCGGCTGACCGAGAACCAGAACTTGATCAGGTGAATGCCGCTGCGCACCAGGGTGCGTTCGACTTCCGGCGTCTGGCGCATGAACTCCTGGTACTCCGCCTCATTGCAGAAGCCCATGACGCGCTCGACACCGGCGCGGTTGTACCATGACCGGTCCATGAAGATGATCTCGCCGGCCGTGGGCAGATGCCTGACGTAGCGCTGGAAGTACCACTGGCCGCGCTCCTCCATCGTCGGCTTTTCCAGCGCAACGACGCGCCCGCCACGCGGGTTGAGGTTCTCGGTGAAACGCTTGATGGAGCCGCCCTTGCCCGCAGCATCGCGCCCCTCGAAAATGATGACCATCCGCTGGCCGCTTTCCTTGACCCAGTTCTGCAACTTGACCAGTTCGACCTGCAGCCGGTACTTCTGCTTCTCGTAAGCCCGGCGCGACATCAGGTTGCGATAGGGATAGGAATTGTTGTCTCGCCAGCCGGTCGCCAGCTCGTCGTCCGGACTGGTCGGCAGTTTCCAGGCCGGCGCTTCGTCCTTCCCGAGCAGCGCCTTGCGCAGCGCCGCGGCGTCGTCAGGCGACGCGCCCGTCATGATGGCTTCCAGCGTCTTGGCCAGCGCGACCGTATCATCGGGAGCGGCATGGGCAATGATGTCCTTCAGGGCGACAGTCTTCTGCTCGACCGCAGCGCTGGCCGCCTCGGCAACGTCAAAGGCTTCCATCGCCTCGGGCGTGTGTGCCGGGGCGATATCGCCAGCCGATGCCCGGCGCGGCTGCGCTGCGCGCGGCGTGGCAGTGCGTGGCTTGAGCGCCGGCTTGGCTGCAGCACCCGCGTTGCTTGCTGTACCCGGTGCGGGCGTCGAAGTCTTCTTGTCCATTTAACTCCTCCAGTATGGTACGTGTTCCGTGGCAAAAACCTTGAGGTCATATCTGCGATTGACCACAGTATCGAATGATAGACCCGACATGCCACGCGCTTCAATCGCTGGAGGGCAATTGACCCCCGTTTTTCTGAACTATTTCGCTCCTCTCGCGCCGACGCATGGGAAAGGCCAACACGGCCGCGCCCACGATCGTCAGACCGCGTGTCGCTCGCGCCCTCTGCACCGTCCGCGTGCTACCCTTCCGAGGGCGTTACCGGGGGCAGGCCGGAGCGGAAATCGCGGCATCGAGCGCCGGCAACGGAATGCGGGAACGCAATGGGCCGGGCACGACAAGCGACCAGGTCGTTCCACGCCACAGCCCGCAGCAGGGTCGCCAGGCAGAGGAGATGCGGAGCCAGCCACGCGACAACGCGAGACCGCCGACGCTCGCTGCTTGAAGAAGTCGGCGCAACGCTGCGCCGGCCATGACGAGGTCGCCGCCTCGCGCCGTCTGACTCGCCGGTCGGGTTGCCAAAGAACCGGCAATCCGACCGACGCCATCAGGTTTCGCCAACCTAGCCTATCGCTTCCACCGCAAACGACGCGGTTTCCCAGTAGTCATAATTCCAGATTCGACTGCTGCCGGTGAAGTGCTTGGCCCGCACGTGCAGGGTGACACTGAAGGTGCATTTTGAATGTCCGCCCAGCAGATTGGCGAAGGTCTCGCTGCCAGAGGAAACCGGTCCCCCAGTCTCCCCGACATCGGTGCGGTTGTTGCCTCCCGACGGGGCCGGCCCGAGCATGCCCGCAGGGCCGTTCAGGCCGCGCTGCCAGGTGATGTCGTAACGCTGCATGAACGAGTTGTCGTCGCCGTTGCCGGCATGTTCGACACCGTGCACATGGTAGGCCCTCAGGCCGATCGCGAAGGTATTGTCGGCTGCCCCCGCCATGAACTGACATTCCGCGGTATTGGCAAAGCCGTTCTGGCGCAGGTCGACGATGTCGCCTCCGACCGGCGTGTTGTCGATCCAGAAGACATGCGCTGCGTCGGCAAACGGCACCGGGTCGGTATCCACCGCCGAAACCCACCGCCGGAACTGGAACCCCTGCTCGCTGCCGGGGCCAGCCGCGCCAACCGGCTTGACGCGATTTCCCGCCGCGTCGAAAACCTCGACGATCAGCAGGTACCTGCCGTCCGGGAACAGTGATTGGGCCGTATTCCAGACCTGATGATACTGCCCGCTGAGGTAACGGTGGTCGGGCGAACTCCAGTAAGGCACCTTGAACAGGTCGTTTTCCGTACCGACGGGGCTCGGCCCGAGCGTTTCCGGGACACGGATCACGTCGCCTGATATATCGACCAGCTTGTCCCATGTCACCGTGTTGTTCAGAACCGTCGGCGAGCCGACCGGTGCACCGGAAGCGTCGACGGCGACGACCTTGAGCCGGTAGTACTTCACCACCGGTTCCAGCTCCGGCGAGAACCACAGACGCAGGCCCAACGCGCCGCCCCAGGGGCAATCGAGTGCGTATCCGGTCGTGTAGGTGCCGTCGTCGGCATCAAGCAGGCCGACATGCGAAACCCCCGTCTGCGCCGGGAAGTTGAAGTGGAAGCTGCCGTAGGAGCCGACATGCTCCAGCATCACGAAGGGAAGTCCGTCATTGGGCGGCGGGTCGCCGGAACCATCCGCGCACACGCGCGCTTGCGGGTTGAAGGTGCTGATTTCCACCGGCCCGCTGGCCCCGAAGTATTGGTGCGCGGCAAGACCATCGTACACGACGGTCAGGACGCCATTGATCAGTTGCTTGATCTTGTAGGCGTAGGTCGTGACGCAATGTCCAAGCCGTGGCTGATGACGGACCCGCAGGTAGCAGAAATCGAAATGACCACCGGGTTGCAGTGATGTCTGGCCGACTTTCCGTATCGAGCAGTGACAGAGTATGGGGAGCAGGTAGGGGCGCTTGAGGACGTAAAGCCGCGCGGCATCGACGGGCATCGTGCGCAGCGCAAGGTAATCCTGGTGCAGACTTTCGGGCGGGACGGCGGCCAGGTCGAGCGGCGTCTTGCGCTGCTGGATCGTGCGCGCTCGGGCACGCAGCAACCGGGGCGCGAAGGGTGCGGGATCAGGTCCCGGAATTAGATCGGGGACGGAATCGGGAATCGGTATCGGCAGGACATCGAGGATCTCGTGCAACCGTTCGAGCAGGTCAGGAATGTGGATGTGGGGGCAGCAGCATTCGCGCTCGTAGATCTCGACGATGCCGTCACAAAGCGGCTGGCAACTGACTGGAAACAGCAGATGCGGTTGCAGGTCGACGGTAATCGGCCTGATGCGCGGCACTTGCGCCAGTTCGAACATCGGTCTCAGGCGAATGTCGTCGATGAGATCCCAGAACCATGGCCGGCACTTGCGCACGGTCCCGCTGACGCAAGCGAAAAGAAAGTGAAACCGGTTCCAGACATCTTGCGGCAACACGACACCCTGCTTGCGCCAGAGATCGATTTTTTGTGCCACCCGATAGCTGACTAGGCTTTCCTTCGGCAGGTCCTTGAAATCCTCGACATCCGGACCGAATGCGACCGAACCGACCGCACCACCGTCGATCTTCAAGGTCTTGCCGTCATAGCTGCCAAGCTTCCTGACCGGGCGCCCAGCCGAATTGAGCTGATAGGCCGCGAAGCGCGGCGCCTGCTCGCCGGCAGCGAGGCCGACGAAGGTGACTGGAAGTTCGACTGGTTTTTCGTTGGGCTTGATCACGATTGCTCACTCCTGTGCGTTGGTTGGACTTGTCTGGCCACTTCGCCGCGGGCGCCGGTTCCCCACCAGCCGCGAGCGAATCCTCGCTTGCCGTCGGCACTGTTACTGCGCGGCAGTCGCCGCTTCGTCATCTCGCTGCCGGTCTCCCGGCCGAAGGTTTCAGTCGGTCTGGGTTTCTTCTTCAGGTTGAGGATCCGGACTGCATCGTGGATGCGCTTGATGACGACATCGGTAATCGGGACGCCATTGCCGCCGTCCTGGTTGTCGGCACGGCAATCCGGCAGGCAGTCTCCCATTCCCCACAAGCCGGGACCGGCAACTGTCATTCGTTTCATTCGGTTAACTCCTGTTTCGCGTTAAGGCCAGCCGGCAGGTTCCGGACACCTGGTTCGCAGGCGGAACGGCGTCGGACCGGTCGTGAAGCGGAACATCTCGTCGATCGGGCAGCGGTCGGTCGATTCCGGCCAAGCCAGAGACGGAGATGTCGCTCAGGCAATCGCCGGCAAGAAATTGCTTTCCGCAACGCGGGGGTTTCCGCGTCGCGGACAATCAAGACCCCCTGCCCGCAGACAGAGGGGCGACCGCTTACGGCGTCACGTCTTCCTCTTCGCCGACCGGGCAGCACCGGTACTCCTGCGACTTCTCGAGCAGGGCGATCTGCTTCTTGAGCAATTCGTTCTGCAGTTGCTTGCGCTCCAGATCGAGTTGAATCTCCTTTTCCAGCGTCGGCTCGCAGACGTCGCAGGAGTCAAGGCAGCCCTTGACCAGCATGCCGGGCGTTGGCAGCGAACTGACGCGTTCAAACGAGAATTCGGCGACCACTTCGTTCGACACCTTGCCGTTCTTGTCGATGATTCCCTCCTTGATCAGGGACTGATCGACTTCCTGCAACGCGCGCGCCCTGAGCGCCGACGGCAGCGGAGCCGCAATCCCTTCGAGTGCGGAAGCGCGCAACAGGCTGGCGCTGGCAGAGTTCTGACTGAGGCTGGCGACCCCGGTGTTCAGGCTTGCCTGCACGCTCTGACGGCCCACCGCCTCCACTTTAAGGCGGTTCGCGTCGGTCGCCAGAACCGCATTCGGGATGGCTGACACCCCGCCATCAGCGGCAAAGGGATTGTTCGTGACCCGCGTATCGGCTGCCGGATCGATCACCCGTCGCTGTATGGCGACAATCTTGAACCTGACTGTCTGGATCTTGTTGATCTGGTAGAAGAAATAGGTGACCGCATGGCAGCGGTTGGGATTCGAAAACTCACGCGATGAAGACTCGAAGTGATCTTCGGACTCGCCTTCGGCATGGGAACGGCTCGAAACTTCCCCGACCGACACCGAACTGGCCGCACGCGTCGCCGTTTCCGAACGACGGTCGGAGGCGCTCGCATGCTGACTCAACTCGCGCAGGAACGACGATGTGGACGAGGCATCGTAGGAGCCGCTCACGTCCACCGACGGGCCGGAGAAGATCGCGCCGAGCGCGCTGCTGGTCTCCCCGTGGCCGCGAGCCGAACCCCTGTTGCTCGAACTGGCACTGCCTGAATCGCGAACCGAGAGATCCGACATGAAATCGTGCATGCTCGACATGTAGTAGCGCTCTTCGGATGTCTGCTCGTGCCGGTAGCTGACCTTGCTTTCACTGTCGACGCTGAAGCGGGTGCGGCGATCGGAGGTAAACAGCCTGACCTTTTCACCAGGCAGCAGGGTCAGGCTGTAGACGAGGTCACCCAGCGTCATCGGTCCCGAACAACGCTCCAACCGGGCATGAATCAGCACCTCGACTTGGACGCGACGACCGCCCGCTGTGACGTTGGTCGTGTGCCGCGTTCGATAATGGAAGTCCAGCACGTCGCAGACGTCGTCCCTCGCGAGCGCCGGACAGCACGGCACTTCCATCTCTTGCCTGTCTCCAGTTGCGTTCATTGCGCATTGCCTCCTGTGTAGATAGCCGGAATTCGAAGATGCAGGCTGAAGAACGCAAGCACCGTACCACCATCGATTTCATCGTCGATTCGGGGCATTTGCAGTGCTGGCAGGCGGATTTCGCGACGAAGTCTGTCGCCAATTGGCGACACGATTGATCCCGATGCGCTCAACCCGATGATTTCTCGATATTTTTGTTATCGCCAATCGGCGACACGGCGATCCTTCCCCATCCTGGCGAGACCGAAGGCACAGGAAGCAGTGGTGTTCCCGTGCCGGCAAGCGTGGGGCGGCACGCCGGCATCGGGACGATGCTCCGATATGACCTGCGAGCCCGCAAATCGTCTGCCTCCCTATAGAATGTGCGCCTGACCAACAGCCTGCGCGAATGCCCGGCGTTCCTGCAGCCACAGACCAATCCGGAGAGACCCGTGACCGCCCTTCTGCCCGACATCGACCCGCAAGGCCTTCTCGAATATTCGGTGGTGTATACCGACCGCGCGCTGAACCACATGTCGCAGCGCTTCCAGGGGGTCATGAAGGACATCTCGCGCATCCTGAAACAGGTCTATAACGCCCCGGCCGCCGCCGTCGTGCCGGGTAGCGGTACCTTCGGCATGGAGGCCGTGGCGCGGCAGTTCGCTAACGGCAAGAGGGTGCTGGTCATCCGCAACGGCTGGTTCAGCTTCCGCTGGACGCAGATTCTCGAGATGGGGAAGATTCCCTCGGAAGCGATCGTGCTCAAGGCGCGGCAGATTGCGAGCGGCGCGCAGGCGCCATTCGCTCCGCCGCCGATCGCCGAAGTCGTCGCCGCGATCCACGAACGGAAACCCGATGTCGTCTTCGTGCCGCACGTCGAGACCGCCTCGGGGATGATCCTGCCCGACGACTATCTGCACGCGGTCGGCGAGGCGGTGCGTGCCGTCGACGGCCTGTTCGTGCTCGATTGCGTCGCCTCGGGCACGGTCTGGGTCGACATGGTCGCGAGCAGGGTCGACGTCCTGATCAGCGCTCCGCAGAAGGGCTGGAGCGCTTCGCCCTGCTGCGCGCTGATCGCCCTCGGCGAACGCGCCCGCGCGCGGATCGACGCGACGACCAGCAGCAGTTTCGCCTGCGACCTGAAGAAGTGGCTGCAGATCATGGAGTCCTACGAGGCCGGCGGCCACGCCTACCACGCGACCATGCCGACCGACGCGCTGGCCGCGATGCGCGACGTCATGCTCGAAACCGAAGCCTACGGTTTCGCCAGGGTCTGCCGCGAGCAGCAGGAACTCGGCCGCCGCGTGCGTCAACTGCTTGAAAGCCGGGGCTACCCCAGCGTCGCTGCCGAAGGGTTCAAGGCACCCGGCGTCGTTGTCAGCTACACGTCGGATCCGGACATCCAGAACGGCCGGAAATTCCTCGCGGTCGGGCTGCAGACCGCGGCCGGCGTGCCGCTGCAATGTGACGAGCCGCCGGAGTTCCGCACCTTCCGCATCGGCCTGTTCGGGCTGGAAAAGCTGCACAACCCGGAACGTACCGTCGACAACCTGGCCGAGGCGCTCGATGCGCTCGCCTGAAGCCTCGCCCCCGCCACGTCCGACGGTCCGCTGCGCCGTTCTCGCCGCCTTTCTCGCGGCGGCCGGCAGCCCTTGCCTGGCGCAGTCACAGGCGGAGTTCGCCAGTTGCCTCGCGCGCCTGCAGCCGGCGGCGCAGCGCAGCGGTGTCCGCCCCGATAGTTACAGCCGCTACACCGATGGCGTGCAGGCCGACTTCGGCATTCTCGACAAGCTCAACTACCAGCCGGAATTCAGACTGCCGATCTGGGACTACCTCGCTGCGCTGGTGGACGACGAGCGCATCGTCGATGGCAAGGCCGGTCTCGCCCGCCACGCCGACGTGCTGCAACGCATTCAGGCAGCCTACGGGGTCGACCCGGCAACCGTGGTGGCGGTCTGGGGCGTCGAGAGCAATTACGGGCGGATCACCGGCAAGTACCCGCTGGTCCAGGCACTGGGCACGCTTTCCTGTTTCGGCCGGCGCCAGGGCTATTTCCAGGGCGAGTTCTACGCCGCGCTGCGCATTCTCCAGCGCGGCGACATCGCGCCCGATCGCCTCAACGGCTCGTGGGCCGGCGCCTTTGGCCACACCCAGTTCATGCCGGCCACTTACGAGCGACTGGCCGTCGATTTCGATGGCGATGGGCGACGCGACCTGGTCGACAACAGCGACGATGCGCTGGCATCGACGGCCAACTTCCTGCGCAAGGGCGGCTGGCAGAGCGCTCTGCCGTGGGGCTTCGAGGTGCGCCTGCCGGCCGGCTTCGACCCCGCGCTCGCCGGTCGCAAGAACAAGCGTCCCGCAAGTGACTGGGCAGCGCGTGGCATCGTCGCGGTCGACGGTCGTACACTGGCCAGTTCCGGACTGGCCGACGGCGAGCGCACGGCCATCCTGCTGCCGGCCGGCGTGCGCGGCCCGGCCTTCATCGTCACCCCCAATTTCGACGTCATCTACGGCTACAACGCGGCCGAGAGCTACGGCCTGGCCATTGCCCACCTCTCCGACCGTTTGCGCGGTGGGCCGCCCTTCGCCACGCCGTGGCCGACCGACGACCCCGGACTGTCGCGTGCCGAGCGCCGCGAACTGCAGACCCTGCTTGCGGCGCGCGGCCATGACATCGGCGCGATCGACGGCATGCTCGGCGACAAGAGCCGCGTCGCTGTCAGGCTGGAGCAGTCCCGGCTTGGCCAGCCGGTGAGCGGGCGCGGCGGCCAGAAGCTGCTTCAGGCCCTGCGCGCCGAAGGTGATGCACAGCTGCCGGCCGGCCGGTGAAGACGAAAGGCAACGGGCCGCAGAAGCTTTATCGCCCCCGCGGGTGCATTCTCCTGCCCGTGATCCTCGTGGGTCTCGGGTGACCGTCGTTCCGGGGACGTCGACCAGCCTCCACCGCCGCAGGGATGTCGCGTCCGGCGCCGCGCAGGAACACCGCGGCCAGTTCCCGCGCGGTGAGACCGACTGCTATCCACCCTCGCCCCGCCGGGCCCGATCCCGATCACATTAATCCTGAGAAGGAACCGGTTTGCACGCCGCCCGGTTGCGGTCACGGATCCGGGGCGTCAGCCGACTGTCGCGGTGCACAGCGAAAGATGATCCGTTTTCATGGTCGACCGCACCGACTCGTCCGTAGCATCGGTCGGTGCAAGCACTCCAAGCCTTCCGGGATGTCGCTCCTTCCCGTATCATCCGCCGCTTCACTGTCGACTCTCCCGCATCCGGCCGTCGGGCCAGATGCTTCTTCCGAGGAATACCACATGAAGAAACGCCTTGTTGCCGCATTGATCGCCGGCGCTCCCCTGCTGGCTCCTGCCAGCGAGATCAACGTCAATGTCGGCAGCGTGCGCGTGCAGGCGCCGGGTGTCTCCGTGACCTTCGGCAGCCGCAACGACCGGGGCTACTACTGGGACGGCTACGGCTGGCGCGAGCCCGCCTACTGGAAACTGCACAACGGGCCGAAGGGCCAGAAGTACTACACTGGCCACGGCAGCAACGGCGTCCCACATCAGGGCGGCGGGCATTGTCCGCCGGGTCAGGCCAAGAAGGGGAATTGCTGAGTCCAGCGCCCGCCCGGTAAAGACGCGCCAGCACCACCCAGCCCTGCTCGATTGGCGCCACGCTCCGAAGAGTTGCGGTATTCGCGCGGCAAGCGGCCAGCTTCTCGGTTTGGTGATGCGTACCGATGAAGTTTTCGATGGCGAGGTGGCAGCGGTAATCAAGCAGGCAATCCGCCTTGTCATCGAGCAGGCGGGCGGTGTGGCGGCCGAAGGTATCGAGTTCGGGCATCTGTCCGACCAGCCAGCGCATGAAGCCGGCCCGATGATGGTGCAGGGTGTGGCGCATCGCCTTGGGAGAATGCACCATCGAGATGCTGCGGCCCTCGTCTTTCGGCGGCCTGTCAAGCATCCGGCTGAACCGGACGCTTTCGCGGCTGCCGCAGGCCGGGAATCACTTTTTCCGGTACCGATCGGTCATTGGTGATCAGCGCCTCAGGCACGGACACCCCTTCCGGCATCTGCTACGCATCCCTGTTCCTTTCAACCGCGATTCAGTTGTGTGCGTCAAGTTGTGCAAATATGTTGATCAGGTATTCGGTTGATGTTT
>ERZ761603.427-NODE-427-length-35983-cov-74.313182_pt1 | contig 35983 bp, 42 predicted proteins | sample MGYA00511879_ERZ761603 | MGnify/ENA primary metagenome ERZ761603 (study PRJEB28899, sample SAMN02850040) | bioreactor sludge metagenome | biome: EBPR Sludge; feature: EBPR Bioreactor; material: flocular biomat | place: Australia: Thorneside Wastwater Treatment... | reverse complement strand
GGAACAAACCATAGCGCTACCGTCTGCTGACGGGTTGTGGGAAAGGGTAAGCCCTCTGAGCGGGCCTTTTTTCGCCCGGCGTTCGGCGCCCAGCAAGAGAAGGCCGGTTGCCCGTGATGGCACGGCAGACGACCGGGCATTACAATACGCGACGCTTTTCGTGCGCAGTACGACGCAACAAATGTAACCGCAGAGAAAGGAGGCAGCAGGCTGATGGGACCCACACAAGCGAGCTTCTTCTTACGCCAGCCAGGCGGCTCGGCGGTCGGCATCATCGGCCGATTGCTGGCGATTCTTGCGGGCGCGGCCCTTTTCGTCGTCGGCCTGATGTTCTCCCTGGTCGCAGTCGGCGTCGTACTCTTCGCCGGTCTGCTGCTTTTTCTTTACGCGAAGTGGCGGACGCGGCATCTGCGCCAGCAGTTGCGCGAGGCACACGCCCGGCACGCGCAGCGCAGCCGGCAAGCGGAGACCGATACGCGCGGCCTGGTCATCGAAGGTGAAGTCTTGACCGCCGAGTACGATACGCCGGCAAGCGAGGCTGCGCCTCGCCTGGATAAGCGCTGAACGGCCTGACGGGCTGGGCAATGGCACGCACCGCAAGCCTCCTGCTGCTGCTGGCTGCTGGCGCCTCGCTCGCGCCAGCGGCCAGCGCGCAGAATGAACGCTTTCCGTCATGTCTGGCAGCGCTGCGCGCCGATGCCCCGGCGCGCGGCGTTTCGGCCGCGGCGTTCGACCGCCTGACGCCGGGTTTGTCGCCGGACATGAGCGTGCTCGAATTTCTCGACTATCAACCGGAATTTCGTACGCCAATCTGGGACTATCTGGCCGGACTGGTTGATGAGGAACGGGTCAGCGATGGAATCGCCTTGCGTGAAAAGTGGGCCAGCACGCTGGCCGCCGCCGCCGAGCGCTATCAGGTCGATGCGGCGACCGTCGTCGCCGTCTGGGGAGTCGAAAGCAACTACGGGCGCAACTTCGGCAAGCGGCCGCTACTCACCTCGCTGGCCACGCTCGCCTGCTTCGGCCGCCGCCAAGCCTACTTCCGCGGCGAATTCTTCAGCACGCTGAAAATCCTCGCCGCCGGCGACATCGCACCCGAACGCCTGGTCGGCTCGTGGGCCGGCGCCTTCGGCCACACGCAGTTCATGCCCTCGACGTTTCTCCGCCTGGCCGTTGACGGCGATGGCGACGGCCGCCGCGACCTGATCGACAGCATTCCGGATGCGCTCGCCTCGACCGCCAACTTCCTGCACCGCGCCGGCTGGCGGCTGGGTGAGCCCTGGGGCTACGAAGTCGTCCTGCCGCCGGGTCTTGACACGAGCAACGCCGGGCGACGCAACAAGCGAACACTGGCCGAATGGAAATCGCTGGGTGTGCGCCGCGCCGACGGTCAGGCGCTCCCGCCAAATGATGCAGCCGCCGGACTGCTCCTGCCCGCCGGACGGCAAGGTCCGGCTTTCCTTGTCCTGCGCAATTTCGACGTGATCTATGGCTACAATGCGGCGGAGAGCTATGCCCTGGCGATCGCCCACCTGGCTGACCGGCTGCAGGGCGGCAAGCCATTTGTTGCCGCCTGGCCGACTGACGATCCTGGCCTGTCACGCCGCGAGCGGCGTGAGCTGCAGACGCTGCTGGCTGCGCGCGGGCACGAGATTGGTGAAATCGACGGCATGCTCGGCGCCAATTCGCGGCGCGCCATCGAGGCCGAGCAGAAGTTGCTTGGCCTGCCGGTCAATGGGCGCGCCGGGCAAAAGTTGCTCGCCGCACTGCGCCTGCGCAACCCAGGCCGCTAGGGACCGCAAGCCCGGCGGTGATCGGCTCAGCCCCCTGCTGCTCCGCGGCAAGATCAGCCGGACCTGAAGTCCCGTTGCGCGCAGCGACCCGACGTTGCCGGACGACCGGCCATACGCTCCGCCGCCAGAGCGTGCTGGCCAGCCGCCAGCCGAGCACGCGGTGTTGAGCGTTGCCGATCTGGCGAGGCGCTACGCCGGCGCGACTCGCCCCTTGTTCAGCAGCCTCAGCTTTGCCGTCGCAGCAGGCGAAATCGTTGCCCTGGTCGGCGAGTCTGGAATCGGCAAGAGTACTCTGCTCAACTGCATCGCCGGCCTCGACACCCCGGAAACGGGCGCCATACGAATCGGTCGCCAGCAGACAGACATCGTTCGTCTCGACGAAGCCGGCCGTGCCGCATTGCGCGCGCGCCAGATTGGTTTCGTCTTTCAGGCGTTTCACATCCTGCCGACGCTCAGCGTCGAACAGAACATCGCTGTGCCGCTGCTTCTCGGGGGCGTCGCGGCGAAGGAACGCGCGCAACGGATCGAGGCGTTGCTCGTTCGCGTCGGCCTGGACGGCTTTGCGCACCGCCGGCCGGCCACGCTTTCCGGCGGTGAGTTGCAGCGCGTGGCCATCGCCCGTGCGCTGGTGCATCGGCCAAGCCTGATCCTTGCCGACGAACCGACCGGCAATCTCGACCCACGCATCGCCGGCGAAGTCCTCTCGCTGCTGCTCGAACAGGTGCGCGAAGAGCAGGCGGCAGCGCTGATCGTCACCCATTCGCTGCCGCTTGCCTTGCGCTGCGACCGCATCCTGACCTTGACGCCCGAAGGCCTGCGGTGAACACGCTGGCCGCCTGGCTGATCGCGGCGCAGTTTGCCAACCGGCGTGCAACAAGCCTGCTGTCGCTGCTCGCCATCGCGCTTGGCGTCGCTCTCGGCTACGCCATCCACCTGATCAACGACACCGCGCTGGCTGATTTTCGCCAGGCGATGCGCAGCGTGCAAGGCGAGCCCGATGCCATCGTTGCCGCACGCGACACGACCAGCAGCGTCGCGCTGTCGCTGGTCGACGAACTGACGCGCGACCCGGCTGTACTCGTCGTCGCACCGGTCATCGAAGTCCGCGTCCGGATCGACCAGCACCCGCTGCCCATCCGCCTGATCGGCCTCGACGTATTCAGCGCACCCGCGGTGATGCCGGCGCTGCTGCCGGAGGGAGGCGAAGCGGCGGCCAGCCGTGCCATTCTGGACGGCGGTGTCTATGCCTCACCCGCCCTGCTCGACAAGCTGGCGCTCTCCCCGGGCGATCACCTGACGCTGTGGCGCGGCAATTCGCGCTGGCCGGCGAGGCTCGCCGGTAAACTGCCCGGCAGCCGCCCGGGCGACTTGCTCCTGATCACCGACATCGCCTGGGTGCAAGCGCATTTCGGCCCGCCCACCGGGGTCGGCGAAGCTCGCATCCGGCTTGCCCCCGGCGTCGATGCGGCGCGCTGGCGTAAGGCGCTGGCCGAACGACTGCCAAGCGACCTGCTCATCCGCAGCGACGACGACGACAGTGCGCGAGTGTCCAACCTGTCGCGCGCCTACCGGGTCAATCTCAACGTACTTGCCCTCGTCGCATTGCTGACCGGCGCTTTCCTTGTCTTCGCAACGCAACTGACCGCGGTCGCCCAGCGCTCGAGCCAGTTCGCTCTGCTCGGCGTGCTCGGACTGCCACCGCGCCGACTGATGCTGCAGATCCTCGGCGAAGCGCTGGCGACGGGTCTGCCTGGCGCCCTGCTCGGACTGGTGCTGGGTTATGCACTGGCCGCCGGCTTCACCCAGACGCTAGGCGGCGACCTCGGTGGGGGCTACTTCTCGGGCAGCGCGCCGACGATCGTCGCTCACCCGCTTCCGGCGCTGGGCTTCCTGGCCCTAGGCTGCGCCGCCAGTCTGGCCGGCGCAGCCTATCCGGCCTGGCTGAATCGCCGGCAGATTCTGGCGCAAGCGTTGAAAGGCGGGTTCGCCCAGAGGCCGGCGAGCCGCGGTGCGCGCGGCCTGCGGCTACCCGCCTTGCTCGGTCTGCTGGCGTATGGCCTGGCGCAGTTGCCACCTTACGGCGATTTGCCGCTCGCCGGCTATGCGTCGATTGCTTTGCTCCTGGTGATGGCAATTGCCGCTGCGCCCTGGCTGACCGAAAAGGTTTTCGCCATTTGTGCCGAACTGCCACTTGCCGCCCACCAGCGCATCGCCTTGCAGAATGTCGCGCAAGCACCGCTACTGGCACAGGTTGCCGCCAGCGGCCTGATCGTCAGCTTTGCCCTGACAGTGAGCATGGTCACCATGGTGGCGAGCTTCCGCGTCGCCGTCGACCGCTGGCTGGACGATGTGCTGCCGGCGCCGCTCTACCTGCGCGGCAGGGCGAGCCCTCTGCCGGATGAGTTGCTCGCTGCTTTGCGCCAAGCCGATTCACCGTTTGCCCGCTTCGAACAGACGATGCATGCGTCACTGGCCCTCGACGTGCAGCGACCAAACGTCGCCCTGATCGTACGCGAACTCGATCGTGACAACCCCGGATCCCGCCTGCCATTCACTGGAGCGATCAGCCAGCCGCCGCCGAACCAGGTGGTGGTCTGGATCAGCGAAGCCGCGCAGGAGCTCTACCGGCTGCACAGTGGCGAAAGCGCCCGCCTGCCGCTACTGGGACGCGAGGTCGAGGTCTTCATCGGCGGAGTCTGGCGCGATTACGTACGCCAGTTCGGCGCCATCGTGATCAGCCGCGCCGACTACGAGCGCTTGGGCGGTCGTTTCGCGGCGAGCGACCTGGCGCTCTGGCCGCAGGCCGGGCGCAGCACTGCAGCCGCTGCCTGGCTGGCACCGCTCGCCACCAGGTTCGGTTGCGAGGTGGCGGACGCCGGAGAAATCCGTCAGTTGAGCCTGTCGATCTTTGACCAGAGCTTTGCCGTGACGCATGCGCTGGAGGCGGCCGCCATGCTGATCGGCCTCTTCGGCCTGGCCGTAACGCTCAGCGCCAGTGTCTGGTTGCGCGCGCGCGAGCTGGCCACGCTCGGCGCACTTGGCTTCGACCGCGGGATGATCAGCCAGGCGGTGATCCTCGAAGGTGCACTGATCGCCGCCATCGGCTTGCTGATCGGCCTGGCCTGCGGGATCGCGATTGGTGCCGTGCTGACCTACGTCATCAACCCGCAGGCTTTTCACTGGCGGATGACGCTCAGCGTGCCGTGGTCAAGCGCGCTCGCCGGCGCTGCGCTCACCCTCGTCGCCGCTGCCATCGCCAGCCGCTCCGCCGCACGCCTGGCGACCCGCTTGCCGTTGGCGCAGATTCTTTCCGACAGCCAATAGGCGAGAGGCACACATTCATGTACCGCCGAACCTTCCTGCGCTGCGCCCTTCTGCTCCCGACGCTGGCGCGCGCCGCCAACCCCGCGACGGTTTCGCCCTACCCCGCGGTCGTCCCTGGACGTCGCCTGGTTTTCCCGCGCGACCACGCTGCACACCCCGAGTTCCGCACCGAATGGTGGTACGTCACCGGCGCGCTCGACACCCCACAAGCGGACATCGGCTTTCAGTTGACGTTCTTTCGCAGCCGCCCGGGAATCGCCGAGGGCTTGCCGTCGCCGCTCGCCGCGAGCCAGATCCTCTTCGCGCACGCCGCACTCAGCTTGCCCGGCGACCGCCTGCGGCATAGCGAACGCAGCGCTCGAGCCAATCTTGGCGGCAGTTTTTCGACAGACGATTGCGACGTGCGCATCGGCGCCTGGCAGATCTTGCGCGAGCAGCTCAGCGGCGGCGAGATCTTCCGCCTGCGCATGCAAAGTGCGCAGTTTGCCTACGACCTCATCCTTGCGCCAACGCAGCCGCCGATGCTGCAGGGCGAAGACGGTTACTCGCGCAAGGGACACGCGCCCGGCCTGGCCAGCTACTACGTGAGCTGGCCGCAGCTGCACACCACCGGAACGCTGGTCTTCGACGGCCGACGGCACGCAGCCAGCGGACGCGCCTGGTTCGATCACGAGTGGTCAACGGCCATCCTCGGCGGGGGCGCCGTCGGCTGGGATTGGGTCGGCATCAATCTGGCCGACGGCGGGGCCCTGATGGCTTTCCGCCTGCGCGACCGGCACGGGTCGACCGTTTTCGCGCACGCCGCCTGGCGTCAGGCGAATGGCCAGATACAGCGTTTCGACGATCGATCGACAAGCTTCACGCCGCGCCGAATCTGGTCGTCACCGCGCAGCGCGGCACGCTATCCGGTCGAGCTGGAAATCCGTCTTGGCGAGCGCGTGCTGCGCACGCTGCCACTCCTCGACGATCAGGAACTATCGACCAGCCGCCCGACTCCCGTGACCTACTGGGAAGGCCTGGTCAAGCTTGAAGGAAGCTTCAACGGCCGCGGCTACTTGGAGATGACCGGCTACGCCGGCAACTTGCAACTGTGACCTGCAGCGCCCCGGCGGCAAGCGCCCGAGGCTCAGCAATTGCCCTTCTTTGCCTGACCGGGCGGGCAATGGTAGCCGCGCCCGTGCGCCGGGCCTTGCCCGGCGCTGGCGGCTGGCGCCTTTGCGTGATTTTTCTCCCAATAGACGGGGTCGCGCCAGGTTCGGCCGTCCCAGTAGTAGCCGCGCCGGTCGCGCTCACCGATGCTGATCGTCGTGCCGCCGCTTTGAATGCGAACGCCCGGAATGCTGACGTTCACGTCTGCAGCCAGGACTGACGAGGACAGGGCGGTGAGGCAGGCAAAGCCGAGAGCAAGCAGCGTCTTCATATGGGTTTTCCGGGAAATGGGGTGGGTAGGGCGGCAGGAGACAACGAAACAACGGGAGGAACAGCCGCCCGGTTGACCGAACTCGGCCGAGCGTGGCCGCCGCCCGCCGGAACGGGAGCAATAGCCCCCCTCTGGCCCCGGCCTTATCGCCGTACGCCCCGCGAACACCGATCACAAACCGAGAAAATCCTTGATCTTGCCAAGCATTCCAGACTTCGGAGCAGGGGCGTCGGCAAGAGGCGCGTCGAGAAACTGGCTGGTAAAGCTGTCGATGGCAAGTTCGCGTCGCCACAGGATCTCGGCGATCGCCTCGGCGATCTGCGGCCGCGAGCGGATCAACTCTTCGAGCGTCGCCCGATCGAGCCGATAGCAGAATACGTCGGTCCTGGCGATTACCGTGTCCCGACGCGCCTCGCCGGTCAACACGCCGCGCTCGCCAAACGTCTGACCCGTCTGGATCGTCCGGAAAAGCTGCCGCGGCTGACCGGGAAGGTCGATCCACACATCTGCCTCACCGGCGGCCAGAAGGTACAGCCAGTGCGCTGCGTCGCCCTGATGGTAGATGATGTCTCCGGCAGCAAACGGGGCATCGACCAGATGCTCGCTCACCGTATGCAGTTCCTCTTCCTGCAGGCGAGCAAACAGTTCGACCTTGCGCAAGTCGAGGACTCGCCGCTCGATGTCTCGCCGGCGCAGCGACTGTCGATACGCATCGTTCTCCTTGGTCACGTGCACCGACTGACCGGGAACGGCCAACTGCATGCCGGCGCGTTGCAAGGCGGCGAGAACGTGCACGCGTACCGCCGAATCGGTCGGGTCGTCGGGTTGCGGATCAAGCATCCAATAGCGCAACGCGTAACGCGCATAGCCCGCGCCGAAGTCCATCAGTACGCAGGTCGGCGCGGGTTCACGCGCCACATTCGGAATTTCGGCCGTGGCAATGGTTCTTTCGACGTTGCCGATGACCTGTGCCGGCGGCGAATCGTAAGTCACGTTGAACCAGACCCAACGTCGCCAGGGCCAGTCCTTCCGATCAACCCGGCCGAAGACGATGAAGCGCCCCTTCATCAACTGGCTGTTGGGAACAACGACGAGCTCGCCGTTGCGCGTGCGGATCGTCGTCTGCCGCCAGCGAATCTGCGTCACCTGACCGCTCAGGTCGTCAAGACGGATCCAGTCACCCGTCTGCAGCGAGTTGTCGAGTTGCAGCGCGACCCCGGAGAGAATATTGCCCAGGGTATCCTGCATCGAAAAGGCCAGCACGGCGGTAATCACCGCCGAGGTCGTCAACAGACTTGCCGGATCGAGGCCAATCAGGTGCAGGCGGGCCATGATGAAGGCGCCATAGATGACGAGCAGAATGATATCCTCGGCAATCCGGGGCAGGATGAGCCCGGCGCGGGGCAGCACGACACGGTACAGGAAGCGCGCGACCAGGCTGAAGAAGGCCATTCCCGACCCGATGATGAAGAACTGGTGCGCCATCAGCGCCATGCGCGAATAGTCGAGCGCTTCCAGCAACGCCGCACCCATCTGTCCGCCGAGGCAGATCAGGAAGGTCGCCACGGTCTTGCCGATTCGTCGCTTTTCGTTGGGCAGGAAGCGCAAGGAAAGAAGCGTCACGATGACAAAAAAAGCGATGACGAACTTCGTTTCAGGTAACCAGAAGTACGCCAGCATCCTTGACATCATTGCTTCCACGAGCTTTCCTCCCGACTCTCAGGCGACCCTGGGGCTCGCCGCAGGGAGGGTCCGACAGCGACCGTCCGGCTTCCTGCGACAAACGCTGTCCGCGCGGCAATGGCGGCGGCCGCCACCGGACGGAGATGGCGCAATGTAGCTCAACTTCAGGTCGATCGCCACACCGCTCGGGTGCGCCCAGGCCAGCGCCGTGTTTCGCCGGCAGGCGGGTGCGATGCCTCGCCCGCGCAGGTCGACGAACGCCGCATCCGCTGAGGCACTTGCCAGCAGACCTGAGCACAAGGGCTGGATTTCCGGTGGCACCTCGACCGGGCAAAGCTGCGCCTCGGCGGTCGGAAATCGGGATGCGACTGCCCGGCGACTTGCACGACAGGTGAGCGCTGAGGCCGGGCTGGCCGCCTCCTCGTCGATAGCCACCGGAGAATGGCGCAAGAATCCGGCAAGCCCTTGCCGTCGCTCAGCGTTGATCAGCTTGCGGCACTCGGCCACTGAGTGGACTCCGAGCCGCCAACGGCACAACGCGAGCGCGGCAGCTTGGGCTTGGTGCACGCGCTCCAGCAGGGGCCCCAGTCTTGCCGCGTCCAGACAGAAGAACTTTCTGGCCGATCGCAACCCCATCGGGCAAGCTGCCGAGGGCGTTCCGGGGTGCGCTGGCTCTCCCCTGAAGCATGATGTCTTATCAACTGGAGAAGCCAGACTGATCGGGGGTACCGGATGAACACATTGCGGCTTTACAACCAATGTTGTTGACTTGATCGGGCCACGAAAAGCGCTATAATGCGCTCCTCCTTGCCCGGATGATCGTCGCAAAAGGTCCGTGGCTAGGCGCAGCGCCGCTGGCATAGCCAAGTCGATCTTGTCGGCCGAGGTGTCAAGCAATGCGGGGCTGCAAGCAATGGAGTGGTAGTTCAGTTGGTTAGAATACCGGCCTGTCACGCCGGGGGTCGCGGGTTCGAGCCCCGTCCACTCCGCCAATACCCAAGTCCTGAGGCCCAGCCTGTGTGCTGGGCCTTTGCGTTTCGTCGGACCATTAGCGCATGCGTCGGCGGTGAGCGCCGATGCCGAATCCTGCGCCGCGCAGCACGCGCGCAGCCTCGCCAATTGCTTACACAAAACCAACAATCAGCCATTCCACTTTGTTCTATAATCATTTGGTTGCAGTCCATCATTCCAGCCCGGACGCACCCGTGCCAGCGGGATGAAGGGCCAACTGCGCGCAATCGAGAACAGGAACCACGGATGACGCCTAGAATCGCTATCGCACTTGCTCTTTCTCTTGCGTGGAACATGGCATCCGCAGCGGAAGCAGCTACCGAACGCGCTGCCGACTCCCTGCAGACGCTTCCCAATCTTCGTTCGCCCGGCGTGACAAGCACCGAGTCGGCCTTGCAGACCGGCACCGCAGGCGCCTTGCCGGTAATCGAGATCCTTGCTCCGCCGCCGCTTACCGAAACCATCGATCTGACCGTCGAGCCCGAGGAACTCTACCAGCGAATTCGGCAGGGCTTTTCGATGCCGAACATCAACACCCCCTCGGTCCTGCATCACCAGCAATGGTATCTGAACCACCCTGAATCGCTGCGCCGCATGGTCGAGCGCAGCAGTCGCTATCTGCATCACATCGTCGAGGAAATTGAAAAGCGCGGTATGCCGATGGAGCTTGCCTTGCTGCCGATGGTCGAGAGCGCTTACAACCCGACGGCCTACTCGCGCAGCCGCGCGTCCGGCCTGTGGCAGTTCATTCCGGCCACCGGCAAACAGTACAAACTGGAGCAAAACTGGTGGCTGGACGCACGCCGCGACATCATCGCGTCCACCGCTGCGGCGCTCGACTACCTGCAGTACATCTACGAACTGCACGGCGACTGGCACCTGGCGCTGGCCTCGTACAACTGGGGTGAAGGTGCCGTCGGCCGCGCCATCAACAAGAACAAGGCGCTGGGGCTGCCAACCGATTATCTCAGCCTGAGCATGCCCGACGAAACCAGGCAGTATGTGCCAAAACTGCAGGCGCTGAAGAACATCTTCAGCAATCCGAAAGTACTCACCAATCTGAACCTCCGCGGCGTCCCGAACCGGCCGTATTTCGCCACGGTCACGAAAACGGCAAACATCGACGTCAAGCTGGCCGCCAAGTTGGCCGAAATGCCAGTCCAGGAGTTCGTTGCGCTGAATCCGGCGCACAACCGCCCAGTCATCAAGTCGGAAACGCCGCTGGTCATCCCGGCCGACAAGGTCGACCGCTTCATCAACAACCTGGAGGCGCATGAGGAAAGCGAGCAGCCTCTCGCTTCCTGGCAGGCCTACACGCTGCGACCAGGCGAAACGCTCGAGCAGGTGGCTGCGCGCTTCGGCATGACGGTAGCCGCACTCAAGGCAGTTAACGGAATCAACGGCAAAGCCAGGGTGGCGGCGGGCCAGCCCCTGCTGGTCGCGGGCAAGGAGGGTGCTGACGCTGCTGACCTGGCTGGCCTGCCGGAACCGCCGGCGATTGCTGCGGCGAGCAGCGAGCCGGCACGCCCACTCGTCCAGCCGCGCCAGCCGGAGCCCGTCCACGTCCAGACGCCGACAGTGACACCGCGTGTGCACGTCGTGCGCAAGGGTGAAACGCTGTTCAAGGTCGCCCAGCAGTACGGAATGACGACGGCTGAGCTTAAGGACACCAACAAGCTGCGCGCAGACAAGGTGACTCCAGGAACGCGGCTGACGGTTGTCGTTCCTGCCGCCAGCAGCAAACTTGCCAGCCGAGAGCCACAACGCGTCGCCGTAGCCGAGCTTGAAAGTAGATCTCCAAACGCGCGCAGCACGCCGGCCGTCACAACCGAAGTGCGTAGAACGCACACGGTCAGCAAGGGCGAGACCTTGCTCAAGGTCGCACAGCGCTACGGCATCGGCTTGAGTGAACTGAAACAGCTCAACAGGATTCGTAACGACCATGTCGTTCCGGGTACCAAGCTCGCGATCGCTACGCCAGGCGGCAGCGCAGCGGGGCGCCCGCCAGCCGAGCTCGCCGAGAACGACAACCGGCGTGCGCGGACGGCCGATTCCCGCCTGACGCTGGCCAAGGTGGAAAGCAGGAAACCCGACAGCAAGAACGAGGCGAAGACCAGCCGCAAGACCGAAGCGACCACGGCGGCGGCGCATACTGGCGCCCGGAAGCCGGCCCGGCTGGCCCAGTACACCATTCGCCGCGGCGATACCTTGGCTTCGATTGCGCGCCAGTTCCGGGTCGACGAAGACGACCTGTTGCGCTGGAACCGCCTGCCGGCACGCTCGATCAAAGCCGGGCAGACCCTGACCATCCAGCTCGTACAGAACACGCTCTAAGCGGTGAGGGCAGCACTGCCCTCGCCTGCCGCGCCGCATGCGACAGGCAGGAGGGGCTGTCAGCGCTAGCCGTAGAGATGGCAGTTGACCGTGTGCGTCGCGCTCAAAGCAGTCGCTGCCGGGTATTGCTCGCGGCATGAAGCGCTCGCTTGCGGGCAACGCGGATGGAAATGGCAGCCTGCCGGTGGCTTGGCGGGTGAAGGAAGTTCACCCGCCAGGCGAATGGCTTCCCGCTCTTCGCCCAGCCGCGGACTGAGCACGGCGGACAGCAAGGCGCGCGTGTAGGGATGCTGCGGCGAACGAAGCACATCGTCGACCGTACCGCTTTCGACGATTCGGCCAAGGTACATCACTGCGACCTCGTGCGCCAAATGGTCGACGACGGCAAAATTGTGCGTGATGAACAGGTATGCCAGACCCAGATCGGCCTGCAATTTGGCCAGCAAGTTGAGAATCTGCGCCTGGACCGAGACGTCGAGCGCCGAAGTCGGTTCGTCGCAAATCACCAGGCTCGGTTCGACCGCCAGGGCACGGGCGATTGCGATGCGTTGCCGCTGACCACCGGAGAATTCGTGCGGATAGCGCTGGATGACCGCCGGATCAAGGCCAACCTGCTGCAGAACCTGGGCGATTGCCTCGCCACCTGCGCCTGCCGCCGGTGCGGCGAGTGCCTGCAGCCCTTCGCCAATGATCTCGCCAATCGACGAGCGCGGATCAAGCGAGGCAAACGGGTCCTGAAAAATCATCTGCATACGGCGACGGAAAGGTCTTAGCGCGGCGCCCGACATGCCGCACAAGTCTTGCCCGGAGAGCCGGACGGCGCCGCTGGTCGGCGCGACAAGCTGCAGAATCGCCTTGCCGACCGTCGTCTTGCCGCAACCTGACTCGCCGACGAGTGCCAGCGTGCGCCCGCGCTGCAGGCGGAGCGAGACGCCGTCGACCGCGCGCACGTGGCCAACGGTACGCTGCAGGATGCCACGCCGAATGGGAAAATGGACGCACAGGTCGTGCACAACGAGCAGCGGAGCGACCCCCTCGATGGGCTCTTCCGGGCGGTCAGCGCACGCGGGCGCTGCGCTGCTGGCCGCGCCCGCGCGGCTAGGCGATTCAGCCAAACCGACAAGATGGCAGCGCACACGGTGGTCGACGTCGACTGAGGTCCATCGTGGCGTTTCGGCCCTACACAGCGCCCAGGCATGCGCGCAGCGCTCGGCAAAGCGACAACCGGGCGGCATCGCCGAAAGTGGCGGCACCTGACCTGGTATGGTCGCCAGACGTCCGCCACGCCCGGCCAGATCGGGCAAGGCGGCAAACAGGCTCTGCGTGTACGGATGCCGAGGCGAAGAAAAGAAAGCCTGGCGCGGCGCTTCCTCGACGATTTCACCGGCATACATGACCGCGACGCGACTCGCCATGCGCGCGACGACGCCCAGGTCGTGCGTGATCAAAAGAACGCCCATACCCCGCTGGCGCTGGATGTCGCGCAACAGATCAAGGATTTGCGCCTGAATGGTGACATCGAGTGCGGTCGTCGGTTCGTCGGCAATCAACAGGCGTGGCTCGCCCGCCAGCGCCATCGCAATCATCACCCGCTGCTTCATCCCCCCCGACAGCTGAAACGGGTACTCGCTCAGGCGGCGCTGCGCGTCGGCGATGCCGACCGCCTCGAGCAACTCGCGCGCGCGCACCTGGGCCGCCTGCCCGGTTACCGCGAGATGACGGGCAAGGACTTCAGCGAGTTGCCGGCCGACGGTCAATACCGGGTTGAGGCTGGTCGCAGGTTCCTGAAAGATGATGGCGATGCCCCCGCCGCGCACGCCGCGCATCTCTGCTTCGGGCAAGTCGAGCAGACTGCGCCCGGAAAAAATCACCTCGCCACCCGTGATTCGACCGGCTGGCGGCAACAGGCGCAAGGTGGCGAGTGCCGCCGCCGATTTGCCGCAGCCCGACTCGCCAAGGAGTGCCAGCGTCTCGCCTGCAGCGACACGGAAATCGACGCCGTCGACCGCCGCGAGGAGCGCGCGCTGCGCGGCAAACGCCACGCGCAGTCCGCGCACCTCGAGCAGGACCGCGCCGTCGATGGCACGCACGCCGTGCTTCTCCGCGGCGCTCATGCGGAACCTGCCAGGCGCGGATCAAACGCCTCGCGCACGGCGTCCGCGAGCAGATTCGCCGCCAGAACCAGCACCAACATGAAACTGAAGGCCGCGCTCAACGACCACCACACCATCGGCTCGCGTGCCAGTTCCATGCGCGCGTTGTTGATCATCGTGCCAAAGCTGATCATCGTCGGGTCCACGCCAATGCCCACGTAGGAAAGCACCGCCTCGGCCAGGACCAGGCTGGAGAAATCCATGACCAGCGCAATGATCACGATGTGCATCAGATTCGGCACGATATGGCGGGCGATGATGCGCAGATCGGCAACGCCAAAAGCCTGCGCGGCCTGGATGAACTCGAGTTCGCGCAGTTTCAGCGTTTCGCCACGCAGCAGGCGGCAAAGGCCGGTCCAACTGGTCAGGCCGAGAATCAGGCACAAAGCCAGCAGGCGCAGGTCGGCGCGTTCAGCCGCGGTGGCAAACCACTGCGGATGCGTATCAATCAGGACCTGCATCATCAGCACCGCCGCGGCAATCAGCAGAACGCCAGGAATCGAACTGAGCGTGGTGTAGAGGTATTGGATCAGGTCATCGACCCAGCCGCGGAAGTAGCCGGCCATGACGCCCAGCACGACAGCCAGCGGCAACATGACAAGCGTCGTCACCAGCCCGATGACGAGAGCAGTGCGAACGCTCTTGAGAATCTGGTAAAGGACATCCTGCCCTACCTTGTCGGTCCCGAAGACATGATAGTCGTCGGCCAGGCCAGCCAAGGACAAGGCGCAGGCGAGCACGCAGGCCAGCGCAATGAGCACCGCGTTCCAGGCGAATTCGGTCTGACCGCGCCAGATACAACGCCAGGCGGCGAGCAGCGTGCAGTTTCCAGCTCGTGCCAGTGCGGCCACCGCAACGCCGGCAAGGGCACACCAGATCGCCGCCGCGAGAGCCAGTGCGCGCAGCAAACGCTGCGCGATGTCGGCGTCACGCCGCGCTTCGTCGTCACCCAGATGAGCGCCACCGAACTTCAGGCGCGGATAGTCGCGAACCTGACGAACACGGCCGTCAGCCGTGCGCAGATCGATCGCCTCCTTGGCATAGGCGCGCGTTGCCAACGGCTCGGAATAGGTCTTCTCGCTGCGCGCGCGCAGTGAGGCGACCAGCCAGTCGAGCAGCGAAAGCACCTCGACTGAGTACGCCGTGCCCTGACGATTGGCGGCAGCCGTCGACTCAGCGGATGGTGCGACCAGGGCCGGGCGATAGTGCAGCGAGTCGAGCAGACCGATCGCGCCGAAGACGAGCAGCACGGTAGCCGAAGCCATCCCGCTCCGGTGGCTGCCGACGCGCCGCCAGGCCGAGCGCAGCAGCGGGCTGCGGGCGGAAAGCCAGGCGAGCGCAAGCGAGGCGGCAACCAGCCCCCAGATGAGCAGATCGGACCAGAGAAGGACGGGAAGGAAGTCCATCAGGCGAAGCGTATGCGCGGGTCGACGAGCGTGTACGACAGATCGGTCAGGATCAGGCCAACGATGTAGAGCACCGATCCGATGAAGACCATCGCGCGCACAACGGCAAAGTCCTGCGCGTTGATCGCGTCTATCGTGTAGCTGCCAAGTCCCGGGATGCCGAAGAACGATTCACTGAGCAGCGATCCCATGAATAACAGCGGGATGACGACAACGACGCCGGTGAGGATCGGAATCAGGGCATTGCGCAGAACGTGCCGGAAGAGAACGACGACTTCGGACAGTCCCTTGGCACGCGCCGTGCGCACGTAGTCCTTGGCGATCTCTTCGAGAAACATCGTTCGATACCAGCGCGTCGATGCGCCGATCCCGGAAACGACACCAATCACCACCGGGAGAATGAGAAACTTCCAGGCGTCGACGCCGCCCGCGTAGCCTGAGATGGGCACCAGCCGCCACAGCTTGCTGACCAGATACTGACCGCCGATGATGTAGAACAGACCCGAGATCGACATCATCGCGACGCAGACGACAACTCCCCAGAAATCAAGCGCTCCGGCACGGAAAAAGGTCAACAGCAGGGCAAACGAGACGCTCACCAGCAAACCGAGAACGAAGGTCGGCACTGCAATCGCCAGCGACGGTCCCATGCGCAAGCGAATTTCCCGCGCAATGTCACGGCCATCCTCGGCGCGGCCGAAGTCGCCAGCGAACATGCGAACCGACTTGGCGAAGAAAATCGTCTCGGTGACGACGCCGACGCCAGCCGCTGCGGGGTTGATGAACAACGGCCGATCGTAGCCGCGCTCGGCTTTCCACTTGGCAATTGCCTCGGGCGTCACGCGTTTGACGCCCAACTGCATGCGCGCCATGTCGTCGGGTGTATTGACAACGAAGAAAAGCGCGAAGGTGATCAGGTTGACACCGATCAGAATGGGCAACGCATAGAGCAGACGGCGGACGATGTAGGCAAGCATGCTCGACTCCCGCTCGTCAAACCCGGGCAGCCGCGCGCCGCACGCAGACCATCGTGCGCTGCATCAGCGGGCTGTCCCGCGCTCGCGCCGGCGATAGGCGAGAGCGGCGGGCATCAACAGACCAACCCCGAGCAGTGCGACAGCGAACAGCGGCCAGAGCACCGGCCGATTCCACGCTTGCCGCAAGCGTGCCCGCTCGCCGCCATCAATCCGCTGATACTTCAGAATGTTGTTGCCAACATCGGTAGGCTTGCGATTGTGCAGCCAGGCGTGGCCAAGGGTATAGCTCTTCGGATGGAAGCCATAAATCCAGGGCGCGTCGTGCTGCAGAACGGCGACCGCCTGGCGGATGATCCGCAGCCGCTCGGCCGCGCGCGGCCCATCGCTTTCCATGTTCTTCATCTGTTCAAACAGGCGATCGTACTCGGGATTGACGTAGTTTGACGCGTTTTCGCCACCTCTCACCACTTTTCCTTCTGCTCCGGCCAAGAGGAAGAGAAAGTTCTCCGGATCGGGGTAGTCGGCGTTCCAGCCAAGGTAGTAGAGTTGCACGGCGCCCTTGCGCACCTTGTCCTGAAAGCGATTGAAATCGGTCGAACGGACGACAAGCTGGACGTCCAGTTTGGCGAACTGACGGGTCAGCCAGTCGAGACGTGACTTGTCGCCCATGCCACCAGTCGTCGTATCGAGGTTCAGCACGAGCGGCTCGCCGGTGGCCACGTGCCTTCCGTTCGGCCAGCCGGCCTCAGCCAGCAGCTTGCGGGCAGTACTCAACGGCTTTCGCCGTGCCTGTCCGTCGACCCAGTCATAAACCACCGGATTGCTTCCCGCCTCACCGTCGAGGTAGCCAAAGATTCCCGGCGGCAGCGGACTGCTGGCGGCGATTCCGCGCCCGTTCATGAAGATCGAGATGAATTCCTCCTGATCAATGGCAATCGACAGAGCTTGGCGCAACTTGGTCGTCTGCTCGCTCAAGCCGCCGACGATCGGGTCGAGCATGTTGAAGCCGAGATAGAAGATCGACGCGCGCACGCTGGTCAACAGCCTGATCCCCTTGCCACGCATCTCGTCGCTCAGTTCGATATCACCGCCAACACCGAGCCGTACCGCCTGATCGAAGCTGTCCGACGAGATGCTGGACGCGTCGTAGTAGCCCTGCAGGAACTTGTTCCAATAGGGAATGCTCTCCTTTTCCCGGGAAAAGACGGCGCGCTCGATGAACGGCAGCGGCTTGCCGCAATCGGCCAGCAGGCCGGCTGCGTGATCGGTGGCTTCGCCGTCACAGGGATAGGTCTCGCCATGAAAATTCGGATTCCGTTCGAGAACCATGCGGCTGTTCGGGTTGTTCTCGGTCAACATGAACGGGCCGGTACCCACCGGATACCAGTCCAGAGTCAGGTTCTTTTCAGCCATTCCCGGTTGCGCGTAGAAGCGGTCCACCTCGCGTGGTACCGGCGCAAAGAACGGCATCGCCAACCAGTAGACGAACTGCGGATACTTGCCACGCAAGGTAATTCGATACGAGTAGCGGTCAAGGCGCGTCACTCCGGGCAGCGCAAAACGATCCAGGTCGAGCCAGGCGGTCGCCGGCAGTCGGTTCGCCTCTTCGTGCAGCGCCTTGCCCAGTTCACGCAGGCCGACGATGCGCTCGGCCATCATGCCAAAAATCGGCGAGTGCAAACGAGGATGCGCCAGCCGCTTGATCTGATAGATGTAATCGTCGGCGACCAGTTCCCGCGTGGAAACGCTGGGAAAATCCGCGATCGTCTCGATGTCGCGCAAGTGATCGCGCTTCAGGGCGCCGTACACCGGCTGTCCGTCCGCATCGAGGGCAAAGGCGGGATGCGGCTGGTAGCGAATCCCCGGCCGTATGCGCACCTCGTAGATGCTGTAGGCAATCTGCTCGGGCGCCGCATCGGCTGGCAGATCCCGGCCCTGCGCATCGGTATAACGGGCAATCGGCACGCTCGCACTGGTCGCCGGAATCAGCGTGTACGGACGCTTGAGGTAGTGGTACTGCAGCGGCGGCTCGTAGATCTGCGCCGTAAACGTGATCTCATCCTCGGTATACGACTGCGCCGGATCAAGGTGCTTCGGCCGTTCGGTGAAAGCCGAGTACAGGATGTTCAGTCCACGCTCGCGCACCGGATAAGGATCGTTCTGCTCGCTGCCGCAGGCAGAAATCAGAAGGAGCAGGAACAGGCAGACGATGCGCACGAACCACATGCGGCAAGTGTAGCGCGAACGGACAGATCTTGGCTGCACCGCCGACCCCAGGACGCCCTGATGGGCGTGCAACCGACAATCGCCGGTGTCGCGAGCAGTTCCTTTATAATGCGCGAGCGAAGCAGATTCGCGCAGGAACTGCAAACCTTGCAAAATTTTCGTTACGGGAGAAGCAATGGGATTCCTTGCCGGCAAGCGCATCCTGATCACGGGCGTGCTGTCAAAACACTCGATCGCCTACGGTATCGCTCGCGCCTGCCATCGCGAAGGCGCGCAACTGGCGTTTACCTTCCAGAACGAACGCTTCCAGGACCGCCTTGCCAAGTTCGCCCGCGAATTCGCCAGCACCCTCATCTACCGCTGCGATGTTTCCGACGATGCGGAGATTGCACAGCTCTTCACCGACCTTGCCAGCGAGTGGGATGGCCTCGACGGGCTAGTTCATTCAATCGCCTACGCCCCCGGCGAGGCGATCGAAGGAGACTTTCTCGATGGCATCACGCGCGACGCCTTCCGTATTGCGCACGACATCTCGTCCTACAGCTATCCGGCGCTCGCCAAGGCGGCTCGCCCGCTGCTCCTCAAGGGCCGGCAGCCTGCCCTTCTGGCGCTTTCCTACCTGGGCGCCGAGCGCACGCTGCCCAACTACAATACGATGGGACTGGCCAAAGCAAGTCTCGAAGCGGCCACCCGCTACCTGGCCTTTTGCCTGGGTCCGCAAGGTATCCGCGCCAACGCCATCTCGGCCGGACCGATCAAGACGCTCGCCGCATCGGGCATCGGCAATTTCTCGCGTCTGTTGGCGTACAACGCACACAACGCGCCGCTTCGGCGCAATATCACGATCGATGAAGTTGGCAACGCGGCGGCTTTTCTGCTCTCCGATCTGGCCAGCGGAATCACCGGCGAAATCATGTATGTCGATGGCGGATTGAACACCACGGCACTGGGCAACGCCGAACCTCTGCCCTCCTGAGTGCCGTTCGGCAGCGTACGCGGTCGACACCTGCGGCAGACACCACCTCCATTGACCAAGAGTTGATCGGTGCGCGAAGCAGCGGCCGCCAATACCTTCGAACATCGCCTGACGCTCGCCGAAGTCCTCGGCTGGCTCGTCGATGACGAACTGGTTGCCGCCAAAGAGTCCGACTCGCTGCTCAAGGAAAGCCGTCTGCAACGCATTTCCGCGCACCCGCTGGTGGTCATCGCCGACCAGCAATGGAAGTCACTGCGTGAGCCGCATCGCCCCCTGACGCTGGAAGAACTCGGCGCCTGGATGGCGCGGCGAGTCGGACTCGACTATGTGCACATCGATCCACTGAAGGTCGACTTTTCGGCGGTCACCGAAGTCATGTCGAGCGCCTACGCCACACGCTTCGGCATCCTTCCGATTCAGGTGACGACACGAGAAGTGGTGATCGCGACGACGCAACCCTTCCTGCGCGACTGGGAAAAGGAAATCACGGCGATCGCTCGCAAGGAGATCCGCCGGGTCGTGGCCAACCCGGTTGACGTTGCGCGCTATCTTATCGAATTCTACAACCTGGCCCGCTCGGTCAAGAAAGCGGCGCAGCTTGGCGGCCCCAGCGGTAACCTGTCATCCTTCGAGCAACTTGTTGAACTCGGTCGAACGAACCGCCAGTTCGATGCGAACGACCAGCACATCGTCAACATCGTCGACTGGCTATGGCAGTACGCCTTCGATCAGCGGGCGAGCGACATCCACATCGAACCCCGGCGTGAGCTCGGCATCGTACGTTTTCGCATCGACGGAATTCTCCATCAGGTGTACCAGATTCCGACCAGCGTCATGGCGGCAATGATCAACCGGATCAAGATCCTCGGCCGAATGGATGTGGTCGAAAAGCGCCGCCCGCAGGATGGTCGAATAAAAACGCGGACAGCCGATGGCCAGGAGGCTGAACTGCGTCTATCGACATTGCCGACCGCCTTTGGCGAGAAACTCGTCATGCGCATCTTCGACCCCGAAGTGCTGGTGCGCAATTTCACCGACCTCGGCTTCACCGACGACGATCAGCTGCGCTGGAAGCAGATGGTCGAACGACCCGACGGAATCATCCTCGTCACCGGGCCGACCGGGTCCGGCAAGACGACGACGCTCTACTCGACGCTCAAGCAGCTCGCCACACCCGAAGTCAACGTGTGCACGATCGAAGATCCGATCGAAATGGTTGAACCATCATTCAACCAGATGCAGGTGCAGAACGTCATCGACCTCGGTTTCGCACAGGGTGTACGTGCGCTCATGCGTCAGGACCCTGACATCATCATGATCGGCGAAATCCGCGACCTGGAAACGGCCGAGGTGGCGATCCAGGCGGCACTGACCGGCCATCTCGTGCTGTCCACGCTGCACACCAACGATGCGCCCTCAGCCATCACCCGCATGCTTGATCTCGGCATCCCAGCCTACCTGCTCAGTGCGACCGTGCTTGGCGTCATGGCGCAGCGTCTGGTGCGAATCCTCTGTCCGCACTGCAAGGTGCTGCAAGAAGCAAGCGTGGTCGACGCCAACATGTGGGATCAGTTGGTCGCGCCGTGGAAGGCCAATCGCCCGACGCAGCTCTACCGTCCAATCGGCTGCCTCGACTGCCGAATGACCGGCTACCTTGGTCGCGTTGGACTGTACGAGATCCTGCTTCTCTCGCCGGACGTCAAGCTCGCGATCAGCGACCATAGAGACATTGCCAAGGTACGCGATCTGGCGTTCCGCGAAGGGATGAAACCCCTGCGTATTTCCGGAGCGATGAAAGTCGCCGCTGGCATCACCACTCTGGCGGAGGTTTTCAAGGTCGCTCCGCCAGTCGCTCAGCCTGACCGCTGATCACCCGCCGCAGCCCGCGCACAGCGCGCCCACTGCTCGCCGACACGGGACGGAAAACCCGCAGCGGGTAGCCCTGGGACTTGCGCCGACAAAAAAGCCAGGGCGCACCTGGCTCTTGCGGAAAATTTGTTTGGCCATCCTGCGCTCGCCACAGCCCCGTCACGCACATGGGCGGCGCAAGGCTGTGCACTACCGTCTAGCCGCTGACGGCAGCACTTTCGCCACTCGCGATCTCCGGCCGGTCAAGCAGTTCGACATAAGCCATTGGCGCATTGTCGCCATCGCGGAAGCCACATTTCAGTATCCGCAGGTAACCCCCGGCGCGACCTGCATAGCGCGGCCCCAACTCGTCGAACACCTTGACCACCATATCGCGATCGCGCAGGCGGCTGAACGCCAGGCGGCGATTCGCCACGCTCGGATTCTTGCCGAGCGTGATGATCGGTTCAACGACTCGCCGCAATTCCTTTGCTTTTGGCAACGTGGTCTTGATCGCCTCTTCGCGCAGCAGCGAAACGCTCATGTTGCGCAACATCGCCAGACGGTGCGCGCTGGTACGGTTCAGCTTGCGGAGACCCAAACGGTGACGCATATCGATTCCTTCCTCTTCTTGTCCTGCTGCCTAACGCTCAAGTCCGGCCGGCGGCCAGTTCTCCAGCTTCATGCCCAGTGTCAGGCCGCGGGCAGCCAGCACTTCCTTGATTTCGTTGAGCGACTTCCGCCCCAGATTCGGTGTCTTGAGCAACTCGTTCTCGGTCCGCTGGATGAGATCGCCGATATAGTAGATGTTCTCCGCTTTCAGACAGTTGGCTGAGCGAACTGTGAGCTCGAGGTCGTCTACCGGACGCAGCAGCAAGGGGTCGACCTGCACCGTCTTCTGGTACTCGACCGGCATCGCCGTACCCGCAAGGTCGGCAAAAACCGACAACTGCTCCATCAGGATTCGCGCTGCCGTGCGGATCGCCTCTTCCGGCTCTATCGCACCGTTCGTCTCGATATCCATGATCAGCTTGTCGAGGTCGGTCCGCTGCTCGACGCGCGCACTCTCCACCGCATAACTCACGCGGCGCACCGGGCTGAACGATGCATCGAGAACCAGTCGACCTATGCTCTTGCCGCCGTCGCCGACCTCGCGCAGATTGCCGGCAACGTAGCCGCGCGACTTCTCGACTTTCAACTCCATGGCCAGCTTGCCGCCAGCCGAGAGGTGCGCGATCACATGCTCCGGATTGATAATCTCGACATCGTGTGACGCCTCGATGTCGCCTGCCCGGACGACGCCCTTCCCTTCCTTCCGCAGGTGCAGCACGACCTCATCGCGGTTGTGCAGCTTGAAGACGACGCCTTTCAGATTGAGCAGGATATCGACGACATCCTCCTGGACACCGTCTATCGTCGAGTACTCGTGCAGCACCCCGTCGATACTCACCTCGGTCGGCGCGTAACCCGGCATCGAGGAGAGCAGAATCCGCCGCAGTGCATTGCCCAGAGTGTGGCCGTAGCCGCGCTCGAACGGCTCCATGACTACTCTGGCATGCACCGGCGACAGGCTTTGCACATCGATGATGCGAGGTTTGAAGAGTCCGCTGCTTTGCATGTGCTATCCTTTGCCCGATTCCGTATCGCTTCACCCACCTACTACTTCGAGTAGAGTTCGATAACCAGGCTTTCGTTGATCGTCGGCGGTAGTTCGGTGCGTTCTGGGTGCGCCTTGTAGGTGCCTTTCGCCGCTTTCGCGTCGACTTCCAGCCAAGCCGGGAACCCACGAGCTTCCGCTGCCGCCAAAGCAGCCTTGACGCGCAGATGCGCCTTCGCCTTCTCCGCCACCTCGATCACATCGCCGGGGCGCACCTGGTACGACGGGATATTGACCCGCCGCCCATTGACCAGAATTCCGTTATGGCGAACGACCTGACGCGATTCTGCGCGTGAAGCGGCAAACCCCATACGATAGGCGACGCTGTCAAGGCGCGACTCGAGCAACTGCAGCAGAACCTCACCGGTCACGCCCTTGCGCCGGTCAGCCTCCTGATACACCTTGCGGAACTGACCCTCCAGCACGCCATAAATGCGCCGAATCTTCTGCTTTTCGCGCAGATGCACGCCGTAATCCGACAGGCGCTGACCAGATTTCTGACCGTGCTGGCCTGGAGCGTACGATCGGCGTTCGATCGCGCATTTATCGGTAAAGCACTTTTCACCCTTGAGGAACAACTTCTCGCCTTCGCGGCGGCATTGACGACACTTCGGATCCAGGTTGCGAGCCACTTTCTTCTTCTCCTCAAATCCGACGCCGCTTCGGCGGCCGGCAGCCGTTGTGCGGAATCGGGGTGACGTCGGTAATGGCCGTGATCTTCATGCCCAGCGCGTTCAGCGCGCGCACCGACGACTCACGCCCGGGGCCAGGCCCCTTGATGCGAACCTCAAGGTTCTTGACGCCGCACTCCACGGCGACCTTGCCGGCAGCCTCAGCCGCCACCTGAGCGGCAAACGGAGTACTTTTCCGCGAGCCCTTGAAGCCGGCTCCACCCGACGTCGCCCAGGACAAGGCATTGCCCTGGCGGTCTGTGATCGTGATGATCGTGTTGTTGAAAGACGCGTGGATGTGTGCCACCCCCTCCGCGACATTCTTCCTGATCTTGACTTTCTTGCGAACTTTCGTCGTCGTCTTGGCCATGTTCCGGTCCTATTTCTGGTTATTTCTTGCCGGCAATCGGCTTGCGCGGACCCTTGCGGGTGCGCGCGTTTGTTCGCGTACGTTGCCCGCGCGCCGGCAGGCCCTTGCGGTGCCTCAGGCCCCGGTAGCAGCCAAGATCCATCAGTCGCTTGATGCTCATCGTTACTTCGCGACGCAGATCTCCTTCGACGGTGTGCTTTCCGACCTGATCGCGCAGCCGGTCAAGCTCGGCTTCCGAGAGATCCTTCATCTTCGTCGAACGAGCGACTCCAGCGGCGTCGCAAATCTTCTGCGCACGCGGACGTCCAATCCCGTAAATCGCTGTGAGTGCGATCTCCGCGTGCTGGTGGTTCGGTAGGTTTACGCCTGCGATGCGGGCCATCGATTCACCCCAAGATAATCAAAACTTCCCATTATACCTTTAATCGCTTGTCAACACACTAGCGTGCGCCGCGGCGATCAGCCCTGACGCTGCTTGTGGCGCTGATCCGAGCAGATCACGCGCACGATTCCATGACGCCGAATAATCTTGCACTTGCGGCAAATCCGCTTTACAGATGCGAGCACTTTCATCATTGACTCCTGATTCTAACGCACACGAACGCTGTGCCCGGCGCGGTTACTTTACGTGGAATGATCATTTCGCGCGGAAGACAATCCGCGCGCGACTAAGGTCGTATGGCGTCAGTTGAACGGTTACCTTGTCGCCCGGAAGGATCCGGATATAGTGCATCCGCATCTTGCCGGAAATGAAGCCAAGCACGATGTGGCCGTTCTCCAGCTTTACCCGGAAGGTCGCGTTCGGAAGGTTTTCGATCACCTCTCCCTGCATCTCGATCAAGTCTTCTTTGGCCATTCTATTTCGCCGGGATTCCAGACCCCTTGAAGTTTGCCTTCTTCAAGAGACTCTCATATTGATGCGACATCGCGTAAGCCTGAACCTGCGTCATGAAATCCATTGTAACGACAACGATAATGAGCAAAGAGGTGCCACCGAAATAGAACGGGACATTCCATTTGAGGATCAGAAACTCCGGCAACAGGCAAACGATCGTAATATAGCCGGCGCCCACCAAGGTCAGGCGCATCAACACCTTGTCGATGTAGCGGGCAGTCTGCTCGCCTGGGCGTATGCCCGGAACGAAGGCCCCGCTGCGTTTCAGGTTGTCAGCCGTTTCGCGTGAGTTGAAAACCAGTGCGGTATAGAAGAAGCAGAAAAAGATGATTGCAGCAGCGTACAGCATCACGTAGATCGGCTGCCCAGGGGAGAGCGCAGCGGCGATGTCCTTCAGCCAGCGGACCGACTCGCCCGAACCAAACCAGCCGGCAATCGTAGCTGGAAACAAAATGATCGAAGAAGCGAATATGGGTGGAATCACGCCGGCCATGTTCAGTTTGAGCGGCAGGTGCGAGCTTTGCCCCCCATAGATCTTGTTCCCCACTTGACGCTTGGCGTAGTTCACCAGAATCTTGCGCTGTCCCCGCTCGACAAAAACGACGAAAGCGGTAACCACAACGACCAGGACGCTGATGACGATGGCGGTCAGCGGATGCATCGCTCCAGTGCGAACCAGCTCGAGAAGCCCGCCAATGGCGTTCGGCAAGCCCGCCGCGATTCCGGCGAAGATGATGATCGAGATGCCGTTGCCCAGGCCGCGTTCGGTTACCTGTTCTCCCAGCCACATGAGGAACATCGTGCCGGTGACCAACGTTGTCACCGTCAGCAGGCGAAACATCAGCCCCGGCTCAAGCACCAGGCCAGGCTGGGACTCGACGGCGACGGCGATACCGACGCCCTGGAATAGTGCGAGGAAAACCGTACCGTAGCGCGTGTATTGCGTGATCTTCCGCCGCCCGGCTTCGCCCTCCTTCTTCAGTGCTTCAAGCTGAGGGCTGGCGTGCGTCATCAGTTGCATGATGATCGACGCCGAGATGTAGGGCATGATCCCCAGCGCGAAAATCGTGAAGCGCGACAGCGCACCCCCCGAGAACATGTTGAACATGCCGAGGATGCCGCCCTGCTGCTTGTTGAACAGCTCGCTGAGAACCAACGCGTCGATTCCAGGTACCGGAATGTGCGAGCCAATCCGATAGACGACCAGTGCGCCGAGCAGGAACCAAAGCCGGCGCTTCAAATCGCCAAACTTTCCTCCTTTGCTGACGTTCCCCGAACTAGTGACCAAAACTGCTCGCTCCGCTGGACTGGTTATTCGGCAATGCTGCCACCTGCGGCTTCAATCGCCGCACGTGCTCCGGCAGTCGCGCCGACCCCTTTGAGCACCACTTTGCGCGAGATCTCGCCAGACAGCACCACCTTCACCGACAGCGCGTCTCGACGGACCAGATTCGCCTGCACCAGGGTCGACAGATCGATCTCCTCGACCGGCAGGCCAGCGACTTCCGACAGCCTGACTTCAACGTTGCGCGCGTTGGTCAGCGACTTGAAACCTCTCTTCGGCAGTCTGCGCTGCAACGGCATCTGCCCCCCCTCAAAACCGACCTTGTGCAAACCACCGGCGCGCGACTTCTGGCCCTTATGACCGCGTCCGCAGGTCTTGCCAAGACCTGAGCCGATCCCCCGACCGACGCGCTTACGCTCCTGTCTGGCGCCGCTGGCAGGCTGTACCGTGTTAAGTTTCATTCTAGCCCTCACACTTGACGAGATACGCCACCTTGTTGATCATGCCGCGCACGGCCGGGGTATCTTCCAGCAGCGCGCTGCTGCTCACCCGGCGCAGGCCGAGTCCACGCACCGTCGCGCGATGGGCAGCTTTTGTACCGATCATGCTCCTGACCAGCGTCACCTTGACCTTCTTTTCGCTCATGGCCTACTCCAGAATCTCGGCAACCGTTTTGCCGCGCTTGGCGGCCACCTCGGCTGGCGTGGTCATTGAACGCAAACCGTCGATGGTCGCGCGGACGATGTTGTACGGATTGGTCGAGCCGTGCGCCTTGGCGACCACATTGGCCATTCCCATGACGTCAAACACAGCCCGCATTGCACCGCCCGCGATGATTCCGGTGCCCTCAGGCGCCGGCTGCATCATTACCCGCGACGCGCCGTGGTGACCGAGAACGGTGTGCTGCAGCGTGCCATTCTTCAGGCTCACCTTGATCATGCTACGCCGCGCCTCTTCCATAGCCTTCTGGACAGCCACCGGGACTTCACGCGACTTTCCCTTTCCCATGCCGATGCGACCGTCTCCGTCACCGACCACGGTGAGGGCGGCAAAGCCGAGAATTCTTCCCCCCTTGACCACTTTTGTGACTCGGTTGATCGAGATCATCTTCTCGCGCATTCCGTCATCCGGCTTCTCGGCTGGCTGCGGCTTTCTGCTTTGCGGTTTCGCCATTGACTACTCCAATCCTTTTCCGTCTATCAGAACTTCAGACCGGCTTCGCGCGCGGCGTCGGCCAGCGCCTTGATCCGCCCGTGATAGCGGAAGCCAGCCCGATCGAAAGCCACTTCGTCTACGCCCGCCTCCTTCGCACGCTCGGCAATCAACTGGCCGATACGGCGCGCCGCATCGACATTACCCCCGTTGGGCAGGCTTTGCCGAATCGCGGGCTCTAGCGAAGATGCAGCTGCCAGGACGCGCGAGCCACAGGCCGAAATCACCTGAGCGTAAATGTGGCAGTTGCTGCGGTGAACCGACAGGCGAATGGCCTTGAGCTCGGCGATCTTGGCTCGCGTCTTGCGTGACCGGCGCAGGCGCGCCTCTTTCTTGTCAATCATCTAAGTACCCTTACTTCTTCTTCTTGGTTTCTTTGATAACGACTACCTCGTTCACATGGCGAACGCCCTTGCCTTTATAGGGCTCGGGCTTGCGATATGCGCGAACTTCGGCCGCCACCTGACCAACGAGTTGCCGATCGACGCTCTTCAACACGATCTCCGTCTGCGTCGGCGTCTCGGCGGTGACGCCCGCCGGCAGCCGGTAAGCCACGGGATGCGAAAAGCCAAGGTTGAGACTCAGCGTGTCACCCTGCGCCTGCGCCCGATAGCCAACGCCCACCAGCGTCAGCCGGCGCTCGAAACCCTTGCTCACACCAGTCACCATGTTGGCAACCACCGCACGCAGCGTACCGGAAAGTGCGTCGCCCCGTGCTGCGCCCGGAACCGGCTTGCAGAGAAGGCTATCTGCCTGCTGCTCGATGGTCACCGCCGGATTCGCTGGCATGTCGAGCGCACCGAGAGGTCCCTTGACGGATATTCTGCCGCCGTTCAAGTCGACCGCAACCCCCTGCGGGAGAACGATCGGATTTTTTGCTACTCGCGACATGGCATCCCCTTTAAGCGACTATGCACAGCACTTCGCCACCGACATGGCTGGCGCGCGCCTTGCGATCCGTCATGACCCCCTTCGGCGTCGATACGATCGCCACACCGAGCCCGTTCATCACCGGCGGGATCGCATCCGCTCCGCGGTAAATGCGCAGGCCGGGGCGAGACACGCGGTCGATACGCTCGATCACCGGCCGTCCGGCATGGTATTTCAGGCCGATTTCCAGGAGTGGCTTGCCGAGGTTCTCGCCAACGCTGAAATCTTCAATGTAGCCCTCGTCCTTCAGCACCCGGGCAATAGCGACCTTGACTTTCGATGACGGCATGCTGACCGACGCCTTGCTGGCCATCTGGGCATTCCGAATTCGGGTCAGCATGTCGCTGATCGGATCGCTCATACTCATATCGTTTTCTCCTGCCTACCAGCTTGCCTTGATCATTCCTGGAACGCCACCTTGCATCACGAATTCACGCAGTTTGCCGCGGGCCAGACCGAACTTTCGAAAAACACCGCGCGGCCTCCCAGTCAAGGTACAGCGATTGCGCAATCTGACTGGGCTGGCGTTGCGCGGCAAAGCCTGCAATTTCAGCCGCGCTTCGAAGCGCTCTTCCAGAGAACGGCTTTCATCCTCGATCACCGTCAACAGCTCGCCGCGCTTCTTCGCATACTGTTGCACAGTCTTGCGCCGCTTTTCGCCGCGGTTGATCACAGCTAGTTTCGCCATTTCGTTTCAGTTCCTGAAGGGAAATTTGAACGCGCCAAGCAAGGCACGCGCTTCTTCGTCGGTCTTTGCGGTCGTCGTGACGCTGATATTCATCCCGCGCAGGGCGTCGATCTTGTCATATTCGATTTCCGGAAAGATGATCTGCTCTTTCAGACCGAGACTGTAATTTCCGCGGCCATCAAAACCCTTTCCCGAGATCCCACGAAAGTCCCGCACGCGCGGCAACGCCACGGTGACCAGGCGATCAATGAACTCGAACATGCGCGGACCACGCAAGGTCACCATGCAGCCGACCGCATATCCCGTGCGGATTTTGAATCCGGCGATGGATTTCTTGGCCTTGGTGATGACCGGCTTCTGCCCGGCAATCCGAGTCATGTCGCCAACCGCGTTTTCCAGCACCTTCTTGTCGGCTACCGCCTCACCGACGCCCATGTTGAGCGTCACCTTGGTTATCCGCGGCACCTCCATCGGCGATTTGTAACCAAACTTGTTGGTCAGATCGGCAATGACTTTGGTCTTGTAGTAATCAAGCAAACGCGCCATGACAGTTCCTTAAGCCCCCAACACTTCACCGTTCGACTTGAAGTAGCGCACTTTGCGACCGTCCTCAAGAGTCCTGAAGCCGACTCGATCGGCTTTCCTCGTCGCCGGGTTGTAGAGCATGACGTTGGAAACGTGCAGCGGCATTTCCTTCTCCACGATACCGCCGACTACACCCTTCACCGGATTCGGCTTGAGGTGCTTCTTGACCCGATTCAGCCCCTCGACGACGACATGCTCGGCGTCAGTGCGGCGAATCACGGTTCCCCGCTTGCCCTTGTCTTTGCCGGCGATGATCACCACGTCATCGCCCTTGCGAATTCTTTCCATGGTTGTCCTTACAGCACTTCCGGAGCCAGCGAGACGATTTTCATGAAGCGGTCACCGCGCAACTCGCGTGTTACGGGACCAAAAATCCGCGTGCCAATCGGCTCGAGCTTGTTATTCAGCAGGACCGCCGCGTTGTGGTCAAATCTGACCAGCGAACCGTCGACGCGCCGCACCCCTTTCGCCGTGCGAACCACGACGGCACTATACACGTCACCCTTTTTCACCCGACCGCGCGGTGCAGCATCCTTGATGCTGACCTTGATGATGTCGCCGACTCCGGCATAACGGCGCTTAGAGCCGCCAAGCACCTTGATGCACATCACCGAACGGGCGCCGGTATTGTCGGCGACATCCAGGACTGTTTGTACTTGTATCATTTTTTACTCCAACTTGCCCCGCAGCAGCGGTCAGTCTTGGACCCCGTACGGGGGGTGGACTCGCCCACCGAGAGACTCAGCGTGGGCGCAGGAAAACTTGCTATTTTAAGCAAACCACAGAAAAACGCAAGGTTTAGATCGCGATGGCACGCTGCAGAAGCTTGCTGACGACCCAAGACTTGGTCCGCGAAAGCGGGCGATGCTCCTGGATCTCGACCAGGTCGCCCATTTTCGCCTCGTTGTTTTCGTTATGGGCGTGGTACTTGCTGGAGCGGACAATGATCTTCTTGTAGACCTCGTGCTTGACACGGCGCTCGATCAGCACGGTCACCGTCTTTTCCATGCGGTCACTGACAACACGGCCAATCAACGTCCGCTTATTGTTGCTGGTCTCGCTCATTGTTGGACCGCCTTTTCACGAAGAAGCGTGCGTACGCGAGCAATCTGCCGGCGCACCTTGCCAATCTGGCTGTTGTTGGTCAACTGCTGCGTCGCCAGCTGCATGCGCAAACCAAACTGCGCCTTCAGCAGGTCGAGGAGTTCCTTCTGCAACTCGTCGACAGTCTTTGCTCTGAGTTCACTGAGTTTCATGCTCAACCCACCATACGCGTTACAAAAGCCGTCTGAAAGGGCAGCTTGGCAGCCGCCAGCGCAAACGCTTCACGCGCCAACCCTTCGTTGACGCCGTCCATCTCATAAAGTACTTTGCCCGGCTTGATCTCGGCAACGTAGTACTCTGGACTTCCCTTGCCACTTCCCATGCGGACCTCGGCTGGCTTCTTGGAGATCGGCTTGTCAGGGAAGACGCGGATCCAGATGCGGCCGCCGCGTTTGATATGGCGCGTCATCGCCCGCCGGGCAGCCTCGATTTGGCGCGCCGTCAGGCGGCCACGGCCGATCGCCTTGAGTCCGAACTCACCAAAGCTGACGTCCGCCCCACGCGTCGCCAAGCCCGTGTTGCGGCCTTTTTGCTCCTTGCGGTATTTTCTTCTAGCTGGCTGCAGCATCTGTCGTACCTGCCTTTCTAACACGTTTTACCGCTGCTTTTGCATCGGCGGGCGCTGCCCCTTCACCACGTGGCGCCTCTTCACTGCCGTCGGCCCGCGCGCGCACGCGTGCTTTCTCACCAGCTTCTCCCGGTGGACGCGTCATCCGCCTTGGCCGACGGAGCTGCTCTTCCGATGGGGCCTCCGGCGCCGCTGCCGGCTGGTCATGACGATTAAGCACTTCCCCCTTGAACACCCAAACCTTGACACCGATCAAACCGTACGTCGTCAAGGCCTCGGAGGTCGCATAGTCGATGTCGGCGCGCAAGGTGTGCAGTGGCACACGCCCCTCGCGATACCATTCTCGGCGAGCGATTTCGGCACCGTTCAGGCGACCCGAGCTCATGATCTTGATTCCCTGTGCGCCCAGGCGAGTGGCATTCTGCATCGCACGCTTCATCGCGCGTCGGAACATGATCCGCTTTTCCAGTTGCTGAGTGATCGAATCGGCAATCAACTGCGCATCAAGTTCTGGCTTGCGGATTTCTTCGATGCTGACATGCACGGGCACGCCCATGATCTTCTGCAGAGCCGCGCGCAGGTGGTCGATCTCCTCACCCTTCTTGCCGATCACCACGCCCGGCCGCGCGGAGAAGACCGTCACCCGGGCGTTCTTTGCCGGACGCTCGATCAGGATACGCCCCACCGAGGCGTGCTTCAGCTTCTTCTTGAGGTACTCGCGGACCTTGATGTCTTCGTTGAGCATTCCGGCGAAATCCCTGTCCCCGGCGTACCAGCGAGACGACCAATCTCGGGTGAGTGCCAGACGAAATCCGGCTGGGTGAATCTTTTGTCCCATTCTTCTTCCTCAGTTGCCGACAGTCAGAAAGACGTGACAGGTCGGCTTGACGATCCGGTTGCCCCGCCCCTTGGCGCGTGCTGAAAAACGCCTGAGCACTGTCGCCTGCTCGACGCTGATGCTCTTCACCTTCAGTTCGTCGACGTCGGCGGAATCATTGTGTTCAGCGTTCGCAATCGCCGACTCCAGCACCTTCCTGATGATTCCCGCGCCCTTTTTGGGGCTGAAAGCGAGGATGTTGAGCGCTTTCTCGACCGCCAGGCCGCGAATCTGATCGGCGACCAAGCGACCTTTCTGACTCGACAACCTTACGCCGCGCAACACTGCACGAGTTTCCATAGTCAATCCTTTACTTCTTCGCCTTCTTGCCGGCGGTGTGACCCTTGAATGTCCGCGTCAGCGAGAACTCACCAAGCTTGTGCCCAACCATGTTTTCGGTCACGTATACCGGCACGTGTTGCTTGCCGTTGTGCACCGCAATGGTCAGACCAACGAAATCCGGCAGCACCGTCGACCGGCGTGACCACGTCTTGATCGGTCGTTTGTCGCCCGTTGCGCGCACCGTGCTCACTTTCTTCATCAGATGAGCGTCGGCAAACGGGCCTTTCTTAATGGAACGTCCCATGGTTGTTCTATCCCCTAGCGTTTGTGACGGCGCTGCACAATCATCGAAGTCGTACGCTTGTTGCGACGCGTACGATAGCCCTTGGTCTTCGTTCCCCATGGGCTCACCGGATGCATGCCCGAAGCCGTCTTTCCTTCGCCGCCGCCGTGCGGATGGTCGATCGGGTTCATCGCCACGCCACGTACCGTTGGGCGAATACCCCGCCAACGATTACCCCCGGCTTTGCCGATCGAACGAAGGCTATGCTCCTCGTTACCCACTTCGCCGATCGTCGCCCGGCACTCGACGTGCACCCGCCGAATCTCTCCAGAGCGCAAGCGAAGCTGCGCATAACCCCCCTCGCGTGCAAGCAACTGCGCAGAGGTGCCCGCCGAGCGCGCCAACTGAGCCCCTTTACCGGGGAGCATTTCGACGCAGTGGATCGTCGTCCCCACCGGGATGTTGCGAATTGGCAGCGCGTTACCAATCTTGATCGGCGCTTCAGAACCGCTCACCACCTGCTGGCCGACGGCCAGCCCCTTTGGCGCAACGATGTACCGGCGCTCGCCGTCCGCATAGCAGAGCAAGGCGATGTTTGCTGTCCGGTTGGGGTCGTATTCCAGGCGCTCGACGGTCGCGGGCACGCCATCCTTGCTGCGCTTGAAGTCGATCAGGCGGTAATGCTGTTTGTGCCCACCCCCCTGATGGCGGGTCGTGATATGGCCGTTGTTGTTGCGGCCGGCGCGTTTGGCCTGCGGTTCGAGCAGCGCGGCCAGCGGCGCACCTTTGTGCAAACCGGGGCTGACGACCCGGATGACCGCACGCCGCCCGGGCGATGTCGGTTTGACTTTGACGAGCGCCATCAGACGGCCCCCCCATCGACGAAATTGATTTCCTGACCGGGTTTGAGGCAGACATACGCCTTCTTCCAGCCTTTGCGCCGACCCATCATGCGTCCGAAGCGCTTCTTCTTGCCTTTGACGTTGGCGATATTCACCGAATCGACGGCCACCTTGAAGAGGAGCTCGACGGCACTCTTGATTTCGGGTTTCGTCGCGTCCGGAACGACTCGAAAGATGATCTGCTGATACTTGTCGCCAATGAACGTTGCCTTTTCGGAGATCTGCGGCGCCAGCAAGACCTGCATTAGACGTTCTTGATTCATCCGAGCATCTCCTCGATCTTGGTCAGCGCATTCTTCGTCAGCAGCACGTGCGGAAAGCGCACCAGCGATACCGGGTCAGCCTGGTGAGCTTCAACCACCAGCACCTTGGGCAGATTGCGCGCCGCCAGGTAGAGGTTCTCATCCAGCGCGTCCGTGATGACGAGCACCGAATCGTAGCCCATGGCCTTGATCTTTTCGGCGAAGAGCCGCGTTTTCGGAGCGTCGATCGACAATCCGTCGACCACCGCCAGGCGGTCTTCACGAACGAGTTGCGAAAAGATCGACGCCATACCCGCGCGATACATCTTGCGGTTCAGCTTTTGGCTGAAGTTCTCGTCCGGCGAGTTCGGGAAAACGCGCCCGCCACCCCGCCAGATCGGCGACGACGACATCCCGGCGCGCGCACGCCCGGTTCCTTTTTGTCGCCACGGTTTTTTTGTCGTATGGCTGACGTCGTGCCGGTCGCGCTGTGCACGGCTCGCGCCGCGCGCGTTCGCCTGGTAGGCGACCAGCACCTGGTGCACCAGGGCCTCGTTGTAGTCGCGCCCGAAGAGTACGTCTGAGGCCTGCAGACGACTGGTTTCCTCGCCTGCTTGATTGATCAGCTTAAGTTCCATCTACGCCCCCGTCTTGACTGCCGGTCGAACGACGACGTCCGTTCCGCGTGATCCGGGCACGGCGCCCTTGACCAGAAGCAACTGGCGGTCGACATCAACCCGCACGATCTGCAGGTTCTGCTGGGTACGCTTGACCGCGCCCAGATGGCCGGCCATCTTCTGGCCTGGGAAGACCCGCCCAGGATCCTGGGCCTGCCCGGTCGAACCGGGCGCGCGATGCGACACCGAGTTGCCGTGCGCATCGCCCTGCGACGAGAAGTTGTGGCGCTTGATTGGCCCGGCAAAGCCCTTGCCGATGGTATGCCCGGTGACGTCGACTTTCTGGCCAACCGAAAAGATTGTCACCTGGATGTGATCGCCGGGCTTCAAACCGGCCAGTTCCTCGACGGAGACCGGAAACTCTTTCAGCACGTGCCCCGCTTCGACCCCAGCCTTGGCCAGATGACCGGCCAGCGGCTTGTTCACGCGCGACGCACGGCGTTTGCCGAAAGTCACCTGAACGACGGAGTAGCCGTCACGTTCGGGCGTCTTGATTTGGGTGACGCGATTGTTGGACACGTCGAGCACGGTTACCGGAACGCTTACACCGTCGTCGGTAAAAATGCGCGTCATGCCGACCTTGCGCCCCACAAGGCCTAGACTCATGTTTATTCTCCTCTGACCGGCTACGATTGGCCGGCGAGCGCCAAGTACAAGAACGGGCAGCCTGCGAATACCGAGCTGCCCGACGAAAGCCGGCGATTATAGCCGCAATAAAACCCTTATTGCAACTTAATTTCGACGTCAACGCCAGCGGGCAAGTCAAGCTTCATCAGCGCATCGACGGTCTTGTCGGTGGGGTCGATGATGTCCATCAGGCGCAAATGAGTGCGCATCTCGAACTGATCACGCGACGTCTTATCGACGTGCGGCGAACGCAGGATGTCGAAACGCTGGATGCGCGTCGGCAAGGGGACCGGGCCGCGCACGACCGCCCCGGTGCGCTTGGCGGTATCAACGATTTCCTGCGCCGACTGATCGATCAGACGATAGTCGAATGCCTTCAGGCGGATGCGGATTTTCTGGCTTTGCATGTCGATTTCCAAAGAGCGATGGTGTGGGGCCACCGCCCCACCCCGGGTTGTTTGGCAGTAACTACTCGATGATCTTGGCGACGACGCCGGCGCCGACCGTCCGGCCGCCTTCGCGAATCGCGAAACGCAGACCCTCTTCCATGGCGATCGGCGAAATCAGCTTGACCGTCATCTGCACGTTGTCGCCCGGCATCACCATTTCGACACCTTCCGGCATCGCGATCGCACCCGTCACGTCGGTCGTCCGGAAGTAGAACTGCGGCCGATAGTTGTTGAAGAACGGCGTGTGACGACCACCCTCCTCCTTCGACAGCACGTAAACTTCGCCGGTGAAGTGCGTGTGCGGCTTGATCGAGCCGGGCTTCGCCAGCACCTGACCGCGCTCGACGTCTTCCCGTTTGATGCCGCGCAGCAGCACCCCGACGTTGTCGCCCGCCTGCCCCTGATCGAGCAGCTTGCGGAACATCTCGACGCCGGTGCACACCGACTTGACGGTCGGCCGGATGCCCACGATTTCGACTTCCTCACCCACCTTGATGACACCCCGCTCGACCCGCCCGGTCACCACCG
>ERZ761603.426-NODE-426-length-36088-cov-14.849638_pt1 | contig 36088 bp, 27 predicted proteins | sample MGYA00511879_ERZ761603 | MGnify/ENA primary metagenome ERZ761603 (study PRJEB28899, sample SAMN02850040) | bioreactor sludge metagenome | biome: EBPR Sludge; feature: EBPR Bioreactor; material: flocular biomat | place: Australia: Thorneside Wastwater Treatment... | reverse complement strand
CCCCCCCCCCCCCCCCCCCCGCCCGACGCCCCCCCCCACCCCCCCAGGGCGGCCGGTGGTCGCCCGCCTGCGGCGTCGCTGGCCCGCGTGCTATCCCACGTCTAGTCTGGTCGTCGCGGCCCGTGGAAGCCGCTTGGAGGCTCTGCTCATGGCCGACATCACTCCCGTTGTCCCGGCGCTCGCCGGTACCAATCCGTCAGGCGTATCCGCGTCAGGTGGCGGTGACGCCGTGCTCAACCCTCGCGGCAACGTGCTCATCCGCGTCAACAACGGCGGAGGCTCATCGATCAACGTGACACTCGCCGTCGGCCCCAACCCCACGCGGCCCGGCGATGGGACGTTCCCAGCCATGACCCTCGCCAACCAGGTCGTCGCGGTACCCAACGGTCAGAGCCGCATCATCGGCCCTGTTCCGCCCGCGTTCAACGACGGCGCGGGTAAGGTGCAGGTCACCTACTCCGCCGTCACATCCGTCACGGTCGAGGCTTACCAGCCCGCCTGATCGTGTTCGACAGGCGCTTGAGCGCCTTGCGGCTGTGCCCGTCCTGCGCCGTCTTGCGGTTGTGACAGGGCTCACATAGGCCACGCAGGTTGTCGAGGGCATCATCGCCACCGCTGGCCTTGGACCTGATGTGGTCGACGTGCTCCGAAGGCCGGCGATGGCAACTCACGCACACGGGGTCGCGGGCCAGCACCATCTTCCGCAGGCGACGCCAGGCCGCTCCATAGCCCCTCGACGTGGATGATCCTGTGGTCGTTCTCCAGGCCTCGGCCTTGGCGTGTGTTGGCGCATGGGCCTCGCAGTATCGGCGCTCGGTCAATGCGGGGCAGCCGGCATGGTTGCAGGGGTGCTTGGGGCGGGTGGGCATGGTGGTGCTGGCTCCGTCGAGACGCCGCGGTCCTGGGCGATCTCCACCCAGGTACGACCATCGCCGATCAGCCTAGCGGGTTGGCCCGTCGCGTTCTGCCATCGCCGAACGGCAACATCCACGAACACCGGCTCGAGTTCCATCCCGAAGCAGCACCGCCCGAGTTGTTCCGCGGCGATCAACTGCGAGCCTGACCCGCTGAACGGCTCGTAACAGACGTCGCCTGGGCGGGTGTGCTTGCGGATCGGTCTGGCGAAGAGCTCGACGGGCTTTTGGGTGGGATGCTCGTTGCCGATGGGTCTGGACTTGCCCTCCCAATCGACCTCCCATGCCGATGAGGCGGCCTTGAGCAGCCGGATCAGTTGGGCCTTGCTGAGTTGCTCCAGCGGAATCTCATTCCCGCCGGCGACCCACACCGACCCATGATCGTGCCGGCCATCATGGGGCGGCTTGTTGCCTTGGAGCCACCCCATCAGGCACGGTTCATGCCTGAAGTGCCAGTACACCGACCCGAACACGGGCACGGGCTTGACCCAGATGATCTGCTGGTGGTCGAGGATGCCGAGCTCACGCCAGGCCTCGATGATCTCGACGACCCGCTTGTGGGCGTGCCAGCAGTAGATCGCGGCGCTGTGGGCCATCACACGGACCACGTTGGCAAACACCGACTTGAAGAACGAAGCCGCATCGTCAACGTCGATCTCCCGGTAGGATGCTGACCAGTCTTTGCCGCGGTCGCCAACGCGGACGCCCGTGTAATCTACCAGGTACGGCGGGTCAGTGGCGATCAGCGCGGCCCGGTGTGTCTCCATGAGCCGGTCAACATCGCTCGCATCGGTGGAATCACCGCACAGCAGCCGGTGCCGTCCCATCTCCCACATGTCGCCGGGCCGGGTCACGGCCGCGGGGAGCGGTTCTGGCGTCGGCTGCTCGACCACAGGCTCATCCTCGCCGGTCGCCAGAAGGCCCTCGAGTTCCTGGACGCTCCATCCCGCCGCCTCTGCGGCATCGCCTGGGAGCGTGCCCAGAACCTGGCGGAGAGCATCGTCATCCCACCGGGAGAGCTCGGCGGTTCGGTTGTCAGCGATCGCGTACGCGGTGCGGTCGACGCCCGCCAGGTCCGAGCGGATCGCCGCGACATGCGACCACCCCAAGCCGCGAGCGGCTTCCAGCGTGCCGTTCCCGGCGATGACAACTCCGGCACCATCGACCACAACGGGCTTCTGCTGGCCGAACCGCCGAAGCGACGCCTTGATCGCCTCCAGGCTCCGCTCATCGTGGAGGCGGGCGTTGGCGGGGTCGGCGGAGAGTTCGGTGATGGGTGTGGCGAGGCTACGGAGGCTTGGTGCGATGTGCTGGTGGGTCGGTGGGCGCTTGGGCACGGTGTTCCCTTTCGGCGACGACCTCCAAGCCCAGTGCCACCATGACTTTTGCCGCGTCCCGGACCCGGATGGTCCGCACCCCACCGAGCCAACGGCCCAGGACTGAGCGGTCTACGCCGGTGCGCTCGGAGAGGTCGCTGATGCTCATCCGGCGGCGCTGCATTTCACGGAGGGTGGCGAGGGCGATGGGATCGACGTTCACGCCACTCGTAGGGAAGTTTGTTATTTACCGGCATCGCCGCGTGTGCCAGCCTGGCACATAACGACGATGAGACGTGCAGTTCGGTCGCGGAAGTCGGATACAACGTGGGCGACGGATCGCAGGCAGGGCATGGCCGCCCGGCAACTCCCGCCCATGCTCCTTCCAGCGGACAATCCCGTTCTAGCACCGCCGATGCTCCCGGCGCTTGAAATCAGCGTCCAGGAACCCGGTTCCGGCAGGGTTCTCGCACAGTTTGTCTTGCGTCTGACGCCGGCGGCTGAAACAATCGGGCCTATGACTCTCTGCACTCCCGCAGTGAGCAAGGACGCTTCTGCCTCTCCCGTCAAGGACGCAATCTCCCCGAAGATCGTCACCAAACTCATCAACGATTGGGGGCGATACCTCAAGCTTCAACAGGCCTACTCGGATGAGCACGTTTCGCGGAGCAAGACGGCGGCGGAGGAGTGGTCGAAGTGGGCCAATAAGAATGGGTGGACGCTCCCTTCCGCGATGAAGTGGGTCCAGTCGATCCTCGGCAAGAAGGCCCGCAAGACGGCGCAGAACAAGGCGAGCCAGGCCCGCGAGTTCTGCCAGTTCGCCATCAGCATGGGCAAGCTCGAGGCCAATCCCTTCACCGGCGTCAAGGTTGCCAACGGTCGCCGCGATCGACGCCGACAGTGGGCGCCGTTCGAAGTCGGCGAGGTCCGCAAGCTCATCGACGCGGCCGAAGCCCGAGAGGCCAGTTCGGACAAGCGGCGGTCGAAGAATGGCCCGCTCGCCAGCACGTTCTATGCGTTCCTAACGCTGACTGGCCTACGGAAGAAAGAGGCCACTCTGCAACTCTGGAGCGACATCGACCTACAGGCCGCGACGATGGTGGTCACCGTCGACAAAGCCCAGCGTCAGGACATGCTCCCGCTCTGCACCGAGGCTGTGGCGGTGCTTCGGGCGTGGAAGAAGTACAGCCCTGGGGAACGGTTGTTCCCCAAGGCTCCATCTGCTCACACGCTGCGTTCAGACATGGAGTCTGCGGGAATCAAGCGTTCAAGCGACGGTGGAAAAAAGGGCGAGTGGCACCGCTTCCGCAAGACGGCGATCAGCGAGAGGGCGGGTGCCGGGGCGGACGTGCGGAACCTCCACCACTTTGCTCGGCATGAGAATCTCCAAACGACGCTCAGCCTGTACGACCGGGCCAAGGTCGAGCAACTCCGCGACGTAGCGGCGTTGATGCCTCGCTTGAACGGGTTTCTCAAGCGGGAAAGGGCCGACCCAGGCCGTGAATCGCCGTTCATGAAGAAAAATCCACACAATGACTTGACTTCGGCGCTCCAGCCTGCCGAAGATGTGGGCGTTCAGGGTTCCCCCAGCGTGGCGTCAAAAGCACCTCCACATCCCGACGACAGCGACCATCGCCAAGCCACCGCTGAACCTGAACACTTTGGCGTCAACCGCCGCGATGGTCGCCTTCGACAGGATGTGAAGGTCGCTTGCTCCGCCCAAGAGGCGGAAGTTGAATGGAGCCGTGGGGAATTGAACCCCAGTCCCGTGACAGTCAGCACGCCGCTTCTACGCGTGTGTTCATGGCTTTGATCTCGACGCCGGAGGCGGGCCATGACACCCTTCTCCTGCATCCAGCCCGCGGAAGTATCTCATCGGTGGCGCCGAGGGCGTCCGCCACCGACCAGCCCGAAGTGTTCACCGCGCCCGCTATCGGGCGTTGCGAGCGCGATGCACGGCCAGTTAGGCCGCGAGACGATAACCGCTGTTGGCAGTTATGAAGTGTGCACGCTTTTAACGAGGCCCGCGTGCGCCTCGACGCGCCGCGTCGTGCCTTCCCTGCCCGGTCGAATCCAGATCGGCCCCTGTTGTCAAAGACGGGGTATGGTATGCGAACCACACCCCGCGCGGAGTCATTCACGCGGCTTTCGCCGCTCGCCGCGATCGGACACAGCGCGCATCAGCCGCAGCCGCCCGCTTCCCACGCGATGAAGAACGTCTCGACATCGCCGCCGTCGATGCCGCCGTCGTTGTTCACATCGGCGATCGTTTCACCGTTCTCCCACGCGACAAAGAACGCCTCCACATCGGCGCCGTCCACGCCGCCGTCGTTGTTGAAATCGGCGGGGCAGGGGGGGCCGCCAAGCATCGTGTTGCTCAGCGTCGCCGCGAGGATCGCGATGCCCGAGCCGGTGGCCGGGGTCGAGTTGGGGTAGTTGGCGTTGGAGACGGGGTTCTCGAACGTGATCGACGCCAGTTCCTTGCCCGAGATATCCGGGAATCCCGCGGCGATGAGGCTCGCCACCGAGACCACCGCCTCGGCGACGTTCAGGTTGTTCGTTGTGGTGTTGGCCACATCGGTGTCCTGCGTCGCGGCGTACACGCCCAGTTGCCGCTGGATGAGAAGCCCCGAACCGGGCTGCGGGGCCGGAGGCGACACGTTGCCGAACCAATCCCCGGCCCGCATCGTGACCGCCACGGATGAACCATCGGTAAAGTCCAGCCGGGTGTCGAAGCGTCCACCTGAATCGGTGATCTGGTAGATGACACCGAGTCTGCTCGTGGCGGTGAGCACCGGGCGGGGCTGGGCGAACTCCGTGACCTGCGGCCCGGTCTGATCGGAGTCGGGCTGCCAGTTCGGCTGCGGCCCGTTGTTGCCGCCGCTGCCGTAGACGCGGGAGCGGTTGGCCACGAGGTTGCGGTCGCCCAGGTGAACGATGTCGAGCACACCCGGCTCGGCGACCAGGGTGAACGGCATGAAATCGGCATCGACCAGGGGCACGCGGTCGATCGCGTTGGCCGCGCCGGAGAGGAGCAGCAGTCCGCGATCCGCGATGGCTCGATAGCCGTCGAGGTTGTCGCGGTTCGCCGCGCCCTGCTCCGCGCTCCCGTGGACCAGTCCGTTGAAGTTGTAGTTGAGGGCGATGGGGGTGTAGGTCGGGGCGGGGTCCAGGAGTGTCAGCACGAAGTTGCCGTTCTGGGCGCCGTTGCCGGCGATACGGATCCGGTAGGAGCGTCCCGCCTCGGCATCGAACACGATGCGTCCGCCGGTGCCGCAGGCGTTGTCGCTGCACGCCACCTGTGAACCACCGCACCCGTCGTAGACGGCGAGTGTTGTATCAAGAGCCGAGCCGCACGTGCGGACTTCGATCATTCCATCGGCGGCCGCGTCGTAGCGGTACCAGACGGCGGTGGTGTCGTTGACCCCGCACCCCGAGGGCGCAACGATCGGCGCCCGGTTGTTGTTCCCGGCTGTTGTTCCGGGAGCGATCGGCGTTGCATTCTCACAGTCGCCGTTGATCGGCCCCGGTTCATCCACACGCACGGTGGCGGCGTAGATGGCGTAGTTGCGGTTCCCGGTGGGAACGGGGCTGGGGTACAGGAAGGTGATGTGCGTCAGATGCTTGCCGGCGTAGTCTCCCAGCCCGGCCAGCAGAACGCGGTGAATGTCGATCACAGCCTCCCACACATTGAGAACGTTGCCGTTGAGGTCGGTTGGCGTTGCGCCCCGGTCGGCGTTGGTCGCGCTGCGGAAGTTGCCGCGGGTGGACTGCACCGAGAGGCCCGAGTTCGCGGCGGGTGCGATGGCGGCCCGGGTGCCGAACCAGTCCCGGCCCGTCACGGTGATGTTGAGGTCCGGGGCATCGCTGAAGGAGAGCATCACCGTGAACGTGCTCGTGGCCGTGCCGACATTGGTGATGTGGTAGAGCAGGCCGATCTCGGCGTAGGCGTCGAGCCGGATGGGCGAGGGCAACTCGGTGGTCTGAGGTATGCGCTGGTCGAAGTTGGGCAGCCAGTCCGGGGCGATGCCGGTGTCGGTGGTGGGGCCGGGCGCTTCGGTCTCGAAGGGCCGGTTGATATTCCTGTTCCCAAGCATGACCAGGTCGAGCGCGCCGGCGCGGGTCTCGATGGTGTAGGGGATGCCGGTGGCCCCGACGATGGGCACGGCCCCGAACGCGGCGGGCGCCGAGGTGCTGCCGTCGATGATCAGCCCACGGTCGGCGATCGAGCGGAAGAGGCTGGGGTCGATGCTGTCGGGCTGCTCCGCCTCGCCGGGATGGACCATCCCGTTGAAGTTGTAGTTGAGGGGGATGGGAACATCCACCGCGAAGGCGGTTCCGGCCACGGCGAGCGTACAGAACGCCACGATCGAACGAACATTCATGGATATCTCCTCTCGATAACGTAGAAGAATCTGAAGCGGAACAGGGCTGATACAAAGCCGGTCACCGGTTGTTACTGCGGACGATAGTCCCCATCGTCCCACATGGCGATGTTGGTGACCAGGTCGCGCTTGAGAGCACGGGCGTGGCCGTCGAAGAACATGGCGTTGGCGAAGCCGTTGTGCCGCGTCGGGGCCGTTCGCTGCCATGTGGTGTGGTCGGAGCCGGGGCCGGTGACGTTGGTGGCGTTCCACATGTCGTAATAAACCGACGTCGTGAACTCGTCGTTGCCGCCGTACCAGTTGCCGAACCGCTGCCCGTTGGGATCATCGATGAAGCACGTGAGGTAGATGATCTCGGAGTTGGGGCGTGTGTAACGGGAGAGTTGCGTGGGGGGCTTGCCCACGTTGGTGCACGTCGCGTTCGCCGCGCCCGAAGCGCGGGTGAAGGTCAGCCCGTTGGCCACGTAATGGATGTTGTGCAGGTCCTTCTTGCGCGACGGGTCGCGGTAGAAGTTCGCGCCCGCGTATTGATCCTGGAGCGTCAGGTTCGGGAAGCGTGAGTCGGCGCGCGGGTCCAGGAGCGGGCGAAGGTTGAAGGCCCACGAGATGTTCCGGTTCGCGCCCGGGTACGCGGGGATCCGCGGCACGCCGCGCGTCACCGACTCGCTCGCGCCCGATTCGCGCGGGATCCACTCCTTATACAGCGATGCGTACATCGCCAGCGCGGTCCCGATCTGCCGCTGGTTGGAGAGACACACCACCGAGCGCCCCGCCTCCCGCGAGCGGCCGAGGGCCGGCAGGGTCAGGCCGATGAGCAGCGCGATGATCGTGATCACCACGAGCAGTTCGATGAGCGTGAAGCCACGCCGGAGTGAGGCCCTCATGGCTCCCATCATACCGAGATTCCGTGCCGCCCGCACCCCGAATCGCGCATGAAAAAGGGCCGCGGTAGGCGGCCCGGAATTACGCAACTCACTCCCGACCGGGTCGGGTCACTTGTCGGCGATATTCAAGGAGCGCCCCACGCTGCGCTTGCGGTTCAACATCTTCCGGCCGTGCTTGGTTTTCATGCGTGCGCGGAACCCGATGGCTCGCTTGCGCTTGATTCGGCTGGTGCGGTGTGGATAGTGCATAGTTCGCCTTTCGATCCTAACATTTTGCAAACGTACCGGCGACCTTGGCCGCGCGGGGTCGAGATTCTATGGGTGCAGCCGCGTGGGATCAAATACGGAGTGATCGGGAATTTGAATACCCACAGACGGCCCACAATGCAGAGGACGCATTCATACTTGTTAAAACTGCGGCCATCGCGTGAGACTACTCTGGAGTCATCCCCAGTATGGATATTCTGCTCGCTGAAGATGACCGCATCACCCGGGCCTCCCTCCGCCGAGAGTTGGAGCGATGGGGTCATCGCGTGACCGAGGCCGAGGATGGCGCCCGCGCCTGGGACCTGTATCAATCCGAGCCGACCGACATGATGCTGACGGATTGGGAGATGCCGCGCATGAGCGGCCCCGAGTTGGCCCGACGTGTCCGCGCACGCACCGGCGGGCGGTATGTGTACATCGTCATCCTGACGGGTCGATCGGAGACCTCCGACATCATCGCGGGCATGGAAGCAGGTGCCGATGACTTTCTCGCCAAACCCTTTGACAAAGACGAACTCAAGGTTCGCCTCGCGGCGGGAGAGCGGATTATCCGGCTGGAACGCACCCTCGCCGACCTCAACGCGAATCTGCAAGCCAAGGTCGATCAGCAGAGCGCCCAACTGGTCCGGAGCCGCGATGCGGTGATCTTCGGGCTGGCCAAACTCGCCGACTCGCGCGACCACGAGACGGGCCGCCACATCGAGCGAGTGTGCGCGTACGCCGAGGCTCTGGCAGGCGAACTCCACCGCCGCGGCCTGCTCCCCGATGAGACGACGGTACGCACGATCGCCTCCACCGCGGCCCTTCACGACATCGGCAAGGTTGCCGCGCCCGATGCGGTGCTGCGCAAGCCCGGCCCGCTGACGGACGAGGAGCGCCGCATCATGCAACGCCACGCCGCCGACGGCGGCGAAGCCCTTCTGGCCATCCGCGACCGCTGGGGCGACTCTCCTTTTCTCACCACCGCGGCGGAGATCGCCCTGGGCCACCACGAGCAATGGAACGGGGGCGGTTATCCGAGCGGGCTGAAAGGTGACGCCATCCCGCTCTCGGCGCGGATTGTCGCGCTGGCCGACGTGTACGATGCGCTCACCAGCCGACGCGTCTACAAGCCGCCGATGCCGCACGATGAAGCCGCGATGCTGCTGCGGCGTGGTTCAGGGACTCATTTCGATCCCCGCGTGGTGGAGGCGTTCGGATCCGTCGAAGAGCAGTTCAAGATGATCGCGGAGCGATTGGTGTAATGCGGATCATTCGCTCCCGGATGAAAGCCCACCGATGACGATTTCCCGACGTCTTATCCTGCTGCTGACGGTGCCGCTGGCGACCCTGGTGGGGGTCGGGTTGTTCAGCCGCCACAACATCGACCGCATCGAGGCCCGCACCCGCGTTCTCGCGGAAGTTCAGACCGAAGCCCTCGCCACGCTCGGCCAGATCTCACGTGTTCAAGCGGAGAAACGCATCAACATCCGTTCGCTGCTGCTCGCCACGACCCAGGAGACACGCGCCGCCGCGCTCGAGGCCTACAAGGAGGATGCGAACGAACTGGAGAACCGACTGAACCGGTACCGCGATGCGCTCATCGCGGATGAAACCGACCGACGCCTGTTCACCGAGTTCCGCGAGTCCGTCAAGGCGTGGGATCGGGACGCCGGGCGCGTCATCGATCTCCTTGCACGCTCGGACCGGGACGAAGCAACCGAGTTGTTCTTCCGGACAGTCTCGAATACCGGGATGCACCTCAGCCAGGCGTCGAGCGCGTGGATCCGCTACAACGAGGAACTCGCCCGCGCCGGCGGCATCGCCGCGATCGAATCCGCCGAACGGGCGAAGCGGACCGCGCTGTACGCGGGCCTGGCGGGAATCGTGGTGACCGCCCTTCTGGGCGGTCTGATCCTTCGGTCAATCGTGAAGCCGATCCGCCACCTGCGCGACAGCGTGGAGACGATCTCCCGCGGTGAGTATCACAAACCCGTCCCGTTCCTGACCGCTCGCGACGAAACCGGAGAACTCGCGCGTTCGATCAGCGTGCTCAAGGACGGCGCCGCCGCGACGGAGCGACAGCGCTGGGTCAAGACCCACGCGGCAAGGATCCTCGCCTCGCTGCAGCACACCGAGTCGGCCGAGTCCTTCACGCAGCAACTGCTGACCGAACTCACGCCCTTGCTGGGCGGGGGTGTGAGCGCGCTTCTGCTGGCCGATCATCAAGCACAATCGCTCCGGTGCCTGGCCGTCTACGGCGCCGCGACCGAAACGCCCCCGCCGATGCCCTTCGGACGGGGCTTGGCGGGTCAGTGCGTTCGGGAGCAGCGCCCCCTCTCGCTGAGCGACCTCCCCCCGGAGTACCTGAGAGTCTCATCGGGCCTCGGCAGCGCCCCGCCGACGCACGCCCACGCGTGGCCGCTGATCGCCGGCGGAGAGACCGTGGCGGTCCTGGAACTCGCCTCCTTCGCCCCCCCCACCGCCGACCGGGCCGCGCTGCTCGATGAACTCCTGCCCGCCGCGGCGCTGAGCCTGCAAGTGCTGCTGCGGAACCTGCGCACGCGCGAGTTGCTCGAAGTGACCCAGCGCATGACCGAGGATCTGCGTGCGCAGCAATCCACGCTGCGGGCCAGCGAAGAGCAGTTCCGCACGCTCATCGAGTCGGCCCCCGATGCCCTCATCATCACCGACCAGGACGGCCGCATGATGATCGTCAACGCCCAGGCCGAGCGGCTCTTCGGGTTCACGCGCGACGAGATGCTCGGCAACCCGGTGGAGATGCTCATCCCCGAGCGGTTCCGCGCCGCCCACCCGGCGAAGCGACGGGGGTACGTGGCCGATCCTTCCGTGCGCCCCATGGGCAACGGGCTGGAACTCGAGGGGGTGCGCAAGAACGGCGAGGAGTTCCCCATCGAGATCAGCCTCAGCCCGCTGAACCGCGCCGGCGGGGTCCGCTGGGTGGCGTGCTCGCTGCGCGACATCACCGAGCGCAAGCGCGCGGAGATCGAACTCCGCCAGGCCCGGCAGAAGGCCGAGGAGGCCACCAGGGCCAAGAGCGCTTTCCTCGCCAACATGAGCCATGAGATCCGCACGCCCATGAACGGCGTGATCGGCATGACCGAACTGGCCCTCGACACCGACCTCACCGCCGAGCAGCGTGACTACCTCAACACGGTGAAATCCTCCGCCGAGGCGTTGCTGTCGATCATCAACGACATCCTCGACTTCTCGAAGATCGAGGCCGGACGGATCGAACTCGACCCCGTGGAGTTTCTCCTCCGCGACGCCGTAAGCGACACCCTCAACCCGCTCTCCCTGCGCGCCGGGAGCAAGGGCGTCGAACTCGCCTACGAGGTCGGAGCGGACGTGCCCGATGCGCTCATCGGAGACATCCATCGCCTGCGCCAGATCCTCATCAACCTGGTGGGCAACGCCATCAAGTTCACCGAGAAAGGCGAGGTGGTCGTCTCCGTCTCGCTCGTCTCGCGCGAGAACGACGACGTGACGATCGACTTCTCCGTTCGTGACTCCGGGATCGGGATCTCGCCCGAAGCCGCCGCTCGTCTCTTCCGCCCCTTCGAGCAGGCCGAGGCATCGACCACGCGCAAGTTCGGCGGCACCGGCCTGGGCCTGGCCATCTCCCGCCAACTCGCCGAACTGATGGGCGGAGGGATCCGGCTCGAAAGCACCCCGGGCGCGGGCAGCACGTTCTCCTTCTCCGTCCGGATGAAGGTCGGCACGCAGCGCTCTCCTGTCTCCTCCGACGATGCGGCCCACCATTTCCGCGGCAAGTGCGCCCTCATCGTGGACGACAACGCCACCAACCGCCGCATCCTCGAGACCATGCTCGCCAACTGGGGGCTGGCCAGCATCAGCGCCGAAGACGGGCCGGGCGCCCTGGCCCTGCTGGACCGGACCGAGGCGGCGGGCTCGCCCGTCTCACTCATGATCAGCGACCTGCACATGCCAGGCATGGACGGCTTTGAACTGGTCCGCGCTGTGCGCCAGCGGGCCGCCACCGCCGCGCTGCCGGTGTTCATGCTCACCTCCTCGGCCTCGCCGGGAGATCAGGCCCAGAGCACCGAATTGAACGTGGCGGCGCGGCTCATCAAGCCCGTCAAGCAGTCGCTCCTCCTGGACAACCTGGTCCGCGTCCTCACGGGCGCACAGCGACGAGACAGCTCGGCCCCCGCGGCGACCGCTCCCAACGCCGCCGCGGCGACGACCGGATCTCTCCGCATCATCCTGGCCGAAGACAATCCGGTGAATCAGAAGTTCGCGGTGCGCGTCCTGACCGGGGCCGGCCACTGCGTCACCATCGCCAACAACGGGCGCGAAGCGGTCGAGAAGTCCGCCTCTGAACCAGTGGATGTCATCCTCATGGATGTGCAGATGCCCGAGATGGACGGACTCGAGGCCACCCGTGCGATCCGCACCCGCGAATCCGCCGGCGGGATCCGGGTCCCCATCATCGCCATGACCGCCAACGCCATGGCGGGCGACCGGGAGATGTGCCTGGACGCGGGCATGGACGGGTACGTCTCCAAACCTGTGAAAAAGGAACTGCTCTTCGCCGAGATCGACCGCGTCCTGAATGGAACCGCTCATGCCTGACACCTTCAACCGCGCGGAACTGCTGGAACGGGTCGATCACGACATGGACTTTCTCGCCGAAACGGTGGAGATGCTGGTCACAGACGGACGGTCCTTGCTGGCCGATGCCCGAGCCGCCGCCGTCGCGGGCGATGCGCCAGCCCTCGGCCGCGCTGCGCACGCCCTCAAGGGCATGATCTCCAACTTCTGCGCCGCCCCGGCCCAGGATGCGGCGCTGGCGGTCGAGAAAATCGGCAAATCCGGCGACCTCGCCCCGTCCGGCGCCGCGATCGACACGCTCCACGCGAACCTTGAATCGCTCATCTCCGATCTCCAGTCATTTGTACGGGGCGGAGCCTGATGCGCATCCTGATCGCCGAGGATGAGCGGATCACGCGGGCTTCGCTCGCCCGCCACCTCCAGTCCTGGGGCCACACCGTCGCCACCGCCGAGGACGGTGACAAAGCCCTGGCCCTGTTCCGGGCCGATCCACCCGACATCGTCCTGACCGACTGGGAGATGCCCGGCCTCAGCGGCCCCGAACTGGTCCAGCGCATCCGCGAGGAGCAGGCCCGTGGCTTTGTCTACATCGTGATGCTCACCGGCCGCACCGACAAGTCCGACGTGGTCCGCGGCATCGAGGCGGGCGCGGATGATTTTCTCTCCAAGCCCTTCGACAAGGAGGAACTGCGGGTGCGCCTGCTCGCGGGCGAGCGCATCGTCCGGCTCGAGCGCGCCCTGGGCCTCCAGAATCAGGAACTGCGGGCCGCGGGCGAGCGCATGCGCGCTGACCTCCGCGCCGCCGCGAGGGTGCAGCGGGCGATGCTGCCGCGCTCGGTCATCGCCACCCCTCGTGTGCGGACCGAGTGGCGTTACGCGCCGACGGACGAACTCGCCGGCGACGGGATCGGCCTGCACCTCATCGACGACCGGTACCTCATCGCGTACGTCTTTGATGTCAGCGGCCACGGGGTCCCCGCTGCGTTGCTTTCGGTAAGCGTGACTCACGCCGTGTCCCCCGTACCAGCGGAAACCTCGATGGTTCGATGCGCCCCCGGAGGATCGATGGGATCGGTCCGCGCCCCTCATCTGGTGGCCGATGAACTCAACCGGCGATTCCCTTCGGAGAACAACGACGGCCACTTCATTACACTCGGGCTGTACGTGCTCGACACCTTCACCGGACGCGTCGAGGCCGTTCGCGCGGGCCACCCGCTGCCCTTCCACATCCGGGGCGGGATCCCTGTCACGGTTGATGACGAAGGGGGCTTGCCGCTGGGTGTCTGCGAGGGCATCCCGTATGACCTGAGCGGGATGCAACTGCAACCCGGCGACCGTCTCTGCATCGTCTCCGACGGCCTGATCGAGCAGATCGGCGGCCCCGGGCCCTCACCCAAGCAGTTCGGCGTGGATCGGATCGCCGAGGTGCTCGCCCGCCCGGGTGAACTCCCCGTGGTCGGCGATGCGATGATCACCGCGCTCGAGCGCTGGGCCGATTCCCGCACCTTCAACGATGATGTCTCACTCGTGCTCATCGAATGGCTCGGCCCGCCGTAGTCGCCGCTTCTGCAACAGCGCTCACCAGCGCGTTCCGAATAGTTGTCGGGACGACTTGATGCTTATGAATGTCGCCATGTTCTTTATATGTTTGGTATACCTTGCACACTATTTTCCGTGTGCAACCGGAAACCTGAACCGCTCTTTCTCGCATCACACGGCGTTCGCCGGTATACTGACAACGACGGAGAGCCGGCGACTTTCATTCGGTCTGCACGTCAGGCCCGAAACCTCAGCACGGCTGGTGAGTTTGTTGTTGACATCTCTCCGATCAATGCCCGGGCAAGGTGGCGTAAGTGTCCGCTGTTGGAGAACGAGCCAGACCGAAGGTACAAGCCGGAACTGGTCGATAGGTGTTGTTCGGATCGTTGCGGCGGAGTAATGTGTTTGGAAGCGTGCGGCATGGATGACCAGACCCGCGAGACTGTGGAATCGGCGATCGGATATCGGTTTCGCGATCCCTCGCTGCTCGAACTGGCGCTGACGCACGCCAGCACCGCCGAGAGCCGCGTGAACAGCAACGAGCGGATGGAGTTCCTGGGCGATGCGGTGCTCGGGTTGATCACAGTGGACCTCACCTTTCGACGCTACCCCGCGCTGCTCGAAGGGGACATGACGAAAATCAAGAGCCACGCGGTCTCGCGCGAGACGTGCGCGAAGATCGCCGAGAACCTCGGCCTGGACGGGTACCTGATCCTGGGCAAGGGGATGCTCAACAGCGGCGTGCTGCCGTCGAGCCTCGCCGCCGCCGCGCTCGAAGCACTCATCGGCGCGATCTATCTCGACGGCGGGTTCGATGCCGCGGCGAACTTCGTCCGCCCACTGGTCGAGGACATCGTGGAGCGCGCCGCACAATCGGGTCATCAACAGAACTTCAAGAGCGTGCTGCAGCAGCACTCGCAGCAATCCATGGGATTCACCCCCGCCTACCGCATCCTCGATGAAAAAGGCCCCGATCACGCCAAGTGCTTCAAGATCTGCGTCGAGATCGGGGGCCGCCGCTTCGAGCCGGCCTGGGGCCAGACCAAGAAAAAGGCAGAGCAGGACGCGGCGTTGCAGGCCCTGCGTGAACTGGGGATCGTCAAGGAAGCCGCCAACGGCGACCTGATCGTCGATGCCGCCGAGGTGAAGTAACGAGTTCACACCTGCCCAGTCGGCCGCGTGGCCTGTCTCTTCGTTCGAGTATTTTTCCGCGCGATGGACCGAGAACAAGCCGGCCGCGATCATGAGCGACCGCCGTGCATGCTCCATCGCCATACCCTGACCGCGAAGGAGACCTCATGCGCATCACCCCACTCGCGGCGAGTCTCGCCGCGGCGTCGCTCGCGGCGGCGCAACCCTCGGTCACGATCGATCTGACCGGCGTCAGCATCGCTTCATCCGGCACGAGCCACCCCGATGTGGTCCGCACCAGCGGCACGGCGACCATCTCGCCCGCCACCGGGTATCTGTACACCTTCAATCCGACGGTGCGCGGGACCGGGCTGCTCGGAGCGCTGGTCATCCCCACCGCGCGGCCGCTGGGCGATGTGCTCAACGGCTTTGTGCCCGGCCAGTTCAAGGTCGTGACAGGGGCGATGCGCAACCCCGGCGGGGCGCTGCCCGTGCACGTCTTTCAGAGTTCGGTGGGCGGCACGTTCAGCGGGCTGACCATCAACCTCACGCTCGACCTCGACATCCTGCCCACCGGCATCGGGCGTGCCGCGGTGCGGAACATCACCAAGCCGACGGGGCTGGGACTGAGCGTGACGACCGGCGCGGGCACGATCTCCACGTTTGTCCCTCCTCCTCAGGTCTTCACCGAGTGGCACTTCGACGGCGACTTGCGATCGGTGAAGCAGACCGGCGAGCACCCATCCAGCGGCCCATCGCGACTGCGGTTCCTCGATGATCCGGCATTCGGACCGATCCTCGGCGGGCCGGGCGAGGAGACTGACTACCCCTCGCCCCCGACACCTCAGGGCGTGACCGCGGCGCAATCCGCCTTTGCCGCGGCCTCGACCTTTGGAATTCCCGGCCCGGGCGGGGTGGACCGCGTGGTGTACCGCACCAGCCCGACACGGAATCTCGCCGACCCCGGCAACCGGGCCAAATCGCGCGGGCTGGGTCTGGCCCTCTGGCCCAACACGCGGGACACCTGGCCCGATGACAAGATCGGACACTGGACCTTCATCTGGGACCTGTACATCCCCGCCGCGGCGTGGACGGCTGAGTTCCCCGTCGCGCTGATCGAGGACAACCACAACAACGATGCCGCCGCGGATTGCTTCATCCGCCAGGTGGGCGGGGTCGGCTCGATCGGTTACGGCGTGGAACCGGGCGCGTTCGTGACCAGCGGCCTGATCGGGCCCGGGCGGTGGATGCGTCTGGCGCTGGTCAGCGACGGGTACCGGCAATCGCAGGGGCGGCTCTTTGTGGACGGTATCTTCATCGGCACCACGGCGGGCGACTGGGTCTACAACTCCACAAAGTCCACCGACCCGCGGTACGGCGATCTCTCCACCGCGCAGCCGGTCGGAACGCCGGTGCCCAGCGCGGATTGGAACGCCTGGGGGCAGTTCCCCAGCCCGTGGGTCTTCGCGCCAAACGCCGGGAACCCCGCGCTGATGGGTTCGACCATCTGCCTCTTCGCAGACCTGCAGGGCCGCGGTGAATCGGTCTACATCGCCAATATGCTCTTCAGCGACGACATCCTCTCTGATGCACAGGTTGCTTCGCTGGGCGGGGTCAACCCGCGCGGGATCATGTTCCTCACCGAGTCGGCGCGCTGCATCGCCGACTTCAACGAAGACGGCGGCATCGACGGGGGCGATGTCGAGGCGTTCTTCATCGCGTGGGAGAGTGGTAACGGACCCGCGGACGTGAACGAGGACGGCGGCATCGACGGCGGCGATGTCGAGACATTCTTCATCGCGTGGGAGAGCGGATCCTGCCCATAGACGGACTTCGCGGACGAAGAAATCAACGCCCCTCGAACTCCCTGAATGAATGTGGCTGATGTTGCGGCGTTGTTCGGCGAACAAAACCAAAAGATCAGAGAAAATTGAAACTCGGAGCGATGAAGCGGTGTAGGGTTGGGCGTGTGCGCGGAAGGCGCGCCCACGACGGAGTACTGCATGGCTCATCGCTCACGCCTCACCATCGTCGCCAACCGTCTGCCCGTCAAGCGGTCGGACAGTTCGCGCCTGGGGTGGGTGTCGAGCGCCGGCGGGCTTGTCACAGCGCTCGCCCCCGTATTGAAAAAAACGGGCGGCGCGTGGGTCGGATGGACCGGATCCGAGGCGGATCGAACCGGTTCCTTCGAGCACGAGGGCATCCGCATCCGCCCGGTGCGTCTGGCCGCCTCGGACGTTGACGGGTTCTACAACCACTTCTCGAACACCACCATCTGGCCGCTGTACCACGATGCGATCCGCACGCCGGACTTCGACCGCCGGCATTGGAAGCCCTACGTCGATGTCAACCAGCGCTACGCGCGTGCCGCCGCGGCCATCGCGGCCCGCCGCTCGCTGGTGTGGGTGCACGACTATCACCTGCAACTGGTGCCCGGGATGCTTCGAGCGCTTCGGCCGGACCTGCGGATCGGCTTCTTTCTGCACATCCCGTTCCCGCCCGAAGAACTCTTCGCCTGGCTGCCGTGGCGCAAGCAACTGCTCGAAGGACTGCTGGGCGCGGACGTCATCGGGTTTCAGACCTACCCGGCGGTGCGGAACTTTTCGCGTCTGGCGCGGGAGTACACATCGGCCGAAGGGACAGACACCCTGCTCACGTTCGAGGGCCGGGAGACCCGCGTGGCGTCGTTCCCCATCTCGATCGATGCGGACTGGTTCGGACAAACGGCGGATTCTCGCGGAACCCTCGATGCGGCGGCCGAGATCCGCGCCCGCATCGGGGAGCAACGCCGCATCCTTCTGGCGGTGGATCGGCTGGACTACACCAAGGGCATCGACTCCCGACTGGCCGCGTACGAACTGCTGCTCAAGACCGGGCGCGTCTCGGCGGACAAGGCTGTTCTCATGCAGATCGCGGTGCCCAGCCGCGAGCGAGTCTTCGAGTACGAGGCGATGCGACGGACCATCGAGCAGCGGGTCGGGCGAATCAACGGGCAGTACAGCGAGCCGGGCCGGGTGGCGGTGCATTACTTCCGCCGGAACTTTTCCCGTGAAGACCTGGTGGCCTATTACCGCGCCGCCGATGTCATGCTCGTCACGCCGCTGCGCGACGGCATGAACCTGGTGGCGAAAGAATACTGCGCCTGCCGTACGGACCACAGCGGCGTTCTGGTGCTCAGCGAGTTCGCCGGCGCGGCCCAGGAACTGCGGCGGGCCTTGCTCGTCAACCCGCGCGACATCGAGGGCATGGCCGAGGCGATGCACGAGGCCCTCACCATGCCCGCGCCCGACGCCCGCCACCGCATGGCGATTCTGCGCACGCAGGTCCGGCGGCACGATGTGTACGAGTGGGCGGATCAGTTTCTGGAGGCGCTTCGGGGATGAACAGGAGTCCACTTCCGTCGGCTGACGTGCATCTTGATGCGGCGCTAACGCGGGCGGCCCGCGCCTCCGTGCTCCTGGTCGCGTGCGACTTTGATGGTGTGCTCGCGCCAATCGCCCCGCGGCCGCACCTGGCCACGCCCGATACGACCGCTCGCGCCGTGCTGGTCGAACTGGCCTCGCTGCCCCACACCGGCGGGGCTGTCATCTCCGGGCGTGGCCTGATCGACCTGCGCGCCCGGTTGGGAGAGGCCCCGGGCGTCACCGCCGTCGGCAGTCACGGGCTGGAGTCCGATACGTCACTGGCCGACGGTTTGCCAGCCTCGCAACGGGAACTACTCCGGGAACTCCGCGCCGCGATGGAGCAGGTCGCCAGAGACCTGCCCGGCGTCGAGATCGAGATGAAGACCGTTTCGCTCACCGTCCACTTCCGCAACGCCACCCCGGCGGATGCTGAACGGGCGGCATTCGCCGCGGCCACCATGGCGGAAGGCCTCGAGGGAGTCTATCTCCTGTCCGCGCTGGCGGCGGTCGAGTTGCTGGTCTGCCCGCCGAACAAGGGGCGCGCCGTCGAGACTCTGCGGCGGCACCTGGGCGCCACCGCGGTGGTGTACATCGGCGACGACACGACCGATGAGCACGCCTTCGAGACGCTCACCCCGGCCGATGTGGGGATCCGCGTGGGAGAGGGGCCGACCGCTGCCCGATGGAGACTGGAACATCAGAGCGGCGTCGCGGGGAGTCTGCGAACTCTGTTCGAAACCCGCCGGCAATGGCTCTTGGAACGAAGGCTCATCCCCATCGAGCGGCACGCGTTGCTCTCCGATCAGCGCTGCGTGGCGATCATCGATCCCCGCGGCGGCGTGGCGTGGATGGGCGCGCCCCGGATCGATTCCCCGGCCCTATTCGCCGGTCTGGTCGGCGGGCCGGGCGTGTTTACCGTCACACCCGCCGATGCCGACGGCGAACCGGTGCAGACCTACGAACCGGATTCGCTTGTGCTTCGCACCGGTTGGCCCGGCCTGCGCATCACGGACTATCTCGACGCCTCGCAGGGTCGTCCGTATCAGCGAGCCGGGCGTTGTGAACTGGTCCGAGTGGTGTCTTGTGAAGTTCCCACGCAGGCGGTCTTCGCCCCACGGCTTGATTACGGGCGCGTGCCGACCCGTCTGGTGCGAACCCCGGGTGGGCTGCTGGTTGAAGGGTGGCACGAGCCGATCGCGCTGGTCTCGCCCGGCGTGGCCTGGACAATCGCCTTTGACGGTGAGCACCACACCGCGAAGGCACAGTTGGCACCCGGGCAGGAGCCACTGGTGCTCGAACTCCGTTACGGTACCGCCAACCTCACCCCCTCCGTTCTGAGCGAAGCATCACGACGGACCCAGACGTATCGTTTCTGGTCGGCGTGGGCCGGCTCGCTCGCGCTGCCGTCGCTGCACCGTGACTTGGTGCGGCGATCAGCCCTGACCCTCAAAGCACTCTGCCACGGCCCCAGCGGTGCCATCGCCGCCGCGGCGACCACGAGCCTGCCCGAACACCTGGGGGGTGTGCGGAACTGGGACTATCGGTTCTGCTGGCCCCGCGATGCCGCGCTGGCGGCGGCCTCCCTGATCCGGCTGGGGAACACGGGCGTAGCGATGCGCCTCCTGGACTGGCTGGCGGGCGTGGTGCAGCGGTGCGACAGCCCCGAATCGCTCCGACCCCTTTACGCTGTAGACGGGGCGGACGTGCCGACCGAGGCGGAACTCAGCGACCTGGCGGGGTACGGCGACAGCCGTCCGGTGCGGATCGGCAACCTCGCGGCGCACCAGGTTCAACTCGACGTCTTCGGCCCGATCGTCAACCTTGTGGCCATGCTCGCCGAACGCGGGGCACCGGTCACTCCCGAGCATTGGAGGCTGGTCGAGGCGATGGTCCGCGCGGTCGAGGCCCGCTGGCGCGAGCCCGACCACGGCATCTGGGAGATCCGCGGTCCCAAGCGACATCACGTTCACTCCAAGACCATGTGCTGGCACGCCGTGGACCGCGCCCTGACGGTCGCGTCACTGGGAATGGGCGCTTCACGCCCGGGGTGGGAGCGACTGCGCGACGAGATCAGGGCCGACGTGCTGACTCATGGTTGGTCGGAACGGGCCGGGGCCTTTACCGGTTCGTACGGCGAGCACTGGATCGATGCGGCCTCGCTCGCCGTGGGGCTTTCGGGCCTGATCGCCGCGGATGACCCGCGGTGGCGGTCCACCGTCGAAGCGACGGAGCGCGAACTCTGTGATGGGGGCTTTGTGCGCCGATACCGCGAGGCCGACGGGTTGCCCGGCCAGGAGGGCGCGTGGTTCATCTGCACGGCGTGGCTGATCGAAGCGCTCGCGACGCTCGGCCGCACGAACCAGGCCCGCGAGATGCTCGACCGCGTGGCGGAAAAGGCCGGGCCGCTGGGCATGTTCACCGAGGAGATCGACCCGTCGCTGGGCATCTGCCTGGGCAACTTCCCGCAGGCGTATTCACACCTGGGGTTCATCGACGCCGCGGTGCGGCTCTCGACGGATTGAACGCATCATCACCGCGACGGGAACCCCGAGGGTGCGTTCCAACAGGGTGATCTTGCGGAGCGCACCGCCCATCTCGGCGCGGAGGTCGCCCGTGCCCTCGATCTCGATCCGCGCGCAGTCCTTTCCCAAAGACACCCGCACCTCGTGCACCGTCTGCGAATGTGGTCGATCGAGACCGTCGGCCAGGCGCAGTATCGCGGCCAGCCTCCGGACCAGGCTTTGCTCCTCGGGCGTGAGCGCCGCGAAGCGTGGATGGCGCTCACCGGGCGAAGCGCGGCGGTGGTACCGGGCGATCTGCGCGATCAGCTCCACCTGGCGCGGCGTGCAGGAAGGAATCCCCTCATGCCGGATGATCCTGGCGCTGTGGCGGTGATGCCTTCGATACTCCACGAGCGTTCCGACATCGTGAAGAATCGCCGCGGCGAACAGCAGCGCACGCTCGTGCGGCAGCGATCCAAGCCCCGGCAGGATGCCCGCTGATTGTGTGCCGGGCGCGTGCCCTTCCGGGGCATCGACACACTGATCGAAGATCTTGCCCGCGAGGAGCGCGACGTGCTCGCTATGGGCTTTGGGATACCTGCATCGCTGCGCGAGGTCGCGCGCCTCGGACACGATGCGCGCATCGGTGCACTCCACGCCGCGGAAGTTCGACGCGAGCCGTTCCTCCACGACGCGCAACAGCAGCCCCTCGCGCACTCCGCCCGGGTGGATCACGACCTGCGAACACCCGAGGTGCTTCATCAGTCGCTCGACCCCGACCAGCCCGGCGATCACGATGTCCGATCGGTCGCTGGGAAGGCCCGGCACCCGCAGCCGCTCTTCGAGCGTCATCCCGCGCAACCGCCGGATCAACGATCGGATCTGTTCGCGGCTCACCGGCCCCAGCGTCAGGAGTTCAGGGCTGCCACGGTCCACCAGCAGCCCTCTCGCCGCGGCGGCCAGTGTCAGGATCGTGGTGAAGGTCCCGCCGCATCCAGCCATGACCGACGGGGGAGTGTCGGGGCGCGGCACGCGCCGCGAGATGGTCCGCTCGATGTATCGGCGCATGGCACGGAACGACTTTCCGCTGCACGACTCGGCACCGCCGAACTGCTCGGTCACGCGCAACGCACCCAAGGGCATGGACCTGTTCCGCGTGATGACGCCGCCGTCGCTGAAGACGACTTCCATGCTCCCACCGCCCATATCAACGACGGCGGCGGTTCCCTGAGACAGATCGTGCGCGCGGGCGACGCTGCGGAAAGTCAACCGCCCTTCCTCTCCGGCGGAAATGACTTCGAGTTTCAGCCCGGTACGCTCCGCGACGAGGGACACAAAGTCTCGCCCGTTTCGTGCCTCCCGCACCGCGGCGGTGGCGAAGGCGCGCGCGGGGCCCGCTCCGAAGCGCTCCGCCAAGGCCGCGAAACGCGCCACGGCCTCGACCGACCTCGCCATGGCATCGGTTGCCAGACGTCCCTCTCGTGCCAATCCGTGGACCAAGCGCGTCATCGCACGCTCCTCGGCCAGGACACGCCACGAGCGGTCGTCGATCATCTCAGCCGCGAGAAAACGGATGCTGTTGCTCCCCACATCGATCACCGCCGCCCGCATGCCCGCGGTCCAGAGGTTCGACTGCCGTGTTTCACGGGTGATCTCCACCCATCCGTTGACGGAACCAGGCGGTGAAACCGTCCCGCCGACCTGATCCTGTGCCACGGGGCGACAAGTCTCCGCGGGATCGGTCACCGGGCGACAAAGAAAGTCGGCGAGGCTTTGGCCCGGCGGTCGTGCCGCGAGTGTTTCGCGCCACCAGCCCGCCGCGGCGACGCAGCGAGATGCAAGGACCGACTCGAACTTGTCCCGCAGACTCAGGATCGCGACAGGAGCTTCCGGGGCGGCGGCGAGTGCCCGAAGCCTGGTCACGAGGGTGGCGATGTCGTTCACCTCTCCCAGACGCGCCTGGGCCTTGGCGAGCAGTGATTGCTCGATGCGTGCCCTCGCGGCACGATCTCCGCCCGCTTCGATCTCTCGCCGATACCGGAGAGACTTGATGCGCAGTCGCAGGTCGTGAAGACGGTCGGGGTCTGACAACTCCGCCGCGGCCGCTGCTTCAAGAGCCTCTTCAGTTTCAGTGCTTTCCGGAGGCCGCTCCGGGCTCATCGGTGCATCTCGAAGAGCCTGCCGTACCCGCCGACCATCCCGCCGGGCATTACCAGAGCGGTAAGTCCGGAGGAGCGACAGGAGTTCATCCACCGCCCCGGCCCGCTCGTTCTCGATCGCGGCGATGGCCTCGGCCACGCCCGCGGGCTCGCCGGGTCGGCCTTGAAGCCCCCGGAGTACTTCACGATGGATATCGCAGTCACGAACAACACCCGCGGCACGCCGGATCGGACGCAATCGACGACGCGTTCCACGAATGTCACGCACGACTCCGACGCCCTTGCACAGCGCCAGCGCTGCCAACGCCCGCCGTGACGCAACGCGGAGTCGGTGCACGCTGCCTGCATCCGTGGCGGATGCCTCGACCAGTGCGTCGACGGCTTCCGCCAGATCATCAAAGCGCCGCTTTACAGCGCGGGCGAGGTCATCGACGCAACGATGCTGGAAATTCAGCGATCGCATTTTAAAGAATAGTCACTGCTTTACGAGTTCTAAACCAAACGTTGCGCTAAGAATAACGACCGAAGCGCGAAATTAGCGAAACGCGTACGAACTAGTCCCGAATCGCCGCAAATGCCTCGATCGCCGCCGCACGTGAACGGGACAGGTCAACCAGGGGTTCGGGATATGTCAGCCGAGCACGCGCGAGCGGAGAAAGTTCCCAAGGCGCGTGGATCGACTCATCATCAAGACCGGCCAACGCGGGGATATGTCCGCGAATGAACGTTCCGCTCGCATCGAACCTGCGGCTCTGGCTCACCGGATTGAAAATGCGAAAATACGGGGCCGCATCAGTCCCCGTCGAGGCCGACCACTGCCATCCGCCGTTGTTGCTGGCGAAAAAACCATCCACCAGGTGCCTCATGAAGAACCGCTCTCCTTCGCGCCAGTCGATGAACAGGTTCTTGGTCAGGAACATCGCCGAGATCATGCGCAGGCGGTTGTGCATCCAGCCGGTCGTCAGAAGTTGTTGCATCGCGGCATCCACGATCGGTACGCCTGTTCTCCCACGCTTCCACGCTTCGAGATGATCGCGATTGTCGGACCACCGGATCCGCTCCGTACGGGGTTGAAACGGCCGGTTCATGCACACCCGCGGGAAACCGGCGAGGATGTGAACGTAGAACTCACGCCAGATCAGTTCCGAGATCCAGCAGAGCAGCCCCTCATTCCCGAGCCGGTACGGATCGGGGGAGTCGCCGTTGGCCTCCGCCGCCGCGGCGAAGCACTGACGCGGCGAGATCGCTCCCACCGCCAAGTACGGGGAGAGTTGGCTCGTGCCGGGTTCACCGGGAAAGTCCCGCGACTGCTTGTAGGCACGCCCGCGCTCGGCGATGAACGCACGAAGTCGCTGTTGCGCGTGCCGTTCCCCGGCGGGCCAGCGCTCCGCCGGGATCGGAGAGACAAAGCCCGGCACGAAACCGGGAACCTGCGCGGGGGTGCATCCGGTGTTGTTTTGCTTGTTCGGAGCGGGCAGCACCCTCACGCCGCCGCGGGTCTCAAGAAGATGTGTGATCCACGCCCGCTTGAAGGGTGTAAAGACCGTGAAGAACCGCCCCTCGCCCGTTCTCACCTCGCCCGGCTCGATGGCGATCTGATCGGTGAACAGGTGCACCGCGCGCCCGTCCGCCGCGAGCAGTAACGAGACCGCGGCATCACGACGCCGCTCGTTTACTTCATACTCACGATTGGCATAGACCGCGCCGCAGCCGTGCCTCGCCGCCGCACGCGCCACCACGCCGGGCACGTCGCCGGGCAGGGCCGCCTCCTCGATGAGCAGCGGGATGTTCAGCGCCGCCAGGCCGGCCGAGAGTTCCTGCAGGGTGCGGAGCATGAAATCCACCCGGCAGGGGGCCAGGTCGTGCGCCTCCCACTCCCCGGGAGAAATCACGAAGAGTGCCACCACGCCCTCGTCCGCGGCGCGGCAGGCGTGGTGGAGCGCGGTGTTGTCCGCGGTGCGGAGGTCGGACCTGTACCAGACGAGGGCACGCATGCTCAGCAGGTTCGTCCGCCGCGCCCGGAAGATTCAGCAAGGTATGAGCGTGAACATACCCGGAGCTTCGTCCGGCGGCGCGGACTGAGAAGACGATGACCGCCCATCGGGCTGTGCCGGCGCCGAGGGCTGTGCGGGTAGGGGCGTGCGTATATCGCCGGTTTCGCCCGCAGGGCGGAGCGTATCGATCCGCACGGGGGTGATGACATTGAGCATGAGCGAACGATCGAGTTGCGGTTCGCCGATCACGCCCAACACCGCACCGATGCGGCCCTTGAGTTGGAACTGCGGATCGTCCTTCAGATACCCCAGGGTCTTCGAGGCCGGCGATCCGATCGAGACGATGCGGTACATAAGGGGGAGTTTCTGGCCGTCGTAGACCGTGCTGGGCTGCAACTGGCCCACGATCGTGTACACACGTGCGCGCTCGGCGATCGCCAGTTGCTCGTCCACAGCGCTGCGGCCGCTGTCGAGCGCGGCACGCGCTTCGGCCTGTTGACGCAGGGTGTTGCGCAGTTGTATGCGGAGCGCGATGGCATCGATGCGGCGTTGGATCTGCGTCCGCAGGCGATCATCCTTCGGGTCGGCCTTGTCCAGCGCCCGTTCATGCTCGGCCATGAGTTCATCGAGTTCCGCCTCCATCACGGGCTGCTTCCAGACATTCTTGAAGGTGCGGTCGAGAGTCGCCCAGTCTCCGACCACCCGGACCGGCTCGACCACAGCGGGAGCGCCCGATGCCGCGGCGGCGGCGGGTGTCACGGAGTTGGGTGATGGGGTCTGGTTGATCGTGACCGGAGCGGCCTCCGCCGGCTTCACCATCGGTTCGGTCAGGTCCACCGGCGGGGTCGCGACAGGTGATTCGGCCGCGGGCTTCAGAGTCTCGGCTTTGGGGGCATCGGCGGCTGGGGCAGGAACCTTGGCGTCCGTGACCGCAGCGACCTCGTTCTGCTTTCGGAGAACGCGAGATTCGACAAAGGCCCTCGCTGTTTCCGGGGCCACCACGTAGTGGCCGATGATCGGCCCATCATTGCCGTCTCGCTGGGAACCCACTACTTTCAGCGTGGTGCCCTCGGGGAGCGGCGCGGGGAGGAGCACTTTCCAGCTGCTCTGCGGGGCGGCGATATTCGTTGCGAGCAGTCGGCTCGGCCTGGTCAATCGAGCTGTTCCACCCTGCACATCGACCTCTTCCGCTTTGACATACCCGTTCACACCCTGGGGGTACGCGACTCGTGCCCAGGCCCCGGACTCGCCATCAACCAGCAGCGTCACTCCGGCGGCGACCTCGCCGACCTTGTAGAAAAACTCGCCTTCGCCGCATCGCAGCGTGGCCTTCTCGGTTGTCACAGCGCGGTAGGGGGCCGGGGCCGTAGCGGCGGGCGCCGCCACGGGCTGTGCGGCGTGCGTGGCGACCGGCATGAACAGCGCCGCCGCCACCAGGAGGCCGGGAAGTGAGCGGTAGAATGCCATGGTGCATGACTCCAAATTGGTCGATCCGCCACACGCGATGGCGGGGGTTGTGCGTGCGAAGTCAAGGGTAGGAGCGGGATCCGTGAAAGAGGAATCGCCCGAACGAAATATGATCCCGATCTCGAGGCTCCCGGGATCGTGCGATGGGCGGTTGCTGTTGCGAGCAGGCCCTGGGATCGCTCGCACCTTTCCCGGTGCGCACACGCACGGGTTCACGGCCGGAAGGTAGGTTCACCCGATGCACACGCTCCCTACCCTTTCTGCATGAGTGTTCAGCCGACCCCTCCCGTCTTTGATCCAAACGCGCCGCACCAGCAGCGACCCCGCCTTCGTCAGGTCCGCGGATTTCAGGCCCAGTTCGGGAACCAGGTCGCGCTGGGGCTGGCCGATGCCCGCCAGATTTCCGACAAGGCCGTCTTCACCTCGCCCGCCTTTCAGGTCGTTCTACCCCTCATGGACGGGCAGAAGTCGATCGACGACATCGTGCGGGCGATCGGCAAGGGCCTGACGCGCGAACCGCTGGAGGCGCTGGTCGCGCAGCTCGACGATGCGGGCCTGCTCTTCGGGCCGCGTTTCGAAGCCATGCTCACCAAGATGCGGAGCGACTTTGACAGCAGCCCCGTGCTGCCCCCGGCCTCCACCGCGGCGTTCGCCGACGCCCTGGCCGAGCACACCGTGCGCTCCAAGCGTCCGCCCGAGGAGCAGGACAAGCCCGTGGAGATGAGCGACGAGGAGAAAGCCGAACTCGGCTCAACCCGGCTGCGCGAAGTCTTCGACGAGTGGATCGCCGCTTCACTCAAAGACGCCCCCAACCCCAGCCTCGACACGCTCCCCAAAGCCATCGTGGTGCCGCACGTCGATTATCAGCGAGGCTGGATCAACTACAGCAGTGTCTGGGGCCGGCTGCGCGTCGCCGACCGGCCCGACCGAGTCGTCATCCTCGGCACCAATCACTTCGGCGAGTCCACCGGCATCTGCGGGTGCGACAAGGGGTATTCCACCCCGCTGGGCACCTGCGAGGCGGACATGCACCTCATCGCGGCACTGCGCAAGCGCCTGGGGCCGGATCAATCCGAAAAACTCTTCGCCCACCGCTTCGATCACGAGCGGGAACACTCCATCGAACTCCAGATTCCATGGATCCAGCACTGCCTGGGCCAGGATGAGGCTGGAAAGTACCCGCTGGTCTTCGGCGCCCTGGTCCACGATCCGAGCGTGAACAACGGCGAGTCGTACGACGGCAAGGGGGTCGCGTTCGATCCGTTCGTCACCGCCATGAAAGACGTGCTCGCCGAGTTGCCGGGCAAGACGCTCGTGGTCTCGTCGGCGGACCTCTCGCACGTAGGCCCGCAGTTCGGTGATCAATCACCCGTCGCCGGCGACGGCGGCCCCGCCGAGGAGTTCCGCAACAAGACCTTCCAGCACGACCGCGAGATGATCCAGCTGCTCGCCGAGGGCAAGGCCGATGAACTCATCGCCAGCATGGCCTGGCAGCAGAACCCCACACGCTGGTGCAGCATCGGCAACCTCACCGCCGCGTTCAAGATCGTGCAGCCCGCGAAGGTCCACATCTACAACTACGCCGCCGCGATGGACCAGCAGGGGCAGAGCCTGGTCAGCAGCGTCGGCATGTCCATGGAATGACCCCTCTGCTCGCGTGGACTCCTTCGCCGGTGCAGTTCGCCGCGTACGCCGCGGCTCTTGCGTTGATCCTGCTCGGCGTCTGGTTTTTGCTGCACCGGCCCGACCCTGATGATGATCCCCCACCCTCGCCCGGAGATCAGGCCCCGTGGATCGCGCGAGTCCGCCACTGGCGTGATACCCGCAGCGGCCCGACGCGAACAGTCTTCGGCCTGGTCATGATCCTGACCGGTTACCACGCCGCGGCGTGGGCCGGGCCGGACGCCGTCTTTGCGTTCCGGGTGCCCCCCGAGCGCTGGTGGATTCTGGCGGGAGCGCTGGTGGTGTCGGTCGCGTGTGCGCTCGTTTCGGACCGGATCGAGCGGGACTGATCTCTCCCCTCTCTCGATGTCACGGCGGTTATTGGCATGCGAGCCATCGAATTCGTGCCTTCAGCGCGTGAGCATCGGGACCGGGCCGCGTTCATGGAACCAGAAGCCAAGCGATGCGGAACACGAGTTCCCCGCGGGCCTCACGAACAACGGGCCTTTCAAAGGCCCGCACCAGAAATGAGGGAGACCGTCATGAACACTCGCACGCTGTCCGTCCGCGCTCACCTGTCCACCACCCTGATCGGCACGCTCCTGGGCCTCGCCGGGATCGCCCAAGCCACCGGCCCCAGCGCCCAGTGGCTGCTCAACCGCCCCAACGGCGACCCGAGGAACTCGGTGGTGCGCGTGATCGACCCCGCCGGTGGTGAAGGCTCGGGGTCGGTCATCTGCAAGGTCGTTGATAACAACGGGATCGGCTACCTCGGCGTGCTCAGCGCCGCCCACGTCACGCCCTCAGCCCGAGGCCATCGAGCCGTGTTCGGCACTCCGATCCAGGCCATTCAGGCGAATGTCGGTGGCCCGGGGTCCTGGTCGATGAATCACCCCACGGTCGATCTCTCGGTGGCGGCCATCCGCTATGGCCCCGTCGACGCCTACTTCAACGGACTGGTGGAACTGACCCGCGCTTCGTGGACGCCCCCCGCGCTCGGGCCTGGCGGCAGCCCCACCCCGTTGCCCAACTCCATCATGAATCAGTTCACCTCGATGGGCTTCGGCGGCACGGGCACCTTCAGCAACGGCGGCATGACCTTCACCGGATACACCGACGACAAGCGCTTCCAGAACAACGTCCTCGAGCAGGTGGAGCGGGTGACCACCGGGGGCCGCACCTATGACTCCATCTCCTGGAAGTTCGATGTGCCCGCCGCGGCGGGCTTCCTCGCGGCGGAAGGGACCAGCTTCCCCGGCGACTCCGGCGGGCCGTACTTCGGCTACGCGGGGCAGATCGGGATGGAGCCGGTGGGTCCGATGACCCGCCACATGAACGGGTGGAACCCGATGGCACCCAACTGGGGTCTTGATCCCAACGGGCAGTACCAGAACATGCAACTGCGCATGAACATGATCATGGGTGTGCACACATGGGGAGATCGTCCCGTGGGTGCCAACGACCTCAACAGGAACGGGCGGTGGGATCCCGGTGACTTTGCCCCCTACGGCCGCTGGTCCGGCGGCGTGGCCCTCACACCGGGGCTCAACGCCTGGATCGACCAGATGTGCATGCTGGTGCCCACGCCCTCGGGCGCGGTGGTGCTGGCGATGTCCGGGCTGATCGTGATGCGGCGGCGGCGGGACTGAACGCGTTCACACGTCAAAGACCCCCGGCGAGTTGTCTCGCCGGGGGTCTTGTGCGTGGTTGCAATGCACCGCGCTCAACAGGCGCCGGACTTCCACGGATCCGTGAAGACCACCACGTCCGCGCCGTCGACACCGCCGTCCCCGTTGAGATCGGCCTTCAAATCACCGGACTCCCAGTCGTTGAAAAAGTCGCTGTAATCCGAGCCGTCGATGCCGCCATCCTGGTTGTAATCGGCGATGCAGCGGGGCTCGAAAAACGGCCCTGTGATATAGAACGTGTTGCCGCCCCGACCCTCGACTCGAACGTGGAAGCCGTACCCGTCACGATCCGACTCCTTGAAAGACGTGAACGTGAAGGCCCGGCTCTCATCGGCTACGAGTCCTCGATTGGGGTTCGTTTTCCAGCCCGCGATGTCACCGGTTCCCGCTGAGTTGCGATGGAACGACCAGTCTCCGGAATCCGCCCCCGACGCCATCGAGAAGTTCGTGTCGTCAGAGAGACACCAGAATCCGAAAATCGTCTCGATGACATAGTCAACGCCGTTGATCCTCACGGTTGGATTCGATCCCATTTCTACCGTGTAGGTGTGACCGCTCCTCACCACCGTGATCCCCGAAACATTCTCGACTTCACTGAACGAGGAGCGTGACTGCGCCACGACCGAACCACAGCACACGCACAGCAACCCCACACCGAACGAGTACGACATCTTCATTGCGATCCTCCTTTCCGCTTTTTGTCACAAAAACTCGATGTACAAGTCATCCAAACACCTTGATGGACACTTACCCAAAGAGACGTTGATCTACCTGATGAGAATAGGCAATTCAACTCATTTCCAAATTCAGTTCGTGCCTGATATAAGCCGAACATGCTTTGACTTCGAAGACCCTTGCATATGTGCTCTCTTCCTGCTTTGTTCCTTGCCACGCACGACTTGCGAGGGATCTGTCTTACACTCCGACCGGTGCAGGATCAGACCGCTCGCATCACCGTCGGACTTTCGCTCCTGGTCGCGCTCTGGATCGCTGTCTATTGGTGGTGGCCGGTGTCAGACCCGACGCCGATCACGGTTGCTCCGCCCGAGGCTCAAGGGGTGCCTGCAAAGCCGCCCATCACGATCCTGCCGGAACCCATCCCAGCGCCCAAGCCGGCCGAGCAGCCGCTTCCCCCGCCCCCCCCTCCGTCGCCCGTCATTATCCCACCCAAGTTCCATCAGCACACGGTGAGAAAAGGCGAGACGTACGCCTCCATCTCGCTTCGCTATTACGGCACTTCCGCCCACGCGACCGCGATCTCGAAGGCCAACCCGCTTCTCTCTCCGCCGAACCTGCGCGAAGGCCGCGTGATCCTGGTTCCTCACGATCCGCGGAACATCCAGGGCCTGCCCGTTGCGAAAGCACCCTCCGGGAATGACACAGTCATCAGCGAGTACACCGTCGAAAAGGGCGACACTCTCTCGCGCATCGCGGCGACCGTCTACGGCGACAGCAAACTCGCCGGGCACATCTTCGAGGCCAACAAGGACCAACTGCCCGATGAGCACTCGCTGCGCATCGGCCAGAAACTGCGCATTCCCCCGGCACCCCCCAAGCCATGAGCGTCGCGTCCGTCATCCGTGCCGATTGCGTGATCCTCGGCGGTGGCATCGCGGGTTTGTGGGCGCGGGCCGCGCTGACCGCCGCGGGCTTCGGCGTCGTCCTCATCACCGATCAACCCCTGGGCGCTGGTCAGACCGTCGCCTCGCAGGGCATCCTGCACCGAGGGCTGAAATACGCCCTGTCACGCGAAGCGGCTTCCGCGGCCGATGCGCTCGAATCAGCGCACCGCGCCTGGGCCGATGCGCTCGCCGGGCGGGGCGTGGTTGATCTTCGCGCCGCGCGCGTGCTGTCGCCGTGCACCTATTTGTGGACACGCCCGGGCGCGCTCTCGACCCTCACCGCCGCTGCGGGAGCGCTGGCGATGAAGTCCGCCGTGTCACGGGTTGAAGCGCCACACCGTCCCGAGGCGTTCGCCGGGGTGCCTGATCGGATCGGCCTGTGGCGCGTCGACGAGCCGTGCCTGGATGCAGCATCGCTCGTGTCGGCGCTCGCGGCGGCGCACGCCGGGCCGGTCCTTGTGTCCGCCGATGCCGCGGTCGCGCGGAACGGTGATGGGTGGGCCGTCTCGACCCCGGATTACCTCATTGAAGCCCGGGCCGTGCTCTTCGCGGCGGGTGCCGGCAATGAGTCGCTCCTGCGCCGGGTGGGCCTTGATCCCGCACCGCTCACGCAGCGACGCCCGCTGCGAATGACCCTCGCGCGGGGCGCTCCGTTCCATCTCTTCGGCCACTGTGTCAAGGAACTCTCCGACAAGCCGCGCCTCACTATCACGAGCGCCGAGGCCGCGGGCGATGTCATCTGGTACATCGGTGGCGATGCCGCCGAACGCGGCACCGGGCTTGCGCCCGAGGCGCACCTGCGATCCGTCCGTGATGAACTCGCCGCCTGCCTCCCGTGGGTGCGCGGCGAATCCCTCCGCCTGGCCTGGTTCGACATCGATCGCGCCGAAGGGCGAACCACGGACGGAAAACGCCCCGATGGCCCCGTGCTTCATGCGTTTGAATCCCTCGCCGCGCTCTGGCCCACGAAACTGGCGCTCGCCCCCGCCGCGGCGGACCTGGCCCTTGAATGGATCCGTCGTGCGCTGGGAGCAGCCCGCGACATCCCTCCCGCCGCGTCGGCGATTCGACCGATCGCCCCGCCGCCATGGGAAAGGAGCGATCTGACATGGAGTTGAGACCACTGGGCGCTGCGGGCATCCTCGTCAGTTCCATCGGCCTGGGAACCGTGAAACTCGGACGGGCCGCGGGCGTCAACTACCCAACGCCCGTCCGCATCCCCGATGATGCACAGGCCGCGTATCTGCTTGAGTTCGCGGCCGAGATGGGTATCAACCTGATCGACACAGCGCCGGCGTACGGCACATCCGAAGAGCGCCTGGGCGGCCTTCTGGCGAGAACCCGCAACCGCTGGGTGATCTGCACCAAGGTCGGTGAAGAGTTCGACGGAACGGAGTCCCGCTTTGATTTCTCCCCCACCGCCGTTCGTGCGAGCGTGGAACGCAGTCTGCGCCGGCTCCGCACCGACCGGGCCGACATCGTGCTGGTCCACTCCGACGGGCACGCCGAACTCCGGCTTGAAGAACTCGGCACACTCGACGCCCTGCGCGACCTGAAGGGGCGTGGGCTGATCCGGGCCTTCGGCGTTTCGACCAAATCGCTCGAAGGGGCGCTGCGCGCGATCCGCTCCTGCGATTGCATCATGGTCACGCTCAACCCCGATCAGACCGCGGACCTGCCCGCCATCGACGCGGCGCAGAAGGCCGGGGTCGGGGTGCTGATCAAAAAGGCCCTCTCCAGCGGTCACGCGGCGGATCCCATCCGCGCGGTACGCTTCGCTCTCGGTACGCCGGGCGTCTCATCGGTGATCATCGGCACCACCAACCCGGAACACCTGGGTTGCTTCCGAAGCCCGCTCTGAGACGCGCGTGCCCGCCGACCCCCGCGGCGGCTGCCGCCCGAACGCAACAGCAGCAGAATCCTGTCCGGCCAACAGCCCCCGATCCATACTCTCCAATGCTCGAACTCGCGCTCATCGCCGCCGTGCTCGCACAACCGCACCGCATCACCGTGCGCGACGCCCGCACGCACCGGGGCGTGCCGATGGTGGAACTCACGTCCGTCAACAGCGCAACGTGGATCACCGACAGCGCGGGCGTCATCGCTTTCGACGAGCCGGGGCTGATGGACCGTTCGGTCTACTTCACCATCAGGAGCCACGGGTACACCTTTCCCAAGGACGGTTTCGGGTTCGCGGGCCGGGCCATCCGCACCGGACGCGGAGGCGAGACCAACATCCCCATCGACCGTGTGAACATCGCGGAGCGGCTCTACCGCATCACCGGACAGGGCATCTATCGGGACAGCGTCATGCTGGGTGACGAGTCGCCCATCCGCGAGCCGTTGCTCGCCGGAGGCGTTCTGGGGCAGGACTCGGTTCAGGCCGCGCTCTACCGCGGGCGCGTTCTCTGGATCTGGGGGGACACCAACCGCGCCGCCTATCCCCTCGGCAACTTCTCGGCCTCGGGCGCGACCTCGCTTCTTCCGTCGCGGGGCGGTCTCGAACCCGCGGTGGGCATCGACCTGATCTACTTCGTCGGTGAAGACGGGTTCTCACGCCCGATGTGCCCGATCGAAGGCCAACCCGGCCCCGTCTGGCTCGACGGGCTTGTGACCGTGCCCGATGCGGACGGACGCGAGGTGCTGCTCTGCCGTTTCGCCCGCATGAAATCCCTCGGCGAGATGCACGAGATGGGCATCGCCCGCTACAACGACGAGACCGACCGCTTCGAGCCGATGAAGCGTGTCCAAACCGACACGCCCCTGTTCATGCGAGGCCAGCCCGTTCGCCACACGGACGAATCGGGCGCGTACTGGTACTTCGCCACACCCTTCGCGCTCCTGCGCTGCCGCGCCGATCTTGATTCGCTGCTCGACCCCGATCGGTACGAAGGTTTTACCTGTCTGAAGCCCGGCACTCACTTCGACCCGGAGAACCCCGCGCTCGACCGCGACCCGCAGGGCCGGCTCGTCTATTCGTGGAAGCCCGGCACACCCCCGATCTTTCAGAAAGAGCAGAAGGACCTCATCGCGCGTGGCCTGATGAAACCCGAGGAAGCGCTGATCCGCCTGACCGACTCTCAAGGGAACGATGTCCTCGCGCACGCCGGGTCGACGCACTGGAACGCCCACCGCCGGGCCTGGGTGATGATCTTCCAGGAACTCTGGGGAACCAGCCTCTGCGGAGAGACGTGGTACACCGAGTCTCCGTCTCTCACCGGCCCGTGGTCGCCCGCGGTCAAGGTCGTGACGCATGATGACTACTCCTTCTACAACGTCGCGCACCACCCCTTTTTTGATGAGGATGGCGGGAGGGTCATCTACTTTCAAGGGACGTACACCATGGCCTTCTCGGGCACGAAAGTGCCCACGCCACGCTACGACTACAACCAGATCATGTACCGTCTCAACCTGGCCGATCTGCGCCTGCATCCTGACAAGTGAACCTCGCGGCGGGGCCTACCGTCCGCCATGCGCGGCATTCTGTTTCGGACGATGATCCTGGTTGCGTTGGTGATCGGCGGCTGCGGTTCGCAAGGCGCCGCGGACGGCTGGGGAGACGGCGGAGACTGGACCGCCACCGACCCGTTCCGCCCTGTCACGTTGCGGGTCCACCCCCTGACACACATCGATCCGGCACGGGCTGGCGACAAGGGGCTCATCATCCTTCACTTTGAACTCAAGGACCGCTTCGGAGATGCGGTGAAAGCGCTCGGCACGCTGCGCATTGAACTCGACAAACCCGGCGGCGGCGCCACGCCGGGGATGGAGACGCAGGAACTGACGTGGGACATCGCCGAACTCGCCGAGCCGCAGGGCAACGCGGACCGGTTCGACCCCGCCACACGCACCTACCGGGTGGTGCTGGCCGCGCCCCGGTGGGTGACCGAGTGGGCCTCGCTCCCGCCGGCGCAGCGAAAAGACGCTCCGGCGTGGCTGCGTCTTCGCGCGGTGATGAAGCTCGCGGGCGAGGGGCAGACCATGCTCGAAGATGATTATGTCATCCAGGGGTAAGCCCGTCGATGCGGATGTGAACTACCGACGTCCCGGCTCGGCGGCGCCGTCCCCGCCGTCTCCGGCCCCACCCCCGCTCTCTCGAACTGAAGCGCTCTCGGGCCGCTGTTGGCGATATCGCTCGCGGTACTTGTCGGCGAGTTTGGTGTGCTTGTTCGACAGGTCGATCTCGCGCCCGTCGATGTAGGCCGACGTGATCTTCGTCGTGATCTCCAGCGGGCTGCCGTCGGTCACAAGGAGCGTCGCCGCCTTGCCGACCTCCAGGCTGCCCAGCACATCTCCCACACCGCTGATCTGCGCCGACCAGAGCGTCACGCTCTTGAGCGCTGTGTCGTGGTCCAGCCCGTACGCCGCGGCCATCGCCGCCTGGTACGGCAGGTTGCGCTCGTGGGCCGTGTCGTCGTTGTGGCTGATGGCGAAGCGGATGCCGCTCCCGTTCAGACGCGCGGGCAGGGTGTACGGCTCGTCGTACGCTTCATCATCGCGCCGGGGCAGGTTGTGCGTGCCCATCACGATCACCGGGATGTCGTGCTTGCGGAGCAGTCCGGCGCAGGCGAGATCGGAAG
>ERZ761603.422-NODE-422-length-36281-cov-52.039364_pt1 | contig 36281 bp, 29 predicted proteins | sample MGYA00511879_ERZ761603 | MGnify/ENA primary metagenome ERZ761603 (study PRJEB28899, sample SAMN02850040) | bioreactor sludge metagenome | biome: EBPR Sludge; feature: EBPR Bioreactor; material: flocular biomat | place: Australia: Thorneside Wastwater Treatment... | reverse complement strand
CCGGGCGCGGATCAGCGCGCGCCGGGGCAGCGGTTGCTGGCTGGCGCTGCCGGTGATCAGCAACGCGCTCCGGGTGCCGCCTGCGCTCAGTTGCGGCTGGCGAAGAAGTCGTCGGCGGCGGCGATGGTCGCCGCGATGTCGGCATCCGAATGCGCCGCCGAGACGAACCCGGCTTCGAACGCGGATGGCGCGAAGTAGTGGCCGGCGTCGAGCATGGCGTGGAAGAAACGGTTGAAGGCTTCCCTGTCGCAGGCCAGCACCGCGTCGTAGGTCGCCGGGCAGTGCTCGGCAAAGTAAAGGCCGAACATGCCGCCGACATTCTGCGCGACGAAGGCAATGCCGTGCCGGCGCGCGGCCGCGGCCAGACCGTCGCACAGCGCCGTGGTTTTCGCGGTCAACGCCTCGTAGAAGCCACTTTCCTGGATCAGCTTCAGGGTGGCGAGGCCGGCGGCGACGGCCACCGGGTTCCCCGACAGCGTGCCGGCCTGATAGACGGGACCCAGCGGGGCGATCTGTTCCATGATCTCGCGCCGGCCGCCGAAGGCGCCCAGAGGCATGCCGCCGCCGACCACCTTGCCGAAGGTGGACAGGTCGGGAGTGATCTCATAGAGGCCTTGGGCACTGGTCAGGCCAACGCGGAAGCCGGTCATCACCTCATCGAAGATCAACAGCGCGCCGTGTTGCGCGGTCAGTTCGCGCATGGCTGAGAGGAACTCGGCGGTCGGCACGATCAAGTTCATGTTGCCGACGACCGGCTCGACGATGACGGCGGCGATCCGGTCGCCATGACGGGCAAAGGCGTCGGCCAGTTGTTGCGGATCATTGTAGGCGAGGACCATGGTGTGCTGCGCGAGATCGGCGGGAACGCCGCCGGACGACGGGTTGCCGAAGGTCAGCGCGCCGGAACCGGCCTTGACCAGCAGGCTGTCGGAATGGCCGTGGTAACAGCCCTCGAACTTGATCAGCACGTCGCGCACGGTATAACCACGCGCCAGGCGGATGGCGCTCATCGTCGCCTCGGTGCCGGAGGAAACGAGACGGACCATGTCCATCGATGGCACCAGATCGCAGAGCAGGTCGGCGATTTCGACTTCGCGTTCGGTCGGCGCACCGAAGGTCAGGCCATCGACGGCAGCGGCGTGCACGGCGGAAATGACCTCCGGGTGGGCGTGGCCGAGGATCAACGGACCCCAGGACCCGACATAGTCGAGGTACCACTTGCCATCGGCGTCCTGGACGCGCGGGCCGACGCCCTTCTGGAAGAAGCATGGCGTGCCACCGACCGAACGGAAGGCGCGCACCGGCGAATTGACGCCGCCGGGAATGTGGCGCTGGGCGCGCTCGAACAATTGCTGGTTGCGTGAGGTCATGCGTGCGGTTCCTCGAACAGGTGTTGGTAGGCGGCAGCGCGGGCGGTGATGTCCGGCGCGTTGAACAGGTCGCTGATCACAGCGAGCAGGTCGGCGCCGACGGCAATCAGGGTCGGCGCCTTGTCGAGAGTGATGCCGCCAATCGCGCAGGTTGCCGCGGTCAACGTGGTTTTGGCCATGGGAAACAGGTCGACCGCGGCAGACACGGCATCCGGCTTGGTGAGCGATGGAAAGACGGCACCGAATGCCACGTAGTCGGCGCCGGCCGCTGCTGCCTTGCGCGCGAGCGCGAAATCGCCGTAGCACGAGGCTCCGAGCAGCCTGTCCGGCCCGAGAATGGCGCGGGCCGCCACCAGGTTGCCATCGTTGCGGCCAAGGTGGATGCCATCGGCGGCGACCAGGAAGGTCAGCGCCATATCGTCGTTGATCAGCAGCCTGGCTCCGAAGTCCAGCGTCAGCCGACGCAGGGCGTGGGCGCGCGCCACGCGCTCGGGGGCGGAACTGGTCTTGTCGCGGTACTGCACGAACCGGCAACCGCCGCGTAGCGCGGCTTCGACGTCGGCCAGCAGACGCTCGCCGTCGCCGCATTCCGGCGTGATGGCGTAGAGGCCACGCAACCTATCGGCCATGCCCAGTGCCTTCGGTCTCGTTCAGGCCGGCGTTGTCGCCTGAACTGCGGGTCCGGAAAAAGCGGTCGGGGATGAACTGCCCCCTCCCGGGCCGGAAGCCGCTGGCGAGTGTCCGCCATGTGTAGTCCTGGGCAGCGTGCACCGCATCTTCGATGCCGGCGCCACCGGCGAGGTAGCCGGCGATTGCCGAAGCCAGCGTGCACCCCGAACCATGATAACTCCCGGACAGGCGCTTCCAGTAGTCCCGGCGAAGCACACCGTCCCGGCCATGCAGGGTATTGATCACTTCCGGCGTGCTTTCATGCGTTCCCGTGATCAGGACGTATCGTACGCCCATCGCGATCAGGCGTTGCCCGCAGAAGTCGATCCCGGGTTCGTCGTCGTCGGCCTGGAAGTCGGCAAGCCGCCACGCCTCGGGGACATTCGGAGTCAGTACCGTCGTCAGCGGCAACAGGAATTCGCGCATCGCCGAAATGACCGCATCGCCCGCGAGATCGTCGCCGCGCCCCGAGGTCAGCACCGGGTCGAAGACGAGCGGAATGTCGGGATGGTCGGCAACGATCCCGGCAATGGCGACAACATTGTCAACGCTGCCGAGCACTCCGATCTTGAAGGCTGCCACTCGCATGTCCTCGAGCAGCGTTCGCGCTTGGCGCTCAACAACGTCAGCGGCAACGGGATGGACGCTCCTGACCCCGGCGGTGTCCTGAACCGTCACCGCGGTCAGTGCCGACAGGGGATGGCAACCGAGGCTGGCCAGGGTCAGGGTGTCCGCCTGAATGCCGGCGCCGGCGGTGGGATCGCTGGCGGCGAACGTCAGAATAAGCGGCGGAGTGGAGGATGCGGTAATCATGGAGTGCCGCGGACATGGTGCGCCGGGCGGCGATTGGGTAAGATTGTGCGGATTCTATCCGAATCCCGCTGCCATCAAACGCCACCACATGAACGACGGAGCAAATACCAAGACATGGATGTGCCTGATCTGCGGTTTCAATTATGATGAGGCTTCGGGTATTCCGGAGGAGGGAATTCCGCCGGGAACCCGCTGAAAGGATGTTCCGTTGAACTGGGTCTGTCCCGAATGCGGGGCGTGGAAATTCGATTTTAAGATGGTGGAGTTTTGAAGCCGGCGTAGTATGATGCTATGCTGGGATGGCTCCCTGACGAGGAGCGAGGGGACTTGATTGGCTGATTTATCTAAACTGCGCGACGTCAAGGTGATGGTCATTGACGACAGCAATACGATCCGGCGGAGTGCGGAAATATTTCTCGTCCAGGCCGGCTGTCAGGTCGTGCTGGCGGAGGACGGGTTCGACGCGCTTGCCAAGATCGCAGATCATCAGCCCAAAGTGATCTTCTGCGACATCATGATGCCTCGTCTCGACGGCTATCAGACCTGTTCCCTGATCAAAAAGAATGCTCGCTTCAAGGCGACGCCGGTGATCATGCTGTCCTCGAAGGATGGATTGTTCGACCGTGCGCGGGGCCGCATGGTCGGCTCCGATCACTACCTGACCAAGCCTTTCACCAAGGACAGTCTGTTGCAGACTGTTGCCACCTTCGCCCTGCCGTCCGCTTCCGAAACCTCCTAGTGTTCATGGAGAAATAATGCCCGTCAAAAATATTCTCGTCGTCGACGACTCTCCGACCGAAAGGTTCTTCTCGGTGGACTTTCTGACCAAGGCTGGCTATCAGGTGACTACCGCCGAGAATGGCGAAGAAGGTATCGCCAAGGCCAAGGCGATGAAGCCGGACCTGATCCTGATGGATGTCGTGATGCCGGGACTGAACGGCTTCCAGGCAACCCGCACGCTGACGCGCGACGAGGAAACGCGGCATATCCCGGTCATCGTGTGTACTTCCAAGGGGCAGGAAACCGACAAGATCTGGGGATTGCGTCAGGGTGCCGCCGACTATGTCGTCAAGCCCGTCAACCCGGAAGAGTTGCTCAAGAAGATCGCCGAGCTTCCCTGATACCGATGGCACGAAAGACCAGTCTCCGCGATTTCCAGGAATACCTCTCCGAGCGTCTTAGCGGTGCCGCGCACGGCCGCGGCACGTCTTCCTGGTTGGGAGTGCAGGCTGGCGAAGAGAATTGGCTCGTCGACCTGTCGGACAGCGGCGAGATTGTCCAGGCGCTGAAACTGACGCCCGTTCCACTGACACGACCATGGTTCGCGGGTATCGCCAATATCCGCGGGAGCCTCTACGCGGTGGCCGATTTCTCGGTCTTTCGCGGGGGGGCGCCGACGCCGCAGAGCAGCAGTACGCGCCTGCTGCTGGTCGGCAGCAAGTACGGGGCCAACGCGGCATTGCTGGTCAATCGCATGCTAGGTCTGAAAAGGCCCGAAGACTTTGTCGCCGAGTCGGTGGATTCGGCAGCGCCGGCCTGGGGTGCGGCACGCTTTTCTGACAGCCAGGGTCACATCTGGCGGAAACTCTCGGTGCGCGAGCTGCTTGCCGATAATGATTTCATGAATATTGGGGTTTGATTGCCCCTGACCCCGAGCGGAGGATAGACATGGCGGTGAGCTTGAAGAACCTTATTCATGGCGGCAAGGAAGGTGCGGAAGTGTCGAGAAGAGCAGCGAAGGGGTCTTCGGCGGCAGCGGCTGGTGGTGGGTTGTCCTGGCTGCCGGGATCGTTCGCGCAGCAGCCGGTCATCAAGCAGATGAAGACTCTCGGCGGCATTTTCGTGCTGCTGCTGCTCGGCATCGCCATTCTGGTTGTTTTCAACAACCGCAGTTCGACGCATGGCACCGCCTACGTCGCAGCTTCGGGCGAAATGCGCATGCTCTCGCAACGTCTGGCCAAGGCGTCGACCCTGGCCTTGCAGGGCAATCCGGTGGCCTTCGCGCAACTGAAGGATTCACGGGATACGTTCAGCCGCCTGCTGGAGAAGTTGACTTCGGGCGGCGAGATCGTCGGTACCGACGTGCCCCCATCGCCGGCAGCCGTGCAGACGCAGCTCGAGACGCTGACCAGGATCTGGGCGGAAACCGAGAAGGATGCATCGACAGTGATCGGGCAGGAGGCGAACCTTGTGGCCTTGGGCAAGAATGTGACCGCCATCGACAACGAAAACCCGGTGATGCTGGAACTCGCCGAGCAGGTTGCCGCCCTGAAGTTGCAAACCGGTGCAGGCGCGCGGGAGATCGTGGCGGCAAACCAGTTGGTCATGCTGACGCAACGGATCGCCAAGAATGCCTCGGCGCTGCTGGTCGGTGACGAAATCAACCCGGAAGTGGCCTTCCTGCTGGGCAAGGATACCAATGCCTTTCGCGATACCTTGCAGGGGCTGAGCAAGGGTGGTGGCGACGCGGATACGCGCGACAAGCTGGCTGAGCTCGACAAGGCCTTCAAGTCCTATCAGGCGGCAATCGGCGGGATCCTCGGCAACATGCAGCCGCTGGTCCTGTCCAAACAGGCGGGTGCCCGCATCTTTCGTGGCAGCGAGGAGTTGCTGAAGGCGACCGATGATCTGGCTGCCGCCTATCAGCAGGAACTTTCCGAGCGCGGCTTCTTCATCTTCCTGCTGATTGTTCTCGCCGTACTGGCGACCGCTGTCCTCGCCTTGCTGGCCAAGATCTATCTCGACGACACGCGGCGCCGTGCCGAGGAAGCCGAATTGCAGCGTCAGGTTTCGGAGCGGACGAACCGGGAGAACCAGGACGCCATCCTGCAGCTGATGAACGAACTGGGTGACCTGGCCGACGGCGACCTGACTGCCAACGCCACCGTGAGCGAGAATATCACGGGCGCCATTGCCGACTCGATCAACTACACCATCGAAGAGCTTCGTCTGCTGGTCGGGCGCATCAACGATGCAGCGAACCGGGTGACGACGGCGACGGAGATCGCCCGCCAGACTTCCAGCCAACTTCTGACTGCCGCCGAAAAGCAATCCCGTGAAATTCAGGATGCTGGCCAGTCGGCTCTGGAGATGGCGCGTTCGATGAGCGAGGTTTCCGGCAATGCGACCCAGTCAGCCCGCGTGGCTCGCCAGTCGCTGGCTGCCGCCGAGAAGGGCACGCAGGCCGTTGAGGACTCGATCAAGGGCATGAACGAAATCCGCAACCAGATCCAGGAGACCTCGAAGCGGATCAAGCGCCTCGGTGAAAGCTCGCAGGAAATCGGCGAAATCGTCGAACTGATTTCGGACATTACCGAGCAGACCAACGTTCTGGCCCTGAATGCTGCGATCCAGGCCGCTTCGGCGGGCGACGCCGGCCGCGGCTTCACGGTCGTTGCGGAGGAAGTGCAGCGGCTGGCGGAACGGTCGGCCGAGGCAACCAAGCAGATCGCCGCGATCGTCAAGACCATTCAGACCGATACGCAGGACGCGGTATCGGCGATGGAGCAGTCGACACAGGGCGTTGTGGAAGGAGCGAAGCTTTCCGATGCCGCCGGTCAGGCGCTGACCGAGATCGGCCAGGTGTCGCGCAACCTCTCGGACCTGATCGAAAACATCTCGACTTCGACCCAGGACCAGGCGAGGTCGGCGACCGATGTCGCCAAGCTGATGCAGGGGATCCTGAGCGTTACCGAGCAGACGACCGCCGGTACCGAGCGTACTGCGGCGGCTGTCGAGGAACTGAGTTCCCTGGCGTCCGAACTGAAGGGTTCGGTCGCAGGCTTCAAGGTCGATTGAGAGAGATTCGCGAGAGCTTATGAATGCGGCAACCGAATTCGATCTGGGCCCGCTGACCTGGGTCAAGGGTGAGATCGATCTGGCACTTGAGCGTGCCGCTGAAGCGCTTGGTCAGCACGAATTGACCGGTGATGCGACACAGTTGAGGTTCTGCCGCACCCATATCCACCAGGTTCATGGTGCACTGTCCATTGTTGGGCTCGACGGCGTGACACAGGTTATCGAGTCGCTCGAAGCCTTGACCGGCGCCCTGGAAGACGGCCGGCTGCATTCGACCGCCGGGGTTCTCGCCACTTTGGCGGGCGCCGTCGAGGCGATCCGCCGCTACTTGGACGATCTGATTGCCGGCGAGCCGAATCAGCCGCTGCGCCTGTTGCCCACCTATGCGGCACTGGCGAAGGCTCGCGGGATGGAGGCATGCAATCCCACCGACCTGTTTTATCCGGACATCACGCGCAGGCCACCCCGGTGCGTGGTACCGGTTGCCCCGCTTTCGCCGGAACAGTTGCTCACCCTGCTCAAGTCGGAGCGTGCGCGCTTCCAGAAGGGGTTGCTCGCCTGGCTGAAACACACGACCGAGCCGCATGTCGCGCTGGAGCATATGCGAACGGCGCTGGACAATATCGAGGCAACCCAGGAGTCGCCTACAACGCGTGCCTTCTGGTGGGTGTCGCTGGCATTTGTCGAGTCACTGTTCGAGCATCAGGGAGAACCCGACGCCGAATCGCGGCAGTTGCTGGCCCGGATCGACACGCAGATACGCCGCCTGCTTCAGGGTTCACGAAGCGTTGCCGAACGTCTGATGCGGGACGTTCTCTATGCGGTGGCGCTGGCGCCGGCCGAGTCGAATCCGGGAGTTGCCGAAGTCCAGGCGGCGTTCGGGCTGAAGGCGCTGATACCGGTTGCGTCCGCGGCACATGAAACGACGCAGCCGCAGGAGATTGCGCTGCGCCGGCTGCGTGACACCCTTGCCGCTACTGAGGAGTTGTGGAACAAGTTCTGCACCGGCAGCGCATCTGCGCTCCCCGCATTCAATCAGCATGCACAGACCTGCGCGACCCTGACCAACGAAATCGGGCATACCGATCTCAAGCGTCTGGGTCAGGGCTTTGGCGCTCTCGCGAGTTGGCTTGCGGAATCACCCGCCCGCCACAATGACACCGTAGCGATGGAGGTGGCGACGGTCATCCTGCTGTTGCAGAATGCCCAGGAGAATTTCCGTCGCCTGGGGATGGACTTCGCGCAGCAGGTGGACCTCATGGTCGCCCGCCTGTACGCCTGTATCGCCGGCAATCCGGTTGGCGGCAACGAAGATTTGCCGTTGCTCGACGAGATGACCCGCCGGGCTCAGGAAAAGTTGCTGGTCGGGCAGGTGGCGCGCGAGATCCAGAGCAATCTGGCCCAGGTGGAACAGGCGCTCGACGCCTTTTTCAGGAATCCGGAGAAGAAACAGGATCTTGCGGCACTCGATGCGCCGGTGAGGCAGATCGGCGGCGCGCTGGCCATGCTGGGCCACATGCCGGCCGTTGCGCTGGCGCAGGGTTGCGCTACGCAGATCCAGGAATTCGCCCGTCCCGATTATGCGCCACTGGCCAGCGACTTCGAAGCCGTGGCCCAGCAACTTTCGACCCTCGGTTTCTTCGTCGATGCATTGCAGCATGGCGAAAGCGATTTCGATGTCTTCCTGCGGCGGCTGCAGGGCGCACCGGAGCCCGAGACAGCGGAAGTCGCCGGGGAGGATCTGTCTGCCATACCGAGCGTCGAGGTTCAGCTCGAACAGCATATGCACGAGACCCAGTCCCTGTTCGAGGCATTCAAGGACGCCCCTGGCGACGAACGCGTTCGCGCCGAGCTGAAGCACAATCTGCAGTCCTTGCAAAAGGACGCCGACCTGCTGGCGAATCCCGAACTGGGCGACACCGCGAAGACCGTCCTCAAGGCGCTGGAGACTGGAGACGCCCTGCGGCCCGAGATCGACGCCGCCGTCTCGTCGTTGGTTGGGGCGCCGGTCGAGGCCACGACGCCTTCGACGGAGACGCTGGAACTTGCCCAGGCCGGCCACGAGGCAATCGATGCCGAACTCCTGGCGATCTTCCTCGAGGAAGCGCATGAGGTGCTCGCCACCATCGGCGAACACGAGCGATTGCTGGCAGCCAATGTGAATGACAACGAAGCGTTGACGACGATCCGCCGTTCGGCGCATACGCTCAAGGGCAGCGGCCGGATGGTCGGGCTGACGGACATGGGCGAGGCTGCCTGGGCGCTCGAGCAGACACTCAACATGTGGCTGCGCCAGGACATGACCGCAACGCCGGAGCTGTTGACCTTGATCGCCGATGCTCACCAGCTGTTCTCGCGCTGGGTTGCCGCGCTCGATCACGGTGGGGAGCCCATTCCCGATCCGGCGGCCGTGGTCGCGGCTGCGGAACGGCTGCGTGGCGAAGAAGCGCTGCTGCAAGCGCCCGCGGAAACGCCCGCGAGCGTTGTCGAGTCAATGGAGGCGACGGTGGCCGAGAGCGCCGAAGCTTCACCATTTGTCCTGGATCTTGCGGCCGCTGCCTACGCCGCACCCGAATTCGAGCCGGCCGCCGTCGCGGAAACAGAAGAGCAGGTGGCGTCCGAGATCACGTTCGAGGAAGTCGGTCAGCCCGTTGATGCCTTCCCGACCGAAGCAGTCGAGACAGCAGAAGCGTCGAGCGACATGGCCGATGCCTTCGCCGACCTGCTTGCAGAGGAGATTGCCGACGAGCTGCAGCCGCCGGTGGAAGCGCCTGCCGCAGCACCGACCCTTTACGACGTCTTCTGCGAAGAGGCGCGCGGGCACCTCGAGACCCTGGTCGTTTCCTACGTCTCCCTGGAATCCGACCCCGCTGCCCCGACGGCGTTCGACATGACGCGCGCCGCCCACACCCTAGGCGGAATTGCGGCGACCGTTGGCCTGATGCCACTGCACCATCTGGCGATCGCGCTGGAGCATGCGCTCCTGCGCCGTGACAATTCAGGCCGCCCGGACAGCATCGAGGGACTTGAAACGGTCCGTCAGGCGATCATTACCCTCGAAAACATGTTTGCGGGTCTGGCACGCCAGGAAGCGCCGGAAGAGCAGTTCCAACTAATTGGAGCGCTTGAAGATATATACCTTCTCGAAGCGCAACCCGAACCCGCGGCCGTCGAGGAGCCAGGCATTCTTGAGAAAGAGTTTCAGGCTGCGCCGGAACCGGCGGCGCCGTCTCCTGGCGAGGCCGTGGTGCAAGCCCCGGCCCCTGTTGTCGCAAGGCTCAAGGATGACCTCGACGAGCACCTGCTGCCGGTCTTTCTTGAGGAGGCTCAGGACCAACTGCGCGAACTGACCGTGCAGCTGCGCTTGTGGCGCGGTGATCCGGCGAGCGATGCCCAGCCGCACGCCATTGCCCGTCTGTTGCATACCTTCAAGGGGAATGCGCGGATGGCGGGTGCGATGAACCTCGGCGAATTCACGCATTTGCTGGAGGCGCGCGTCGAGGACGTTCTCCGCGCCGAGGCGGCAACTCCGGCATTCATCGACGAGATCGAGAATGGCTGCGACATGCTGGCCCAGGCTACCGAGCGTCTGCGCTCCGGCGAGAGCGCAGAGCTCGATGCGACCAGCCTGGTCGCGGCTGCGGCAGGTGGCGAAGCGGCCGCCGCGATTGCCCAGGCTCCGGATGTCGACCGCGACCATGATGTCGAGACTGGCGCGCAGCGCGCAACTCTCCGCGTCAGGGCCGACCTGATCGACCGTTTGGTCAACGAGGCGGGCGAGCTTTCGATTGCCCGGGCGCGCATCGAAGGTGAAATGCGCAGCCTCAAGGGGTCCCTGCTCGATCTGACCGAAAACGTCATCCGTCTGCGGCGGCAGTTGCGCGAGATTGAAATCCAGGCCGAAGGCCAGATCCAGGCGCGTGTCGCCCAGGCCCACGACGGTCAGGTGGACTTCGACCCGCTAGAACTGGACCGGTTTACGCGCTTCCAGGAGTTGACGCGGTTCATGGCCGAGTCGGTCAATGACGTCGCCACGGTCCAGCAGAACCTGCTCAAGAACCTCGACGATGCCAATGCGGCCATTGTCGCGCAGGCGCGCCTCAATCGGGGACTGCAGCAGGAACTGATGGGCGTCCGCATGATGCCATTCGCCAGCCAGGCCGAAAGGTTGTTCCGCATCGTTCGCCAGAGTTCCAAGGAACTCGGCAAGCGGGCCAACTTCGACATCGTCGGCGGGCAGGTCGAACTCGACCGCTCGGTGCTCGACAAGATGATGGCGCCGCTCGAGCACATGCTGCGCAACGCCGTGACGCACGGCATCGAAACACGTGCCGAGCGGGTCGCTGCCGGCAAGTCCGAGATCGGCGACATAACGGTAGCGCTGGCGCAGGAAGGCAACGAAATCATCCTTGCGATGACCGACGATGGCCGTGGCCTCGATCGCGACCGGATCCGCGCCCGGGCGGATGCCCTGGGGCTTCTCGAGGCGGGCCAGGAGGTCGACGAAGCCCGACTATACGACTTCATCTTCCTTCCCGGGTTCTCGACTGCCGGGGAGGTCAGCCAGCTTGCAGGTCGCGGCGTCGGCATGGACGTGGTCAAGACCGAAGTCGCGGAACTCGGGGGGCGCATCGAAACGGCTTCGCGCCTCGGCCACGGAACCACCTTCCGCATCTATCTGCCGCTGACGCTCGCGGTCACCCAGACATTGCTGGCGCGGACCGGCACGGTTCTCTATGCGGTTCCATCGACGATGATCGAACAAGTTCTCGATATCAAGGAAGAGCCGCTTGCCGAGATTCGCGCACGGGGCGAAGTCGAATGGCAGGGCAATCGCTACCCGTTCCATTACCTGCCGAATCTGCTTGGCGACGTCGAGGCGGCGCCGGAGGCACAGCGGCAGTACTGGGTCCTTCTCCTGCGTTCCGGCTCGCAGCGTGTCGCAGTCCAGGTCGACGAACTCAGGGGCAATCAGGAAGTCGTTGTGAAGAACATCGGCAGCCAGCTCTCGCGGGTGGTCGGCATCGCCGGCGCCACTGTCCTTGGCGACGGCCAGGTTGTCCTGATACTCAACCCGGTCGCGCTGGCCAGCCGCAAGTCCGCGGCGACCGTCCGCAGCGCAGTTCCGGTGGCGGTGGCGCCTGTTGAGACTGCCGCAGCCACGCTGCCGACGGTGATGGTGGTCGACGATTCGCTGACCGTGCGCAAGATCACGAGCCGTCTCCTTGCCCGCGAGGGTTACCACGTAGCGCTGGCAAAGGATGGCGTCGATGCCCTGGAGCAACTGCTCGAGTTGGTTCCGGACGTCGTGATTTCCGATATCGAGATGCCGCGCATGGACGGATTCGACCTCGTGCGCAACATTCGCGCCGACAAGCGGCTCGGCAAACTGCCGATCATCATGATCACGTCACGCACCGCCGAGAAGCATCGCCGTCACGCGCTCGAAATCGGGGCCAGCAATTACCTGGGAAAACCATACGACGAGGACGAGTTGCTGGCGCTGATCGCAGGCTATGTCAGGGCCAAGCAGGCTTCGTGATCGCCGAGTAGCGGGCCAGGGTGTCCGCTCTGGCCCGGGCATGGTCGACGATCGGTAGCGGATAGTCACGGCCGATGATCACCCCGGCCGCTTCCTGCGCGCTTCGTGACATCAGCCACGGGCTGTGGACTTGCCTGTTCGCCAGTCTGGCCAGTTCCGGCACGTAGCGCCGGATGAACTTGCCTTCCGGATCGAACTTCTCCGATTGCGTCACCGGGTTGAAGATGCGGAAGTAGGGCTGCGCGTCGCAGCCCGTCGATGCCGCCCATTGCCAGCCGCCGTTGTTGGCCGCGAGGTCGAAGTCGTTGAGCTGCTCGGCAAAGTGCCTTTCACCCAGCCGCCAGTCGATGCCGAGATCCTTGGTCAGGAATGAAGCGACCACCATCCGCAGGCGGTTGTGCATCCAGCCGCAATGCTGCAGCTGGCGCATGGCGGCATCGACCAGAGGGTAGCCGGTGCGGCCCTCCCGCCACGCAGCGAGGCCTTCCGGCCAGTCCTCCCAGACAATGGCATCGTATTCGGGCTTGAAGGCGTGACCGACGACGTGCGGAAAATGGTCGAGGATCATGAAATAGAAGTCGCGCCAGACGAGCTCGCCGAGCCAGGCATCGGCATCCTTCTCGCGGGCGGCGCGGACCAGTTCGCGGATACTGATCGTGCCGAAGCGCAGGTGCACCGAAAGGTATGAAACGCCTTTGACCGCAGGAAAATCACGCATGGCGCCATAACGCGCGATGCGCTCAGCGCGGAACTCGTCCCAGAGGGCGCGCGCGCCCGACATGCCGGGCTGGATGCCGAGTTCAATCAGGTCCGTGCTGGCGAAGCCGAATTCGTCCAGGCTGGGCACCCCCGCATGCTCCAGCCGCGCGAGAGCGCCCTGACAGTGGCAGGCGGCACAGTCTGCTGCGGTCAACCGCTTCAGCCAGGCATTTTTGTACGGCGTGAAAACGGCATACGGTTTACCGGCCAGGGTCAGCACGTCGTCCCGGTCGAAGATGGCCTGATCCTTGAAGCTGTGAAACGCGATCCCCGCGTCGCGCAGGCTTGTCCTGATCGCATTGTCGCGCCGTTTCGCGGCTGGCTCGTAGTCGCGATTGGCGTACACGGCAGCGACGCCAAGTTCGCGGGCCAGATCGGGAATCTCCTTCGTCGCCCGGCCAAGGCGCACGATCATTCCGCCCCCCCTGGCGCGCAGCGCGGCGTCGAGTTCACACAGCGATTCACGGATGAAATGCACGCGGCGGTCGCGCTTCGATGGCAGCAAATCAAGAATCTCGCGGTCGAAGACGAAAGCGCAATAGACCTCCCGCGCCGCGGCCAGGGCCGCGCTCAGGGCTCTGTGGTCATGGTCGCGCAGGTCGCGGCGGAACCAGACAAGTGCTTTTTCAATCTTCATGGTTGGTTTGTACCCCGGTGACGATTAAAATTCCAGCATGAACAGTGTCAATCTCACCGACAACTTCCTGATCGCCATGCCGACCCTGGAAGATCTGTATTTCTCCCATGCGCTTGTCTATGTCTGCGAGCACAACGAGAACGGTGCGCTGGGGATCATCGTCAACCGGCCGATCGACATGACCCTGGCGGGGCTGTTCGAGAAGATCGACATCAGGCTGGATGCGGAGAATCTGACCAATCTGCCCGTCTATTTCGGCGGTCCTGTACAGCTGGACCGCGGATTCGTGCTGCATCGCCCGGTGGGACAGTGGCAATCGACGCTGGCCGTCAATGGCGAGGTCGGCCTGACCAGTTCACGCGACGTGCTGGCGTCGGTCGGGAGCGTCGGACTGCCGTCGGAAATCATCGTCACGCTGGGTTACTCGGGCTGGGATGCCGGACAACTGGAAGACGAACTGGCCCGGAATTCATGGCTGACGGTGCCCGCAAGAAGCGGCATCCTGTTCGATCTGCCGCCGGAAGAGCGTCTGCCGGCGGCGATGCAGAAACTCGGCATCAGTTTCACGCAGCTTTCCGACGTCGCCGGGCATGCCTGAAGGCACGGTGCTGGCGTTCGATTTCGGCGAGAAGCGCATCGGGGTTGCCACCGGGGAGACCCTGCTGGGCAGCGCGCATCCATTGACGGTGATCACTGCCGAATCGAACGATGACCGCTTCGCCGCCATCGGCAGGCTCGTCGCCGAGTGGCGCCCGGTCCAGCTGGTGGTCGGCCTGCCCACCCACGCCGACGGGACGCCTAACACCATGACCCGGCTCGCCCGGAAGTTTGCCGAGCGCCTGCAGCGCCGGTTCGACCTGCCCGTCGGCCTCGCCGACGAGCGTCTGACTTCGCTCGATGCCGCAGCCCGGCTTCGCGAAACCGGCCACAACAGCAAGTCCGCCAGGCCGCTGCACGATGCCGTGGCAGCCCAGCTTATCCTTCAAACCTGGTTCGAAAGTCCGCATCATGCCGCCCCTGCCCAGCCCCCTGCCTGACGCCGAGTTCCAGTGCCGCCAACTGGCCGACCTGATCCGCCCGCACCTGCATCGCCGGCCCGCGCTGATCGGCATCTTCAGCGGCGGCGCCTGGATTGCCGAACGACTCAGGGCACTCCTCGACCTGCCCGAGAACATCGGACTGATCGACGTCTCCTTCTACCGTGACGATTTCGCCGCGAAGGGCCTGCACCCGCAAGTCAAGCCGACGGTCATCCCGTTCGACGTCGAAGGCCGCCACCTGATCCTCGTCGATGACGTGCTCTACACCGGACGCACCACGCGCGCCGCACTCAACGAACTGTTCGACTACGGGCGCCCGGCATCGGTGGCGCTGGCGGTACTGGCAGACCGCGGCGGTCGCGAGCTGCCGATCGGGCCCGCCTACTGCGTCTGGGATGTGACCCTGAACGCCGGCGAAAGCCTGGAACTGGGGAGGCTCGACGACGGCCGCCTCGCCTGGAGGCTAGCGAATGCATAACCCGCAATTGAACCGAACCGGCGACCTGATCCACCTGTTGTCGATCGAGGGCTTGCCGCAGCCCGTGATCACCCAGATCCTCGACACCGCTGCCTCGTTCATGGAAGTCTCGGCACGCGATGTCAAGAAAGTGCCCCTGTTGCGCGGCAAGAGCGTATTCAACCTGTTCTTCGAGAACTCGACGCGCACGCGAACGACCTTCGAGATCGCCGCCAAGCGCCTCTCGGCCGACGTCATAAATCTCGACATCAACCGCTCGTCGACCGCCAAGGGCGAGACGCTGCTCGATACCATCGACAACCTGTGCGCAATGCACGCCAACCTCTTTGTCGTCCGCCATGCCTCGAGTGGCGCGCCCTACCTGATCGCCGAGCATCTGCAGCGCATCGGCCGTGACGACGTCCACGTCATCAACGCCGGCGACGGCCGCCATGCGCACCCGACGCAGGGGCTGCTCGACATGTACACGATCCGCCACTACAAGAAGGACTTCACACGGTTGCGCGTCGCCGTCGTCGGCGACATCCTGCATTCGCGCGTCGCGCGCTCGGACATCCAGGCACTGAACACGCTGGGGGTGCCGGAGGTTCGCGCCATCGGGCCGGAAACGCTGCTGCCCAAACATCTCGACAGACTCGGCGTGCAGGTTTTCCACGACATGAACGAGGGCCTCAGGGATTGCGATGTCATCATCATGCTGCGCCTGCAGAACGAACGCATGGCCGGTGCACTGCTGCCGTCGGCCGGCGAATACTTCCGCCACTACGGCCTGACCCCGCAGAAGCTGGCGCTCGCCAAGCCGGACGCCATCGTCATGCACCCGGGGCCGATGAACCGCGGCGTCGAGATTCACTCGACGGTGGCCGATGGACCGCAGGCGGTGATCCTGCCCCAGGTCACCTTCGGCATCGCGGTACGGATGGCCGTGATGAGCATCGTTGCGGGGAACTGACATGAAAATCGAAATTCGCAACGGTCGCGTTATTGACCCCCGGAACGGCGTTGACCGCAACATTTCGCTGTTCATTGCCGAAGGCCGGGTCGCTGCGCTAGGCGAAGCGCCGGCCGGGTTTGCTGCCGGGAGTATTGTCGATGCCACCGGCTGCGTCGTCTGCCCGGGGCTGGTCGACCTGGGCGCCCGTCTCAACAGCATCCAGGCCGAGTTGGCCGCCGCCGTCGCCGGCGGCGTGACTTCCGTCGTCGTGCCCCCCGACGCCGTCCCGCCCCTCGACGAGCCGGAACTGGCGGATCGTCTGATCCACCGCGCCAAGGAAATCGGCAAGGCCCGGGTGCTGCCGCTCGGCGCGCTGACCATCGGTCTACAGGGGGAAAGGCTGGCCGAACTGGCCGGCTTGCGAAAGGCCGGGTGCATTGCCTTCTCGCAGGCCAAGGTCCCGGTAGTCGATACCGAGGCGCTTCTGCGGGCCATGGAATACGCTGCGACCTTCGGTTTTTCGGTCTGGCTGCAGCCGCAGGATTACTGGTTGTCGCGCAACGGCATCGCGCACGAAGGTGAAGTCGCCAGCCGCCTTGGCCTGGCCGGCATTCCGGTTGCTGCCGAGACGATTGCCATCGCCACCATCGTGCAACTGGTGCGCGACACGGGCTGTCGGGTTCATCTCACGCGCCTGTCCTCGGCGGCCGGGGTGGTGCTGGTCGGTGCGGCCCGCGACGAAGGGCTGCCGGTCACCTGCGACATCGGCGTCCACCACCTCCTGCTAACCGAAGACGATATCGGCTTCTTCGACCCGCACGCCCGCTTCTGCCCGCCGCTGCGCGCCCAGAGCGACTGTCAGGCGCTGTCCCGCGCGGCGGCGACCGGTCTTGCCGCCATCTGCTCCGACCACACCCCGGTCGGCGCTGACGACAAGCTGCTCCCGTTCGGTGAAGCGAGGCCGGGGGCGACCGGCCTCGAAGTACTGTTGCCGCTGACCCTGAAATGGGCCGCAGCCGCCGGAGTCTCCCTGCCTGCCGCACTGGACAGGATTACCTCGGCGCCGGCCGAAATCCTTGGGATGGCAAGCGGCCAGCTGGCCGTCGGCAGCGTCGCCGACGTCTGCATCTTCGATCCGCGCGCGACCTGGCAGTTGACGGCGGAGGCATTGAAGAGTCGTGGCAAGAACTCGCCGTGGACGGGCTGCATGATGACCGGCAAGGTCAGGCTGACCCTGGTTGCCGGCCGCGTCGTCTACGAAGGCTGAGCAAGAGCGGCGACTGCGTCTGGCGGCGCCCCGCGGACTTCAATCACCTTGCGCCGCGAGGCATGACCGCTCTTGAGGACGACTGCGGCTGGAGGAAGTTTCAGCGCATCGGCAAGGAACCTGAGCAGTGCCAGGTTGGCCCTGCCGTCGACCGGTGGCGCGGCGAGGCGGATTTTCAAAGCATCGCCATGCAGTCCTGCACATCCGGTCGTCTTCGCACCGGGCTGGATGTGGAGCTGCAATGTGATGCAGCCGTCGTCGCTGACGCGAAACCACTCGTTCACAGGAACATCAGGACGGCCTGCAACAGCAGGATGGCGATCAGCGGCGAGAGGTCGATGCCGGAAACGAGCGGAACGAAGCGCCGGATCGGATCGAGTATCGGCCTGGTCAGCTGACTGGCGGGAGCCGCCAACGGGGAATGGGGATTGATCCACGACAATACCGCCTGCAGGATCAGCGTAACGATCACGATGTAGATAGCCAGGCGCAGCAGGGTGCGCACTGCAAGCGTAAGCGCCATCAACGCGACCGCGCTGCCACTGGCCGCCACCGACGGGCCCGCAAGGCCGACCAGCAGCGCCGACAGCAGGAGTTGCAGGACAAGGGCCGCAACCAAGCTGGCCCAGTCGATGCCGCCGATGCCGGGGATGACGCGGCGCAGAGGCTTCACCGCCCAGTTCGTCAGCTTGACCACGAAATCGCCGAACTGCCCGGCAAACGAAACGCGCGTCAACTGCATCAGGAAGCGCAGCAGGAACAGCGTGCAAAAGAAGCCGACAACGGCATCGACTAGAAAGATCAGTGCCTGCATCAGCTCGCTCCCAGCAAGCGGCCCAGTTCCCGGCCGCGCGCTTCAGCCGCCCTGACGCCGCTGACGATGCCTTCCCGGACGCCCATTTCGGACATGACGGCCAATGCAGCGGCGGTGGTTCCGCCCTTTGAGGTCACCCTCTCCCGGAGCACCGAAGGCGGTTCCGGAGACTGTGCGGCGAGCGCCGCAGCGCCCTGTACGGTTCCGATCGCCAGTTCTCGGCCCTGCTCCGGGGCAAGGCCAAGCTCGGCGGCTGCCTGTTCCAGAGCCTCTATGAAGAGAAAGACGTAGGCCGGGCCACTGCCGGAAACTGCAGTGACGGCATCCATCCTGCCCTCGTCGGCGATCCACACGGTCTTGCCGACCGAGCGCAGCACGCGGTCGGCGGCGGAACGTTCATCGTCGCTCACTTCCGGCAGCGCGCACAGCCCGGTCATGCCGGCGCCGATCAGCGCCGGCGTATTCGGCATGCAGCGAACGATCCGGCGGTGCCCGCCCAGCCAGCGGGAAAGTGTCGCCATGTCGAGTCCGGCGGCGATGCTGACGACGAGGGTATCGCCCAGTCTGCCGACCAGCGGCGCGACGGCTTCCCGCATCTGCTGCGGCTTTACCGCCAGAACGAGCAGATCGCCGACTTCCGCCAGCATGTCAACCGATTCCACGCAGTTGACCGCGTAAGTCGTGGCCAGCCGGATGCGCGCGTCGGCGCCGGGATCGATGACGTCGATGTCGGTGGCGGCAAACCCCTGCTGCAACATGCCGCCGATCAGCGCATTCGCCATGTTGCCGCCACCGAGAAAGGAAATCTTCATGCGTGACCTCGCTCGCCAAAAATTGCCGTGCCAATGCGGACTATGGTCGCACCCTCGGCCACAGCCGCTTCAAGATCGCCTGACATTCCCATGGAAAGGGTATCGAGCGGAAGTCCGGCAGCACGAATTTGTTCGCGCAGTTCGCGCAACTGGCGAAATGGCACCCGCTGGGCCGCAAAATCGTCCGCTGCGTCGGGGATCGCCATCAAACCGCGCAGCTTCAGGCGGGGCAGGCCGGAAACGGCCCGACAGAGTTCCAGCGCCTCCTCAGGTTTGCAGCCGCTCTTGGTCGCGGCACCGGAAACATTCACCTCGATGCAGACGGAAAGTGGTGGCAGGTCTTCCGGACGCTGCGCGGAGAGCCGCTCGGCAACCTTCAGACGCTCGACCGAGTGCACCCACGAAAAGTGCTCGGCGACCAGTCGCGTCTTGTTGCTCTGCAACGGGCCGATGAAATGCCAGTCGAGACCCAAGCCGGCCGTCGCGAGCACCTTGGTGACGCCTTCCTGCACGTAGTTCTCGCCAAACGACCGCTGTCCCGCACTGCTTGCCTCGAGCACGCAATCCACCGGCCAGGTCTTGCTGACCGCCAGAAGGCTGATTTCCCTTGGCGAACGGCCAAAATCCCGTGCCGCGGTGGCGATACGTCGTCTGACTGCTTGCAGGCTGGAGGCGATTGCGCTCATAATTGTTTGGAATTCCACCTTATTTCAGTATACACGCGCCTTAAGGACGATCCGCATGGACATCACAGAACTGCTGGCCTTTGGAGTCAAAAACAAGGCTTCCGACCTCCACCTGTCTTCGGGATTGCCGCCGATGATTCGCGTCCATGGCGACGTGCGCCGCATCAACCTGCCGGCGATGGAGCACAAGGACGTGCACGGCATGGTGTACGACATCATGACCGACACCCAGCGCAAGATCTACGAAGAGACGCTGGAGTGCGATTTCTCGTTCGAAATCCCCAATCTGGCCCGTTTCCGCGTCAATGCGTTCAATCAGCAACGTGGTGCCGGCGCGGTCTTCCGGACCATTCCCTCCAAGATCCTGTCGCTTGAAGACCTCAATTGTCCGAAGGTTTTCAAGGACATTGCCGAATACCCGCGCGGCATCGTGCTGGTGACCGGCCCGACCGGTTCCGGCAAGTCGACGACACTGGCGGCCATGGTCAACCACGTGAACGAGCACGAATACGCGCATATCCTGACTGTCGAAGACCCCATCGAATTCGTTCATGAGGCCAAGAAGTGCCTGATCAACCAGCGTGAGGTCGGCCCGCACACTCTGTCCTTCGCCAACGCCTTGCGCTCCGCATTGCGCGAGGATCCGGACGTCATCCTGGTCGGCGAAATGCGCGACCTCGAAACCATCCGTCTGGCGCTGACGGCGGCCGAAACCGGCCACCTGGTGTTCGCCACGCTGCACACCTCGTCGGCCGCCAAGACCATCGACCGCATCGTCGACGTCTTCCCGGCGGCGGAAAAGGAAATGGTCCGCTCGATGCTTTCGGAATCGTTGCGCGCCGTCATTTCGCAGACGCTGCTCAAGACCAAGGACGGCATGGGCCGCGTCGCGGCCCACGAAATCATGATCGGCACCCCCGCCATCCGCAACCTTATTCGCGAGAACAAGGTGGCACAGATGTACTCGGCGATCCAGACTGGTCAGAATTTCGGGATGCAGACGCTGGACCAGAACCTGCTTGACCTGGTGCGGCGCAATGTGGTGTCCAATGCCGAGGCCAGAGCGCGGGCAACCAACAAGGACAACTTCCCCGGCTAAGCCGGTGTAGATCAGGGAAAGAGGAAGGGTTATGGAACGCGACCAGTCAATGAAATTCATGCACGACCTCCTGCGCCTGATGGTGCAGAAGAAGGGGTCGGACTTGTTCATCACGGCAGGGTTTCCGCCGGCCATCAAGGTTGACGGCAAGATCATGCCGGTTTCCAATCAGCTCCTGACGCCGCAGCACACCCAGGAACTGGCGCGCTCGATCATGAACGACCGGCAGGCGGCCGAATTCGAAGCGACCAAGGAATGCAACTTCGCCATCTCGCCCGCCGGGATCGGCCGCTTCCGGGTCAATACCTTCATTCAGCAAGGGCGCGTCGGCGTCGTCTGCCGGACCATCAACCAGTCCATTCCGACCCTTGACGAGCTCGGCCTGCCGCCCGTCCTCAAGGACGTCGCGATGACCAAGCTCGGTCTCGTCATCTTCGTCGGCGGCACCGGCACCGGCAAGACGACTTCGCTGGCTGCTCTCGTCGATTACCGCAACGAGAACAGCTTCGGCCACATCATCACGGTCGAGGATCCGATCGAATATGTCCACGAGCACAAGAACTGCATCATCACGCAGCGCGAGATCGGCGTCGATACCGACGACTGGAAGCCGGCCCTGAAGAACACGCTGCGCCAGGCTCCGGATGTCATCCTCATGGGTGAAATCCGTGACCGCGACACGATGGATTACGCCATCGCCTTCGCCGAAACGGGCCACCTGGCGTTGGCGACGCTGCACGCCAACAGCACCAACACGGCGATCGACCGCATCATCAACTTCTTCCCCGAAGACCGCCGTTCCCAATTGCTGATGGACCTGTCGCTCAACCTCCGGGCGATGGTCTCGCAACGCCTGATCGCCAAGAAGGACGGCAAGGGTCGCGTCGCGGCCGTCGAGGTCATGCTCAATTCACCGCTGATTTCGGACCTCATCTTCAAGGGCGAGGTGGGCGAGATCAAGGAGATCATGAAGAAGTCGCGCGAACTCGGGATGCAGACCTTCGACCAGTCGCTTTTCGAACTCTACGAAGCCGGCAGGATCAGCTACGAGGATGCCTTGCGCAACGCCGATTCGCTGAACGACCTGCGCCTGCAGATCAAGCTGTACGGCAAGGAATCCAAGGATCGCGACCTGACCAGCGGCATCGGTCACCTCGACATCGTCTGACGGGCACCGGCCGACGCCGGACAGCAGTTCGATCGGCTTGAGGTAGAATTCCTCCGCTCATTCATAGCGCCCCGGACCTCCGGGGCGCTGTCTTAATGTCACCGGCGTTGCCGGTGGCGGCATCCCTCGTGGATTCCGACCCATGTCCGGCCTCAATCCCCAGCAACGCGAAGCGATCCAATACCTTGACGGTCCCCTGCTCGTTCTGGCCGGCGCCGGCTCGGGCAAGACCCGTGTGATAACGGAGAAGATCGCCTATCTCGTTCGCGACTGCGGCTTCGAGCCGCGCAACGTGGCCGCCATCACCTTCACCAACAAGGCGGCGAAGGAGATGCAGGAGCGGGTCGGCAAGCTCCTGTCGCGGTCGACGGCCGACGAAATGCAGATTTCGACCTTCCACGCACTCGGTGTGCGCATCCTGCGCGAAGGAGCCGGGTTGCTCGGCTACAAGCCGCGCTTTTCGATTTTCGACGCGGCCGACTGCGCCGGCATCGTCGGCGACGTCGCCGGGACCCCGGACAAGGGTACTCTGCGCCACCTGCAGGCGATCATTTCCCGTTGGAAGAATGCACTGGTAACGCCCGAAGCCGCCGGAAGGCTCGCAATGAACGGACTCGAAGCGCGGGCCGCGGATGCGTACCTGTCCTACGAGGCAACGCTGAAGGCGTATCAGGCGATGGACTTCGACGACCTGATCGCTCTCCCAGTCAAGCTCTTCAGCGAACATCCGCAAATTGCCGAGAAATGGCAGAATCGCCTGCGCTATCTGCTGGTGGACGAGTATCAGGACACCAATGCCGGCCAGTACCAGTTGCTCAAGTTGCTGACCGGCATCCGAGCCCGGTTCACAGCGGTGGGTGATGACGATCAGGCGATCTATGGCTGGCGCGGCGCCGACATCGGCAACCTGAAGAGGCTGCCCGCCGAGTTTCCGGCGCTGAAGGTGATCAGACTGGAACAGAATTACCGGTCGACCGCAAGAATCCTCAAGGCCGCCAACAACGTAATCTCCCACAACGAAAAGCTGTTCGACAAAGAGCTCTGGTCCGAACTCGGCCACGGCGACCAGATCACTGTCACCGCCTGCAGGGACAACGAGGCCGAGGCCGAAGGCGTCGTCATGAAACTGCAGGCGCACCGCTTCGAGCATCGCGGCAGGTTCGGGGATTACGCCGTCCTCTATCGTTCGAACCACCAGGCGCGCCTGCTCGAGACGCAGCTACGCAACCAGAAGATTCCTTATGTCCTTTCCGGCGGACAGTCCTTCTTCGACAAGGCGGAAATCAAGGACATCACTGCCTACCTGCGCTTGCTGGGCAACGCCGACGACGACCCGGCCTTCATCCGCGCCGCAACGACGCCCAGGCGCGGCATCGGCGCGGCGACCCTGCTGGTGCTTGGCCAGTACGCCGGCGAACGTCATGTCTCGCTGTTCCGTGGCGCCAGCGAGGAAGGCTTTGCGCATCGGGTCCAGGCACGCCAGATCGAGCCGCTCCTTGCCTTCTGCCAGTTCATCGGCCGGCTGCAACAACGGGCCGGACGCGAGCCGGCACAGCAAGTGCTCCCGGACCTGCTGAAGGCCATCGACTACGAGGCCCATCTTCTCGATCATGATGACGATCGCACTGCCCGGACGCGCTGGGGCAATGTTTGCGAATTCGCCGACTGGCTCAACAGGAAGGGCGAGGAAGGTGGCAAGAGCTTGATCGACCTGACGCAAGGTATTGCGCTGATCAACCTTCTCGACAAGCAGGATTCCGATGACATCGACGCCGTGCAGCTGTCGACCCTGCATGCCGCCAAGGGCCTGGAATACCGGCACGTCTTCCTGGTCGGAGTCGAAGAGGGCATCCTGCCGCACCGCGAGTCCCTCGACCCGGTGAAACTTGAAGAAGAACGCCGGCTGATGTATGTCGGCATCACCCGCGCCCAGCGCTCGCTGCACCTATCCTACTGCGAACGCCGCAAGCAGGCGCGCGAGTTCATTCCCGGCGAACCCTCGCGCTTCATCGCCGAAATGGGCAGGGAGGACATCCGGTTCTCAGGCGGCAAGGAGTCCATTGCACCGGACAGGGCCACAGGCAGCGCCCGGCTCGACGCGCTGAAGGCCATGCTGGCCGGCAACAAGCGCTAACGGTTTCGTCACGCTGCGTTACACCGGGTTACCTTGCTTATGACATCCGGGCGCTGACGGCCCGCGTTATTCGGCACAAGGCAGCGCGATTTCGCAAAGCCGGATGATGTTCCGAATAAACCACGTAAGGAGAATCACCATGACCAAGCAACTTGTCGCCCTTGCCCTCGCCGCCGCTTTTGGTGTCGCCCACGCTGCCGATGTCAAGCCGGCCGCCGAAGTCAAACCCGCTGCCGCCCCGACGTCCGCGGTTGTCAAGGCCGAAGCACCGAAGGCAGAAGTGAAGGCTCCGGAAGCCAAGCCGACGGCTACCGCCACCGAAATCAAGGTTGATGCCAAGGCGGCCGAGGCGAAGCCGGCCAAGCAGGCGGCGAAGACTGAAGTAAAGGTTCCGGAAGCCCCCAAGGCCGAAGCGCCGAAAACCGAACCGGCCAAGGCTGGCGAAGCGGTGAAGAAGTAAACCGGCTTGCAGCGTTCCGTGGCTGGCCCTCCAAGAGCGGGCCCGGGAAAGGCGCCCACGAGGCGCCTTGTTTGCGTCCACGAAAAAGGGAGGCCGCAGCCTCCCTCTTTCCGGCAGCCGGATTGCTTACTTGACCTTGGCCAGCATGTAATCGACCGCGCCCTTGATTTCGCCGTCGGACAGGTCGGCCGCGCCACCCTTGGGCGGCATCGCGCCCTTGCCGGCGACCGCGCTCTTGTACAGGGCATCGTTGCCCAGGGCGATGCGCGGCGCCCAGGCGGCCTTGTCATCGACCTTGGGCGCGCCCGCGGCGCCGGTGTTGTGGCAGGCGCCGCAGACCGAGTTGAAAACGGTGGCGCCATCCTTCGGGCCGGCGGCAACAGCGGGGGCGGCCTTGGCGAGTTCGAATCTGGCGACCGGCTGGATGCGGACATCCGCAGAGTCATTGCCGCCCGCTGCATCTGCAGCGGACTTGGATTGCTTGACGGTCAGCGGGTAAATAATGGCGATCAGAATAATGGCAACGATGATCGTCGCCCACATGATGCCCTTAGAGGAGTGTTGCTCGGCCATGCTGATAACCTCTATCCCCAAAAAAATATAACTGGATAATTATAGCGGCTTATGCGTAAACCGGAAGGCAGGGGCCGGCCAAAAAAAACCCCGCCGGGTGGCGGGGTGGAAGTTCTCGAAAGGGGGTTTCGAGAGGAGGGGTTCAGCGGATGGTCACACTCTAGGCAATCCGGAATGTCATGTCTGTCGTGCTTTCGTAGCTTTGTGTAACCAGATGTTGCAAGCATTTGCTGCATTGCGGAATGACAGCACCCAAGAAAAGGGTGATCATGATCCGGCAAGCGGAAGACCGCGGCACACCGTTCCTGGCGACACCCAGCAATTCATGGAGGAGACACCATGCAGAAGTCGCTTCACATCGATCCGGCGAGATGTACCGGATGCCTGCAATGCGAGATGGCCTGTTCCTACGAGCACAGCGGGACCATCAATCCGTCGAAGTCCCGAATCAAGGTCTTCAATTTCGAACATGAAGGCCGCAAGGTGCCCTACACGTGTACGCAGTGCGCCGATGCATGGTGCATGAACGCCTGTCCGGTCGATGCGATCGTCGTCGATGCCGCCACCGGCGCCAAGGTAGTCAGGGAAGCGACCTGTGTCGGCTGCAAGGTGTGCACCATCGCCTGTCCCTTCGGTACGGTCAATTACATGGCCGATGTCGGCAAGGTGCAGAAGTGCGACTTGTGTGCCGGTGATCCGAAGTGCGTTTCGGCCTGCCCGACCGCCGCCATCACTTATGTCGATGCTGACTGGACCGGTCTCGATCGCATGCGTGCCTGGGCCGCCAAGGCCAATACCGCCGCTGTAGCAGCCTGAGGAGGAGAGATCATGGGATGGAACAGAAAAGTCCTGCGCGTGAACCTCGGCGCCGGCACATGCACACCTGAACCGCTCAACATGAAATGGGCCAATGATTATCTGGGGTCACGTGGACTGGCGTCGAAATACCTGGTCGAGGAGATCGATCCCAAGGTCGACCCGCTATCGCCGGACAACAAGATGATCATGGCCACCGGCCCGTTGACCGGTACGATGGCCTCGACCGGCGGCCGCTACACGGTGGTGACGAAGGGGCCGTTGACCGGCGCCATCGCTTGCTCCAATTCCGGTGGCTACTTCGGCGCCGAAATGAAGTTCGCCGGCTGGGACATGATCATCTTCGAGGGCAGGTCGCCGAAACCGGTCTATCTCTACCTGGAGAACGACAAGGCAGAATTGCGCGATGCCGCCCACCTCTGGGGCAAGACCTGCTGGGAGACCGAGGAAACCATCAAGGCCACGCACCAGGATCCGCTGATCCGCATTTCATCCATCGGCGGGGCCGGGGAAAACGGCGTGCTTTACGCCGCCATCGTCAATGACCTGCACCGCGCGGCTGGCCGCTCCGGCGTCGGTACGGTCATGGGCTCGAAAAACCTGAAGGCGGTGGCGATTCGCGGCACCCGGGGCGTTTCCGGCATCAAGGATTTCCCGGCGTTCATGGCGGCGACCAATGCCGCGAAAAAGGTGCTGGCCGACAACGCGGTTACCGGCCAGGGCTTGCCCAAGTACGGCACCCAGGTGCTGATGAACGTGATCAACGAGATCGGTGCCTTGCCGACGCGTAACCACCGCGACGTGCAGTTCGAGGACGCCGGGAAGATCTCGGCCGAAGCCATGCACGAGAAGCGCCCGACCGACGGCAAGCCGCATCTGGTGACCAATGCTGCCTGCTTCGGCTGCACCATCGCCTGCGGGCGGATTTCGAAGATCGACGAGACCCACTTCAGCGTCAAGAACAGCCCGCAATACTGGGGGGCCTCCGGCGGCCTCGAATACGAAGCCGCTTGGGCGCTCGGCGCCGCCAACGGCGTCGGTGACCTGGAGGCGCTGCAGTACGCCAACCTGCTGTGCAACGAGCACGGCATGGACCCGATCTCGTTCGGGGCGACGGTCGGTGCGGTCATGGAGCTCCACGACCTCGGTATCCTCAGCCGGGAGCAGATCGGCCTAGACGCCACCTTCGGCTCGGCCGAGGCGCTGTGCAAGCTGGTCGAGATGACGGCGCATGGCGAGGGCTTCGGCAAGGAAATCGGCCTGGGCAGCGCCCGACTGTGCGCCAGGTACGGCCGGCCGGAGCTGTCGATGAGCGTCAAGAGCCAGGAATTCCCGGCCTACGACTCGCGCGGCATCCAGGGCATGGGCTTGGCCTACGCCACCTCCAACCGCGGCGCCTGCCACCTGCGCGGCTACACCGTCGCCTCCGAAGTGCTCGGCATTCCGGTCAAGACCGATCCGCTGACCACCGACGGCAAGCCCGAGCTGGTCAAGGCCTTCCAGGACGCGACCAGCGTCTTCGATTCGGCGGGCATCTGCATCTTCACCAGCTTCGCCTGGACGCTGGCCGACGTGCAGCCGCAGGTCCAGGCCGCCTGCGAGGGCGACTGGTCGATGGACAAGCTCAACGAGGTCGGCGAGCGCATCTGGAACATGGAGCGCCAGTTCAACCTGGCGGCCGGCCTCACCGGCAAGGACGACGACCTGCCGCCGCGCCTCAAGACCGAGCCGGCCAAGACCGGCCCGGCCAAGGGCCTGGTCAATGGCCTCGACCGGATGAAACCCGAGTATTACAAGATCCGCGGCTGGACGCCGGAAGGCGTGCCGGAGAAGGCGACGCTCGAGCGTCTGGGCTTGTAGGTCCGGCGTGCACACTGGCGGGGCAGCGCCTGGCGCGGCCCCGCTGTTTCTTAGTTGCGACGGAGAGTTCCATGAAGCACATCATCCTCGGCAACGGTCCGGCCGGCGTCGTCGCCGCCGAAACGCTGCGCCGAGCGGCCCCGGCCGACGACATCCTGCTCGTCGGCAACGAGGACGCCCCGCCCTATTCACGCATGGCCATTCCCTACCTGCTCGAAGGCAACATCGACGAAGCAGGTACTTACCTGCGCAAGGCCGACGACCATTTCGACCGCCTGTATATCCGCCAGCTGCGTGGTCGCCGGGCGGTCGCGGTCAACGCTGAAAAACACACCGTTTTGTTCGACGACGGGCATTTCGAAGCCTACGACCGGTTGTTGATCGCCACCGGCTCGCACCCGGTGCGGCCGCCGATTCCCGGCATCGACCTGCCGCAGGTGCAGACCTGCTGGACGCTGGAGGACGCGCGGGCAATTGCCGCCCATGCCCAGCCTGATGCGCGGGTGCTGCAACTGGGGGCCGGCTTCATCGGCTGCATCATCATGGAAGCGCTGGTCAAACGCGGCGTGCAACTGACCGTCGTCGAGATGGGCGACCGCATGGTGCCGCGCATGATGACGCCGGAAGCCGGCAGCATGATCAAGCGTTGGGTCGAGAAGCAAGGCGTGCGCGTGGTCACCAGGGCCGGTGTCGAACGCATCGAAAATGGCGAAAAATCGCCGTTGACCGTGACGCTGTCGACCGGCGAGCAACTCGATTGCGACCTGCTGATCGTCGCCGCTGGCGTCGCGCCCAACGTCGCCTTCCTCGAGGGCACGCCGGTGCACGTCGCCAACGGCATTCTGGTCGACGACACCATGCAGACTTCGGTGCCGGGCATCTACGCGGCCGGCGACGTCGCCGAGGCGCCCGATCTGTTCTCCGGTCGCCACCTGGTGGCGGCGATCCAGCCCAACGCCGCCGACCAGGCGCGCATCGCGGCGCTCAACATGGCCGGGCAAGCGGCCCGTATGAGTGGAGTCCTGGCCATCAACGTGCTCGATTCGATGGGCATGATTTCATCGTCCTTCGGCGAATGGCAGGGTGTCGCCGGGGGCGAGGGTGTCGAGCGGGCAGACGAGGTCAGGGGGCGCTACATCAGCCTGCAGTTCGACGGTGACGTTCTGGTCGGCGCAACGGCGATCGGCCTGACCGATCATGTCGGCGCCCTGCGCGGCCTGATTCAGGCGAAGACCAGGCTTGGTGCCTGGAAGGAGAGGCTCCTGGAGACGCCGACGCGTTTCGTCGAGGCGTTCATTGCCTGCCAGCGCCCGAACAGTTGAGTCGATGCTGGTTACCGTCAAGCTCTACGCCACGCTCGGGGACTATCTGCCGGCCGGCAGCAGGAACAATCGCGTAGATGTCGAGGCGCCGGAGGGTGCCATCGTCAGCGCGGTCCTCGCGCCGTTTGCGCTGCCGCCCAAGCTGACGCATCTGGTGCTGGTCAATGGCACATTCGTGGCGCCGGAGGAGCGGGCGACGAGAATGCTCAAGGACGGCGACACGCTGGCGGTTTGGCCTCCGATTGCCGGTGGCTGACGGTCCGTTTCCCTGGAGTCGGAGCCGCATTCGCGTCATGAGCATCACGCCGGGCGAGTTTCGCCGGGCTCTGTCGAATGCCTTCGGTGATGCCGTGACCGAGGACGCGAACGGGCTGCTGGTTGCGCATGGCGGCGTAAGCCTTCATTTCGCCTTGTGCAGCGAAACGCCGCTGCGTGTCGGCGCATTGCAGCTTTTTGCCCTGCGGACCGAAATCACCGTTCGCCAGGGAGATCAGGAGGCGGCAAGCCAACTGCTGGACAGGATTGACCGGGCGACCCAGCGTGGTGGTGGCTAGCAGCCTGTCGGCCTATCCGTGGGGAGATGGGGTAACGACAGGATTGTGGCCGATCCGAAGCAGGGCCGTGGGCCACTTCATTGTGGAACTGATCGATGCGCCTGATCCTGGCGCATCCAGCATGGTCGGCATCCGGGCGAGCGGGTTTGCGCCGCTTGCGTGCGGGGCGGAGAGGCGGCTCCGTCCACGTGCCCAAGCAGCCGCCCTCGCTGAACCGCACCCAAGGAATGCCGGTGATACGGACCTGCATGCACTTCGCCTGATCCAGGTTCTGCGCGGGGAGACCGTTGGTTTCGGTGGGCTGTCAACTCGAACGGCTGCACCTCCTGCGGCACGGAGGCATTCCAGAAAGCCTTCCGCCGGCCTACACGCAGCGCCGGGTTGGCGGCGGCGAGGCTTCCCGTGACTGTCGCGTCGCCAGAGAACATTGTCTCGGTCACGCCGGCGTCGACGATCGGGGTCGACGCAGCGCAGGGGTAAGCATTCTGATTCTTGATGTCGGTTGCCTGCGCCAGCCTTTCCCTTGGGGCCCGTACGAGCGTAGGGGGCAGCGGGAAGAGGCAGCGGAACATCGGCCTGGCAGCATCGGGGCACCTGCTCACGCCCACTTCCTCGTCGGACATCGGGATGGGGGAAAAGGAATTTGCCTAATGGTGGGCTCGAGCGGGCATTGACCGGAGTTGGGCGCAGAAAATATACTGCGCGACTTGCCCAACGCCGGGTTGTCCTTTTTCTGAGGTGCCATGTCCTCCCTTTCGAGTCGCGTCTTAGGCGCACGGGATCTCCCTTCCCTGTCCGTCATCGTGAACCGCGTTGCGCCTGTGCGGGCGTGTCGCATGCCGGCGCTTCTGCTCGCCACCGCATGCTGCCTGGGTGTTGCACCGGCAATCGCGGAATCGGGAGCCGCCGCCCCGGAATCGGGGCAATCGCCGGTGGTGACGACTTCGGTGTGGGACGCCCCCGAGCCCTGGCGCACCGATCGCTTCTACTTCCAGACCAGTCTGGCGACAGTGCATTTCAATCCGGACGACGACCATACCAACAATCAGAAGTTGATCTACGGCGAGTGGCGTCTGCAGGAGCGCTGGCTCGAAGGCCAGGTGCTCGTCGGCGCGTCGGCCTTCGACAACTCCTTCGGTCAGCCGTCGCAGTTCGTCTTCGGGGGACTGTTGTGGCGACCGTTCGACTCGTTGCCGGCGGCGTACGTCAAGGTAGTTGCCGGCGTCCTGCACGGTTACAAGGACGAATTCCAGGACAAGATTCCCTTCAACAACTCCGGTTTTGCCCCGGCGATCGTTCCCGCCGTCGGCTACTGTTTCAATCGCGTGTGCGGCGAGATGGTCCTCTTCGGTACTGCGGGCCTGATGTGGACGCTGGGAGTGACGCTGCCCTGATTGTGCCGGCGCCGTGGCCGTGAAGCCGGCCCGCTCGCGATGTACCCGACTGCGGGGCGAAGGGGTAGCATGTTCGCGGACCGGTCGCCGCGATCAAGGGGGCTGACGGCTTCGGCCCACCCCGAGCGATCCCGAGAGAGGGCTGGTGTCACTGTGTGCTGCGGGCGCTTGCCCGCCTGTCTATTGGGCTGGCACCCTTTTTTGACGGACATCGCCAGCAAATCGGGCATTCCGTCCGCTGGCGGGTGTCAGATCACGTTACCGGCTCGTCGATTCAGGGTAGCATCGATGCCCATGCGGCATGCCCTTCTATTCTCCGTTTTCGTCATCGCTTCCTGCGGGCTGGCGTACGAACTGGTCGCCGGCGCGCTGTCGTCCTACCTGCTCGGCGATTCGGTTACCCAGTTCTCGACCGTGATCGGTGCCTACCTGTTCGCGATGGGCATCGGCTCGTGGTTGTCGAAATACGTCACCCGCGACCTCGCCGGTACTTTCATCCGCATCGAACTGATGGTCGGGCTGCTCGGCGGCTTCTCCGCGGTCGGCCTGTTCATCGCCTTCACCTGGCTGCCCGGTCCCTTCCGGCTTCTCCTTTACCTCTCGGTATTCGGCGTCGGCGTACTCGTCGGGCTGGAAATCCCGCTGGTCATGCGCATCCTTAAGCGCGAACTGGCGTTCAAGGAGGTGGTTTCGCAGGTGCTAACCTTCGACTACCTCGGCGCGCTCGCGGTGTCGGTGCTCTTTCCCCTGGCGCTCGCCCCGCATCTCGGGATGATGCGCACCGCGCTGCTCTTTGGGCTGCTCAACGTCGCCGTCGCGCTGTGGGCGCTGCATCTCTTCCGTGACCAGTTGCCGTCGCGGCCGTGGCTCGCGGTGCAGAGCTGGGCGGCGTTCGCGGTCCTGGCGCTCGGTTTCGGCAGCGCCGGCCAGCTCACCTCGCTGGCCGAGGCCAGCCTCTATGCCGACGATATCGTTCACGCCGAATCGACCCCGTACCAGCGCATCGTCGTCACCCGTTGGCGCGACGACCTGCGCCTCTTCCTCAACGGCAACCTGCAGTTCTCCTCGCACGACGAATACCGCTACCACGAGGCGCTTGTCCATCCCGGCCTCGCCGCGCTTCCGCACGCGCGGCGCGCACTCGTCCTTGGTGGCGGCGACGGGCTGGCGGTACGCGAAATCCTCAAGTACCCGCAGGTGACGTCGGTCACCCTGGTTGACCTCGATGTCGGCATGACCGATCTGTTCGCCAGCGCGCCGCCGCTGGTCGCGCTCAACCGCGGCGCCCTGTCCGATCCGCGGGTCACCGTGGTCAATGCCGATGCCGTCTCCTGGCTGGAGGAGAGCCGCGACTACTTCGACTTCGTCGTCGTCGACTTCCCCGATCCCGCCAACTTCGCGCTCGGCAAGCTGTATACTTCGGCGTTCTACCGCCTGCTTGAAAAACGCCTTTCGGCGCGCGGCCTGATCGTCGTCCAGGCGACCTCGCCGTACTATGCCCGGCGCTCCTACTGGTCGGTGGTCACCACGCTCGAGGACGCCGGTCTGAAGACGGCGCCGTATCATGCGCTGGTGCCGTCCTTCGGGGAATGGGGCTTCATCGTCGCGGGCCGGGACGTGTTCGTGCCGGTTGCGGTCGACCCGGAGAAAACCCGGTTTTTGACGCCGCAGACCCTGGCCGACCTGTTCCGTTTCCCGGCCGACATGGGGCGTGTGCCGGCCGAGGTCAACCGCCTCAACAATCAGGTGCTGGTCCGCTATTTCGAGGAGGAGTGGCGCAAGGTCGTGCGCTAGCGCAAGCGGCCTGCGGCCCACTCCTCTGGAGTTGTCCCGGGATTTCTGGCAGTCTGTGCAGGTGGCGGCACCCGGCGATGCGCGGGTCTGGAGCGGGTATGGCCGGGGACTGTCGGGCAAGAAGGAAATGGGCTGGTGTGGGAGGAACGTTTGGTGATCGACGCGCATAGTTACTGTGTCAGGGAGGTCTTGCGCAATGGCATGGAGGTCTGCATCCGGGCGCTGCATCCCGACGATGGCGAGCGGATGGCCGAGGCGTTCCGGAATCTTGAACCGGAATCGGTGTATACCCGATTCTTCAGCTTCAAGGACGGGCTCAGTGAGGCAGACTACCGTCTGATCCGGGAAATGGACTTCGACAACCGGGTTGCGCTGATCGTCACCCACAGGGTGGACGGCCGGGAGGTCGTGATCGCGTCATCGAGCTATGCCCGCTGCGGCGCTGACGTGGCGGAAGTCGCCTTCATCGTCGAGGAGGATTTTCACGGCCTGGGAATCGCCCGGAGATTGCTCGCGCATCTCGGCCGGATTGCCCGGGAACGGGGAATTTCGCGCTTCATTGCGGAAGTACTCGTCGCCAACGCGCCCATGCTCAAGGTCTTCTCTGCCGTCGGCTGGCCCATTCAGAAGCGGACTGCGGATGGTACGGTCCACGTGACGCTGTCGCTGACGGAGGCGCCGCCGGGCTGATCACCGGCGCGGCTTGCCGATCGCTCGTGGTTCGGCGGACGAACTTGCGTATAGTGGGCGGCTGCATCAATTCGACACGACATCGGCATCATGGAAACCATCCGCATTCGCGGCGCGCGCACCCACAACCTGAAGAACATCAATCTCGATCTGCCGCGCAACCGGCTCATCGTGATCACCGGCCTGTCAGGTTCTGGCAAGTCGTCGCTGGCGTTCGACACACTCTATGCCGAGGGGCAACGGCGTTATGTCGAATCGCTGTCGGCGTACGCGCGGCAGTTTCTGCAGCTGATGGAAAAGCCAGACGTCGATCTGATCGAGGGGCTGTCGCCGGCGATTTCGATCGAGCAGAAGGCGACCTCGCACAACCCGCGGTCGACGGTCGGCACCGTCACCGAAATCCACGACTACCTGCGCCTGCTCTTCGCCCGTGCGGGGACGCCGTATTGTCCCGACCACAATCTGCCGCTGGAAGCGCAGACCGTTTCGCAGATGGTCGACCACGTGCTGGCGCTGCCCGAAGAAACGCGGCTGATGATCCTGGCGCCGGTGGTAGCCAACCGCAAGGGCGAGCAGCTCGACCTGTTCGCCGAACTGCGTGCCCAGGGCTTTGCCCGGGTGCGGGTCGACGGCGCAGTGCATGAACTCGACGCGGTGCCCAGGCTGGCCAAGTCGCACAAGCACGATGTCGATGTCGTCGTCGACCGGCTGAAGGTGCGCGAGGACATGCGCCAGCGCCTGGCGGAATCCTTCGAAACCGCCTTGCGCCATGCCGACGGCCGGGCAGTCGCGCTGGAGATGGACGGTGGCACGGAACATATGTTCTCGGCCAAGTTTGCCTGCCCGGTCTGCTCGTATGCCCTGCAGGAACTGGAGCCGCGCCTCTTTTCCTTCAACAACCCGATGGGTGCCTGCCCGAAATGCGATGGCCTCGGGGTCATCCAGTTCTTCGACCCACGGCGCGTCGTCGGCAATCCGGCGCTGTCGCTGGGAGCCGGGGCGATTCGCGGCTGGGACCGGAAGAACCAGTTCTACTTCCAGATCATCGAATCGCTGGGGGCGCATTACGGCTTCTCGGTCGACACGCCGTTCGCCGAATTGCCCGAGGAATTCCGCCAGGTGATTCTGTATGGCTCCGGGCGCACCGAAATCAACTTCCGCTACCTCAACGAGAGGGGCACGCGCTTCGATCGCTGCCACACCTTCGAGGGCATCATCCCCAATCTGGAACGGCGCTACCGCGGCAGCGACTCGACCGCCGTGCGCGAGGAGCTTTCCCGGTACATCAGCAACGCCGCGTGTCCGCAGTGCGCCGGCACCCGCCTGCGCACCGAGGCGCGGCACGTCCGCGTCGGCAAGATGACGCTGCATGAAATCAGCCGCATGCCGCTGGGCGAGGCGCGCAATTATTTCAATTGCCTGGAACTCACGGGCCAGAAAGCGCAGGTCGCCGACAAGATCCTCAAGGAAATCACCGCTCGCCTGTCCTTCCTGATCAACGTCGGCCTCGATTACCTGTGCCTCGAACGCTCGGCGGAAACCCTGTCGGGCGGCGAAGCGCAGCGCATCCGGCTGGCATCGCAGATCGGCTCCGGGCTGACCGGCGTCATGTACGTGCTCGACGAGCCGTCGATCGGCCTGCATCAGCGCGACAACGACCGCCTGCTGCAGACGCTGAAGAGCCTGCGCGACATGGGCAACACCGTCCTCGTCGTCGAGCATGACGAAGACGCCATCCGCTCGGCAGACCATGTCGTCGATATCGGCCCCGGCGCCGGGGTGCACGGCGGCTTCATCGTCGCCGAGGGAACGCCGGACGAGATCGCCGCCGACCCGGCTTCGCTGACTGGCGACTATCTGGCCGGCCGCAAGGCGATTTCGGCTCCAAAGAGCCGTCGACCGCAACAGGCGGCAAAACAGCTCAGGTTGGCCGGCGCCACAGGCAACAACCTGAAGGATGTCACGCTCGAACTGCCGGTCGGGTTGTTCACCTGCATCACCGGCGTTTCCGGGTCGGGCAAGTCGACACTGATCAACGACACGCTCTATGCCGCAGCCGCCCGCCATCTCTACGGATCAACCGCCGACCCGGCGCCGCACCGGGAAATCGCCGGCCTCGACCTGTTCGACAAGGTGATCAACGTCGACCAGGCGCCGATCGGTCGCACGCCACGCTCCAATCCGGCGACCTACACCGGCTTGCTGACGCCGATTCGCGAGTTGTTTTCGCAAGTGCCCGAGTCGCGGGCGCGCGGCTACGGGCCGGGGCGTTTCAGCTTCAACGTCAAGGGCGGACGTTGCGAGGCCTGCCAGGGCGACGGCATGATCAAGGTCGAGATGCACTTCCTGCCCGACATCTATGTACCTTGCGACGTCTGCCACGGCAAGCGCTACAACCGGGAGACGCTGGAAGTGCATTACAAGGGCCGCAACATCCACGACGTGCTGCAAATGACCGTCGAGCAGGCGCGCGAGTTCTTCGATGCCGTGCCGGTCGTCGCCCGCAAGCTGCAGACGCTGGTCGATGTCGGCCTCAGCTACATCACCCTCGGCCAGAGCGCGACGACGCTCTCCGGCGGCGAGGCGCAGCGCGTCAAGCTCTCGCTCGAACTTTCGAAGCGCGACACCGGCCGCACGCTGTACATCCTCGACGAACCGACTACCGGCCTGCACTTCGCCGACATCGAGCTGCTGCTCAAGGTCCTGCACCGGCTGGCCGACCACGGCAACACCATCGTCGTCATCGAACACAACCTCGACGTCATCAAGACCGCCGACTGGATCGTCGACCTCGGCCC
>ERZ761603.416-NODE-416-length-36574-cov-20.820203_pt1 | contig 36574 bp, 72 predicted proteins | sample MGYA00511879_ERZ761603 | MGnify/ENA primary metagenome ERZ761603 (study PRJEB28899, sample SAMN02850040) | bioreactor sludge metagenome | biome: EBPR Sludge; feature: EBPR Bioreactor; material: flocular biomat | place: Australia: Thorneside Wastwater Treatment... | reverse complement strand
CCCTTCGTGATGGGTGCCGTAATGAGCGGCGGGAAGTGGGGGTTTCACTCATGAAAACAATTCGCTTCTGTGAATTCACCGGGGATGGCACCCACTTTCACGATGAGGTCGGGTGCAAGAAATTGTGTGAATGGGCCGGCTTTCAATACTGCACATTGCACAATAAACCACTGACCCTCACACCTGATGGTTGGCAAGTGTGCTGCAAGGAATGTACCACCCCTATACAAGTGAAGGAGCAATCATGAACCTCGGCGACCTCGGAATATGGGTATGGGTTGAAGACCCAAACAATCTTTCATCCAACGGCTACTGGTGGAGAATGTCATGAACATCGGCGCTCTCATCCGAGAAGAGATTCGCATAGCTAAAACAATCCAAAAGGAGCGCCCGAACCTTACGTGGGACGAGGCGCTGCGCCTTGCGCGAGTCTTGCTTGACCCAACCCCTATTCTTTGAAGGAGAAACCGAATGAACACCTACAGAGCCGTATTCAAGGTGGTAGGCATGCCTGCCAAATTCGTCATTGAAATTATGGCCGACCACATGACCGACGCTATCGACATGGTCGACGCCTTGAGTTACCGAATGGATATTCGGTTTGTTCGGTTTGAAGGAGAAACCGAATGAACACCTACAGAGCTAGGTTCTATCTGCTTGAAGCAGAGTTCACAATCGAACTCCAGGCCGAAACACAACTTACAGCAGAGCGCGCCGCTGAAGCCCTTGCAGAACGTATCAACGCAACCTTTGGTTATATTTGCACTTGAAGGAGAAACCGAATGAACCTTGGGGAACTGATTGACCAACTCAAGCAATACAACCCCGACACTGAAGTCCGACTCGGCTTTGGTCATCCACACTCTTATCGTGGAAACCATGCGGAATTAGCATTTGAACCAGTGGAGAACACAACCATCGGCGAAATGCTATACGTTGCTGAATTCGCACTCAGCGAAACATTCAATGGTTACAAAGGCGGGAAGTTCCAGATGAACAAATGGACCGATGTCTGGCTTGCCGCTTACGGTTGCGTTGGCGAGAGTATCGGCCCAATCCTATTGCAGTACATGGTCAACGATTTTGAAGGAGAATGAAATGTACCACGAAGTCACCATCGGGCAAGGCGACAAAGGCACTGGAGCGATCCACGTGTTCGACTTGCCTGGAACCCACAACATCTCGCAGAACAGACGCTGCTACTGGATTTCAAAGCTCATATTCGGATGTCACATGACGATTTTCAAGGACACGGTGGAGGGCAAACTGCTCACAAGCATGATTGAGCGCAAGGTCGTGCTTGACAGTGTTGAGCACTGGCTCAACTGCACGCTTCTGAAGAACATCGACACCGACGTACTCATGGAGGCGATTGAAGAACAGTACCGGCTTGCCTTTGAAGTCGGCAGAAAAGACAAAGCGGCCGATATTCGGGCCGCGCTTTACTTCTGACACAAACCCAAGGAGTATGCAATGTACATGAAGAATGAAGACGCACCGACCTACGGCCCACGCAACTTGATGGACACCATCAGCGAGGGCGAGGTCCTGGCCAAGGCCCTGGAAATCCTCAAGAACCGGCTCCGCAAACCGGGCCAAGCTATGATCAGCCCGCAATCGGTCAAGGCATTCCTTACGATCAATCTCGCCGAACTGGGGCACGAAGTGTTCGCCGCCTTGTTCCTCGACGGCCAGCATCGGCTGATCCAATACACAGAAATGTTTCGCGGCACCATGAACCAGACCAGCGTGTATCCCCGTGAAGTCGTCAAGGAAGCACTGCGCCTCAACGCCGGGGCAGTGATCTTTGCCCACAACCATCCATCGGGGATGCCGGAGCCGAGTAGGGCGGACGAGATGTTGACCAGCACGTTGAAAGACGCTTTGGCCCTGGTCGAGGTCAAGGTCCTGGACCACATCATCGTCGGCGGCACGACCACCGTCAGCTTTGCCGAGAAAGGTTTGATATGAGCATCCACGACTGTCTCATACTCCCCGACCTTCTCAGCAAGTTGCCCGAGGTCGGGTACTCGATCATGAACAAGGGCATCAACTTGAAGGCGCGAGCGGCCCACATCCAGGAGCAGATCAAGTACCTGGACGGCGACCTTGCGTCTCTGCTTGAGGAAGTTTCGTACTTGTGGGATGACGATGAACGGAAGGAGGTAGGGCTGTGATCACGATCTACTACTGGCCCGACGGGTGCTGGTGCTACAGCAATGAACGCCAGCAATTCACCCACAGGAGTGACGACTACGGCACCCTGCAGGTGTCGCTCGCCGTGACCGAGGAACAGATCGACTTCCTGGTCGATCAACTTGTGACGATTGGAGAATGAGATGGGAAGTTACACCGACTCCTACATGGAGGCGCTGAACCGGGACCTGCAGTATCAATACAGGAGGTTGTTTGAGGTTGGGGAGGAACTTGCACAGGCCAAGCAGTCCTTGGAGAGCAAGGATGAAGAACTCACCGCAGCGAGGCGGCGACTCAACCTTCAGATGGACACAACCGCTCAAGTTGAAAAGAAACTGGCGGACGCCTTGGGCGTGTTGTCCGACCGTGACATCGAAATCGAACGCCTCACCTTCGCCTTGAAGGACAGCGACAACGAGTTGAAGAGTATCCGTAGTAATTACGAAAATCGGATCGACGAACTCATGACGGAAATTGAACGCCTGACGCGCACGAATAAGAAGCGCGTCAAGGTGGTTGAGTTGCGGTGGCTGCTCGACGGGCACACAGACGTGTTGGATGAGCATCGCACCGCCATCCTGCAAGTGCGCGAGGCCGTTGACCAGAACAAAGAAACGTTGAGTGCTGCTCAACGGGAAATGCTGGCGACACTTGACCGCCACGGCGGGTTGATCAGTAAGGCGTTCGCCTGCATCGACAACCACAGCGACTCCATCTACAAGCAACAGCAGTCCATCGACGCTTTGCTATCAGCCATAGAAAACCAACCGAAGACCAAAGATGACCTGTGGACATACATCAGGCGTCAGATGAATCAGCAAGGGGTGGGTGGAAATAACGAGGGGGAAGAGGCGCGATGAACACGAACCCAAACAACTGCGCAACCTGTGACTACTCAAAGATTGGAGCCACAGGAGGGTGGTGCTACATGTGGCGCTCAGAACCAAAGACGGTGTGCATTTCGCACACGGGGCGCAAAGACAAGTTTATCGCAAATCTGCTCGCCGAAATCAAGGCGACGGGCGAGCACAACAAGGAGAACGCTGATGGAAATCAAAACTGACCACAAGTACCGACCCTTGAAAGCTTTGTGTGACCTACCTGAGAAGGTCGCCAAGGGCTTCGACTACGTCAAAGAAGAGTACTGCACTCTGCGATTTGTAAAGTACAAGGGTGTGTGGTACGACACCCTCGACACCCAACGGATAACGACAGAACCATATCTCATGGGATGGGAGATGCCTGTGAGCAAGGACCACATTCTGGCCGACTGGCACGCCATCCTGTCGGACACGTTCTTCAGCGCCATGGTGTTCAAGTTCTCCGAGGATTGGGAGAGCGTGATTGTGGGAGTGTATTACGCATGACCCACAGTGAAACCTACAAGGACTGCACCATTCAGGGCGAGACCAAGGATGGTGAGGAGGTCGTGACCTGGACTGACACGTTCGGTATTACGTGGCCGGCCAGGTTTTGGGCGCACGCCAAGCGCGAGATCGACAAGTTCGACCGCATGGTCGAGCGCAAATGGATGGAAGGGAGAGAGTCATGAACGACGACACGTTCGAGCACAAAGGCCACACGTTCCGTGTGAAGGTTCTCGACGATGACAATGACCCGCCTTGGGAGCAGGGGGACGGGCATGGGCCAGTCACTGACTGGGTACGACGGGCAAAACACCCGAGCGAATGGGTACTCTGTTCCGATTACGGTTCGTTCCGCTACTACAACTTCCAGGAGGCGATGCAGACCGCCAAGATTGAGGGGTGGGACGCTCCCCCCTGTGGTGTTGGCACCAAAGGTGAGCGGGCCTTGCGGGCTGTCACTGCCGACTACGAATGGTTGCGCAAGTGGTGCTCCGGGGGTTGGTGCTACGTCACGCTCCACGTCACGCTCCTCAAGGAAGATGAAGACGGGGAACTGGTCAAGACAGACTTTGACGACTACCTCGGGGCCGTTGAGTACGACTACAGGCAATCCGGATTTTGGATGGAATGTGCCAAGGAAATGGCAGACGAACTGATTCGGCAGTTTGAACAAGCTGCCGAAGATGAAAGGATCGAGAACCGATTCCGGGATGCGATGGAGTGCGGCGTATGATCCTCTATCACGCCACGACACCGAAGAAGGTGCAGAAATACCACCAGAGCAGGCGCATCTGCGCCCCGGTACGGGGCTTCACCACGCTTCAAGCGGCGATGGCGTGGGCCTGCAAAGTCGGGCGCTCTGTCGTTCTTCAAATCGAGGGCAATGCCCACAAACTGCCCGATCACCATAACCAGTGGGGCGACGCCTACTGGATCGACGGTGATGTCACCAACTGGAAATGCGTGTTCTCACCGAAAGACGCTTGATGTAGTACACTGCAACCCTTTAACTACAGGAGGAATCATGAGATATACATTGATCTGCTTGGCACTTGCTGCTTGCGCGACACCCTATCCGGATTCCCCTCGTTACAGGGAGTGCCACTACGAGGCGACCAAGGCCACGGCTGGCGGCACGTTCTACGGGGCGCGAGGCACGATTGATGGGGCATACGCCGAGGCTCTGGCCTATCGACAGATTCGAGACGCCTGTATGGCACGCTAGTTTTTACCGCCCCGCGTCGGCCACGCGGAGATGTAACTTTGAGGAGAACTGAAATGACAACGAGATGGATTGACGAGCAAGAAGGGTATACTGTTGGTGAGTGCGGGTTCCTGATCAGCAACTCACACGAGACTGACGGATGGCAGCGCTACCACCTTCGGGACATTCCGGCCCATACGAGCGTGAGCCATGTCCCGCGCCTGATCGGCTGGTGTGGCAGCTACAACAACGTGAGCACTTCAGGGTGTGGTGTCTGGAAGGTGGCTCGTGTCGCCAAGAACGGACGCATGCTGATCCAGGAGGCGACCGCTGAGGAAGTGGAAGCTTTTTTGGAAGAGATGGGTTACCCCGGCTTGACTGACGACGATTGAGGCCGACCATGAACAGAAATCATCCTCTTCTCGACCTCGAAACTGTGGTTGAGGTTAGTCGGGTAGCGAAACTGAGTTTGAACAAGCCCTATGTGCAGACCATGACGGTCAAGGAAGCGCTGTCAGGTGGCTGGTTTGACACGAGCCACGGCACCATGTCTGTCTATGTCCGGGTTGTTGACGGAGAGCATGAGGGGGCGCTGGCATACAAGGACAGCGTCGGAAAAGCTCGGGCACAGTACGACCCCCACCAACAGGTCCCTGATGGGCGCTACCTGTGGGAATTGGACAGTTGATCTGCACCTGAACAACCAAGCCCGCACCAGCGGGCTTTCTCTTGGAGAACCAAATGATCACACAACCTTGGCAAGACGACCGCATCATGATGAATGGCAATTACATCGGGTGCGTCACCAAAGAGAACGCTGACCTGATCATGATGATGCAGGATGTCATCATCCAACTCGCGAAAGCGCCGGAGCACGGGCTTTCGTTCGTTCTGCAAATGCAGGCGAAAAGTATTCTGGAGGATCTGAAATGAACAAGATCCTCTGCTGGCTCGGCATCCACGCCTGGCAACGCACCTACTGGAAGATCTACGACGTGAAGTGTCAACTGCTCACGTGCAAGCACTGCGGCGAGTTGGACTGCATCGACGATGAAAGGGAATGGGTGTGAACATCAACAAGTGGTTGAAGGATCACCCTGTTTCGTGCAAGTACGGCGCACCCTTGGGTGATCGTGGGGATCGCGGTGATCCAGATAGAGCCTACAAGTTCCACCTGCAGCGCATCATCTTTGTCGGCGGTGATTACGACATGGCGGGGACGTACTGGGGTGGAGGTCGCGGCACGGAACCGCTCTACGGTTTCATGTGCTACGACGATGAAGACGGGGTTGTTCGGGGCTTTGTCCGTGCCAAGAATCGTGCTGACGCCAAAGAAGAAGTCAAATCCGAATATCCGAATGCGAGGTTTTACAGATGAAAACGTGGGAACTGAACCAATGGAACAAACCATCACGGAAGACGCTTGAAGCCGACTTCCCCGGCAAAGGTAAGGAGTTGCGAGAACTTATCGTCGGCGATGTACATCCGGACAACTACAAGTCGGTGCAGGATCTGGTCGGCCAGTGCTGGCACGGCCCGACCTACAGCCACATGCTCCTGACCGCCATCAACGAGATCATCGAGGGTCACGGCATCGAGCAAATCATCCCAAAGGATGAAGACCGGCACCCGTCCTACGAGTACATCAACATGGGCGACACCTACAACGCCACGATCCTGCTGCGCTCTGACGGGCGTCTAATCGTTGCGAGTTGGGGTGACATCGTGGAACAGCACATGGACTGGTACTACTGAGCATGTCACAATCAAGCGCAGTGTGAAATGTGCGCCAAACTTGAAAGGAGTAGGAAATGAAGGTCACGGACATAACTTTTTCTATCAATCGCTACGACTGCGACGGAGATATGATGCAGGAAGGCGTATTTTTGCACTTCGGCGACTGTGCGGTAGTGAAGGTCAGCGACAGTGTGCTGGAGTTTTTCGACTTTGTTTCGCGCATCAAAGCCATCGAGCGCGAACTTGAGGATTGTTTCACCATCACGGAGGTAAAGGAATGAAAGTCATCGAATACGAAATCATCGACCACGGCATGATGCACAGCGACTACTTCCAAGGTTGTGGAACCAGCTTCACGCGATTCACTCACGTGTGGACGGGGGTGGGCGATAGCGGCAAGGAAGCCTACAACGATGCCCTGGACCAGATGTTCATGGACGACAGCGAAGCGGCTGAGAAGATGCCGAAGCGACCTTTGGGGATCAGGACTCGCCCTAAAGTACCTGCACATTGGGAGGACATCAATTGGCTCGTGTCCATTCGGGCACGGTTGAAGGAGGGGAAGAAATGAGAACGATCCACGTTGAAGTAATGGACATCGGCGACGAAGCCTATCTCATCGACGACATGGACTACGGAACGGTGAAGAAAATGCTGATCACTGGCGTGAGAGTCACGGTGGAAAAACCGCTAGCGAAGCCGGAAGTCACTTACAAGGTCGGCGCCTGGGACTATTTCCAACCAGGGCGAGTGTTCAAGACGGCGAAGGAAGCCTTTGACGCTGTTGACGCTGCGCAGGCCAAAGAGTCATCTCTTGTGGCTGTGCAGGCGGCTTTTGAGGATGCTGATTGCTACAACACAGCGCAGTAAAAGCATATGTCATATTAGTTTGAAAATCCCCACCAGCGATTTTTCGGATATAGCAAATGCTCAGTGAAGATATGGCACGCATCTTTTCGGAAGCGTCGGAGATGATCAAGGCGCTTCCGGGAACTCATATCCATCCGAGCAGGGGCCTGCTGCACATCACGAACCCTGGGCTGCGCCTATGGGTGACGGTGGAGCAGACTGGCCCCAACGCTGTGGGTGGACTGTTCACACTTACCGAGTACCGCGTGAGCGGCCCGATCAAGGTCGTGGCCACCTGCGCCTGGGAAGTCATCACCTGGATTCAACGCAGGATTTTTGAAGGAGAGAAGAAGTGAAGACACAACTTCAGATGTACAGGGACGCCGAACAGAAACTGTTCGATGCCAACAGAGTGTTCATGGAGATGGTAAATGACCCTGTCAGTCCGCTGACGAACCAAGACCTTGAGCGATTGATTGCCCGCTTCCCCGTCAGATGGGCAAGGTTTTCCGGGTTCGTTGGGAAACTTAAGGACGAGGTGGCGGCATGACCGAACAAGCCCGACTCGCCGTCTATGCCGCGAGCAACCGCCGCACCTGGGGCCGCTACGCCACCGTCCGCTACTGCGAGAAGCGGGGTGTGCCGAGACGATTGTTGACGCTGGCGATCCAGTTGTCAGTTGTGATGTGAGTGTGCACTTAACCTAAAGGAGTGTCAAAATGCCTAAGATCTACGTCGGAACGTATAACGCCTATAACGAGGGAAGCCTGAAGGGTGCTTGGTTGGACCTGAACGACTACGACAACCACGACGATTTCATGACGGCGTGCCGCGAACTGCACGCCGACGAGCACGATCCTGAATTCATGTTCTGTGACTTCGAGGACATCCCCCGCGAGTTCGTCGGCGAGTGCTACATCAAGCCCGAGTTCTGGGACTACATGAACTGCGACATTGATGACGAAGTCAAGGAAGCCTTCATGTACCTCTTCGACGAGTGGAGCGAGGAAGGTTGCAACGACGCCTACATCGGCAAGTTCCGCAATCGAGCCGCACTTGCGGAAGACATCGTGGATAGCACCGGGGAACTGGACAAGGTGCCTGAGCACATCGCTCGCTACTTCGACTACGACGCTTACGGCCGCGACCTGGAACTCGGCGGCGATGTCTGTGAGCACAACGATCACTATTTCTGGACGAACTACTGACATGACCCGACTCGAACAACAAACCTTCGTCAAGGCCCGCATCATCCGAAGCAGCCCGACAGGGCATCACTACGTTCACAGTGACGGCCAACACGACATGGTCTTCACCACCGAGGAAGCCGCTGCCGCAGAGGTCAGCCGCATCAAGCGTTTGGGTTCTGCCCATGACGCGACCATCCACTCAGAATTCAAAAACACCCGGCAGGCGCGTGAGTTCTGCCGGTCAATTTCGTAGGAGCTAATCATGTATCGAATCGAAATCAACATCGGAAAACCGGACGCACCCCGTTGGAAGTTGGTGTGGGGCGCGGACAGCGGCCCGTGGGGTGCGGCCAATCTGGCCGACGCACAGAAGCAGATGCACCAGTGGTTCCCGAACTGGACCCCGTCAATGGTGCGTGTTGTGAAGGATGAAGCGTGATCGCCACCTGCATCGAACACCCCCAAGGGCAAGGCGGACTCCAAGGCTTCCAACTCGGCGAACGCTACCGCGTGGAAGAGATCGAGCCGAAGAAGAAGACGCCCTGGGCGCGCATCTACTGGCGAGTCTGGCCGGTCGAAGGCTCCCACTACCAGACATGCAGCGTCGTGCTGTTCAACCAATTTTTCAGGATCATCGAATGAACCTTGAAGACAAACGCAAGCGCAAGGGCCTGCTCAAATGCCGTGCCCCAGTCAAACTGCCGCTCGGCTACCGAATCTGCCTGTGGTTGAACGCACAGGCTTCCGTGATCGAAGTCTTCACCCGGACCTACGAACGCAAACTGAAGGAGAACATGGATGCTACCCGGCTTCGGGGACCAAGCGACGTGGGGTAGATGTTATGGACACCCACATGACCCACGAACACCTGAATATGACGACGAGGAGATTTACATGAGTTTTGACGGAACGATATGCGATCTGCGTTTAGCGGCTTTCAAATTGGAGAAAGTCGACACGCTGCTCGATGACGTGGTTGAGTTTTTGCAAGGGTTACGAGAGGACGCCGTGCTGGACGTTCGGTATGGGGATAAGATTGACAGCATCGTCAAGAGAGCGATCAACATCTAACGGTTTCGCTGCCCGCGCCAGCCAACCTGAAAGGGCAATTGGCTGCAGTCGGGAAAACTGTGATGCGGGCAGCACCCAACATCAACTCGCTTCGGCGAGTTTTACTTTGGAGGTTTGAATGGAAAAGACACCAATCATGTCGAGCCACATTCTTGACGTGGGCTACGACGAAACCCTGTTCATCCGATTCAAGAACGGCGCGGTCTATCGCTACGACGCCGTGAGTTACGCCGTGTTCGACGCACTGCGCAAGGCCGAGAGCGTGGGCAAGTTCTTCCACGCATTTGTGAACAAGAAGTTCTCCCACGTGAAGTTGGAGCGCGACCCTTTCGCAGCCCAGTAAAAAGATTCACAGTAAAGACCCAAACTATAACGAACCAAGGACAAGTATGGAATTCCTGATCTCGAAGAATAAAACCGGCTGGAACGTGTCGCCCACCACGGGCAAGTTCCAGGACCAGACCGTTGCACAATGCGACAGCGTGAACCTGCAAGGTGTGAGGTTCATAGGCAAGGCAATGATCGGGACGATCCGTGCGCTGTGGGGCACGGTGATTCTGCAGGAGGATGTGTATGGTGACCAGTACACCCTTCGGGGCCTGAAACTCGACGGTGTCTTCGACACCAACGTGAGAGAATTGATGGAAGCAGACTTCGACGGGTACAACAATCGGGCCGACAAGCTGTGCCGGATGGCGCAGCGGGTCTTGGCAATTGGGCACAACGTTTATGCGAGAGGGGCAATGTGATGAAGACCGCAACATTCGAGCGTGGGGTGTTCTACGCCACAATAAGCATTGTCATCATAGGCTTGACCCTCATAAGTTACGTCATAGTGGAAAGGATCGTGCAATGAAAGAAGTAGTGATCGGATCTGTTGCAGTTGTTGCAGTGTTCTCACTCATGATGCTAGGTGCAAGTTGGCTGGCTGACATGGGGTGTGAAGCGCGCTGGAAGGACAGCGGCATGAACTCGGACTACACCTTGATCTCTGGGTGCCGCGTTCAGCGCACGGACGGCACCTGGGTTCCGGACTCCGCTATCCGCGACCTTGGGGAGTGAGCATGTCGGAACCCCACATCATCTACAACCCAGACGGGATGTACATCTACTCCCCCTCGTTGGCCCCGGAGCAAAGCCACCTTTGCTTCACGCCCTGGATAGCCAACCTGTTCTGGCTGGTGGAGCCGCGCATCGACACGGAAGGGATCGAGGCAGGACGCGGCAACCCCATCTTGCTGTCCATTCGGGACTTCATGGACGACGACACGCAGTACAACCTGAGCAGACTACCGCTCCAGTTCATGGAGTTTTTCAAGGAGTTCAACAAGGACGACGACTTGGCCATGACAGAAAAGTGGCCTGCCGCCTACAAGCAGACCATGCTGCGGAGAGCGAAGGAAGCCCAACGCAGACTGCTCGGCATCCAGCGTGAGGGTAATGTCATTCGTGTCAATTTTGGAAGGAGAGCGGCATGACCATCGACACAGAAGAACGTGGGTTTTACACGAGGAGCGGTTCCTACATCACATACAGGCTTGTCAGAGCAAGGGCTGATCGGGAGAGTGGTGGGACCAGGATAGGGGAGAAGATCCCTCTCCGAGAAGCACTGCAGTTGGCAAGGCTTGTAGATGAGTTTGAGTCCGGGGCAACTATAGGTATTTGCCCGTTAGAAATTTAAGGAGAGAGGCATGACCAAACGATTTGAAGCGTTCAAAGCGGAGTTCGTTGAACTCTGTCTCAAGTACGACCTGTGTGTTCTAACTGACGAGGGTTATCCACCCTACGTTCACGATCTGCGCGGCCGGGAGGGGTTTCCCTTTCTCGAACTTTTTGACGACACAGACATCGACCATGACCCCTCTTGAAATGGTCCAAGCTGAATGGGGGCTGCCGTTCACCCCCTACTGGTTCCAGGCAGAAGCCGTTGATGACCTGGCCGATAAACAAAAGGGGGCGCTCTACTTTGAACCGGGACTCGGCAAGACCGTGACCGCTACCTGTATCGCCCTGCACAAACTAATGCTCGGAGCGGATACCGTGCTGGTTATCATGCCCCCACAACTCATCACGCAGTGGGGCCGTTGGTTATCCAAGATCAAGGGCAAGGACGGGAACCCGCCCAAGGTCGTGGCCTATCGAGGCACGCCAACACAACGAGCAGCGCTTGATCTGAATGCAGACTTCGTCCTGATGGGCATCCAGATATTCAAGCGGGACATCGCGAATATCTCGTCCAAACTCGGCGAGAAAACCCTGCACGTGATTCTCGACGAGGCGCAGTGTATCAAGGACGTGGGCACGGCCAACTACAAGACGTACCGCGACTTCGTGGAAACGCAGTCGCACACGTTGCTGACTGGCACCCCGCTGAACAACCCCATGGACGCCTACGCCTACGTCAAGCTTATTGCCCCCGGTGTCTACCGCAACCTGCACCACTTCGAGCAGGTGCATGTGGTCGAGCGGGATTTCTTCGGCAACCCCACCGGGTACGGCAACCTCGACTTGCTCAAAGAGAACTTGTTGGTGAACGCGCACCGCCGCACGAAGGAAGAAGTGTTGCTCGACCTGCCGCCGTGCACCGTGGTGCCGATTGCCTATGACCTAGCCCCACGGCATCTCGATCTATATCGCCAACTCGCCGACGAACAATTGCTCAAGTTGCCAGACGGCCAGAAGATCGACGCCACTCAGGTCACGGCCCTGTACCATGCTCTCGGTCAGATCGTGTGCAACTGGGGGTACTTCGCTCAGGACGAGGGCAAGGTCGCGCAATGCTTCAGCATGATCGACATGGTCCTGGACGAGATCGGCAGCGCCAAACTGGTCGTGTTCGCGAACTACAAGATGACCAACAAGGCGATCATGGAAATGTACGATTGCCCCGGCGTGTGGGGTGAGATCTCGGCGAAGGAGAAACAGGCAGCAAAAGATCGCTTCATCAATGACAAGGATTGCAGGTTGATTACGATGGCTCCGTCTGCCGGTGGGGTTGGTTGGGACGATGCACAGCATGTGTGTGCAGACGTGCTCTACGTGGAGCCGCCCTTGAGCGTGAGTCAATGGACACAAAGTTTGTCCAGGGTACACCGGGAGGGGCAGAAACGACCTGTCACGGTCAGGATGTTGATGGCTGCGGGGACCATTCAGGAGCACATCGTGGCATCGTTGACTCAGAAAGAGGACTTGGTCAATCCGTTGCAAGGAAGCAAAGCGTTGCTCAGGGATGCCGTGTTTGGAAGTCTCAAACCGCGTCAGAAAGTCCAGCAGTGTGCACTGTAGGTAAAACATGGCGATAGTCCTTGCGAAAGGTCTGGTTGCGGCGTAGCCTTGCAAGTTCGCAGGTTCGCCGCAGCATCCCGGAGATAAAAATGACAAAAACCTCCAAGGCCCTCTCAGGAGGGCTAAACGCATGACAATGTACTGTCTATACCAGCAGTCGGAAAAAACCAAGTGGCTCCCCCATCTCGCGTCCGACCGAGAGCAGCTTATCAAGACCAAGAAACCAGCACTGATCAGTGTCCTCAACGTGGACAGCAGCTTCGACCACGATCTGTCGGTGGAGGAAACGCGGGGCCTGCGCTACGAAGGCGGCTTCTATGTGGACTTCGACGCGGAGGACATCGTCGAGGCCACACAGCAATTCAAGGTGTTCCTGACCAATCTCCGCGCCAAGGACGTGGACCTGGAAATGCTCCGGCTTTTCGCCACGGGCAAGAAGGGATATCACATCGAGGTCCCTGCTCTTGTCTTCATGGGGAAGACGAACTCGAACGGGCACCTATATCTTCCGGACATCTACCGGGAGATGGCCCATGCCTTGTTCGTAGATACAATGGACATGAGGATCTACACAAGTAAACGCGGCCGGATGTGGCGGTGTCCAAACGTAAAGCGGGAGGACAATGGGGCGTACAAGGTCCAGATCAGTGCACAAGAAGCCCTGGACATGGACCCGGACCAGTACGCGCTTCTGTGTTCTTCACCCCGCAACTCGCTGCCGCTTGAACCCCCGAGACTGAACTCCGAACTGGGCCTGATCTTTGCCCAAGCCAGGGATAAAGTCGAGAAGGCGATCAGCAAGAAGAAGACGCGCAAGGCGGCAACCGATCAACTCCAGAAGTACAAAGGGGAGTGGCCGCAGACCCTTGAGGGTGTGCTGAACGGGACCGCGATCAAAGATGGTGTCGGATGGAACATGATCGCGCTGCAGTTGGCTATCGTCGCCAGTGAACTCGGAAAGACTGAGGATCAGTTACTGGCCGACGCCGAGGGCGTCATCCAGAACCACGAGTCTGACTCGACCCGGTACAACACACCAAACAAACGTCGCAGGGACCTGCGAGGACTATTCAGATACGCGGCAGGTAACCCTTGCCTGGAGTATTCAACGGGCGGCGTGCTCTCCCTGATCAAGCCGGACATCCGCCCCACCTGCGACATCGCCCTCGGCGAGTACGTGCCGGAGCAAAAACCTGAGGGCGAGACAGAGCAAGAGAAGGAAGAGGAAGAAGACCCGACCGCGCCGATTCAGGTCAACCGCAACGGCATCTTCGTCCGCACCGACGATGGGTACAAGCGGATATGCGACCTGGGTATGGAGAAGCCTATCGCCATGTGCGGGACAAGTCGGGAGCGGATCGGGTATGAAGTCGTCGTCACACTGGACGGGAAGCCGGAGGGAAAGAAGTTCCTGCCGATGAATGCCTTCACGTCCAAAGGATCAATGAACAACTGGGCACTTACAATGGGAGCCAGCATGAGAGGTACAGACACACAAGCCAGCAGTCTTGCAGATGTCATGCGCAAGACATCACGACAAACAATCTACGCGGTGGAGCGGGAAGGGATTGACGTTGTCACCCGGCCCGGTGCTACCGGACTCGATGAGTACGACATCATCTGGGCCTCGCCTGCGGGCGTGGTCTGCAACAACGACAAGATCAGCTACCGCTATCACGGTGTCTACAGTGAGAAGGGGACGTACAAGTCGGACCTGATGAACGCTCCCGCACTGTCCTTAGATGACGAGGACTTTGTCCGGGACCTGCTCAAGATCAACACGTCACCCAATCTCGCGAAGATGTTGGGCTGGTTCTCCGCTGCCTTCTTGACGCAACTCATCCGACGCAAGTTCAAGCGGTTCCCCTCGATGCAGATCTTCGGGCAAGCAGGCAGCGGCAAGTCGATGACCGTCATCCTGCTGAACCACCTGCATTACTACCTGGTCGAGCCGCGTCAATTCAGTGTCGCGGGCCAGACCATGTTCCCGATCATCACCGCCGTTGCCACATCCGCATCGTTGCCGCTGGTGTTCGAGGAACTGAAGGCGCGGCAGTTGACCAAGCACGCCAAGGATTTCCTGCAAGGACTGCTGCGCTCGAACTACACGGCAGACCAGTACAGTCGGGGCGGGTTGAGCCGGGACCGCAGCCAGCGCGACATCACGGTCACGGACTACAACAACGCGGCACCCTGCCTGTTCGTCGGCGAGGCGATGGAAGATCAGGCCGCTATTCTGGAACGCTGCGTGGTCGTGGCCCTGTCCAAGACTGACCGCAGCGGCCGTGCCGCACCGTTCGAGCGATGTCTCGAAAATGCCACGCACATGGGCCACATCGGGAAGGCGTTGGCGATGAACGCAATGGCCACGGACCTGGACGCATTGCACGGCCAAGTCACCGCCAACTTCCGTGAGATCACCCATCGGGTTGGGCAGGCCATGGCCGACGACGCCACGCGCCCATCGTTCAACTTGGCCGTCACCGTCACGGGCCTGGACTTCCTCCGCGACACGCTCCGGCAGGTGTTCGGGAGCACGTTCGATGAGCGAATGGCGGAATTGCGTGACTCGATCATGGACAACATCATGGACAGCATCCCGAAAAACATGTCGGAAGCGAGCCGGGTCCTCGACACCATGGCCGCCCTGTCCCGCCATGCTGACCCGCAGTATCAACTGGCCGCCGGCACGGACTATGTCAAGTCGGCAGACGGTCGCTATCTCGACCTCAAGTTGCGCAACGCGTTCGACAAGTACGTCAAGTACCAGCGTAGCCTGGGCCTGGAGGTTCTGTTCGACACCCACAACACCTTCCAAGTGTCGTTGGGGAATTATGGTGGCACGGTGCAGCGGGCCGTGCCGGATAGCCCGATGTGGGATTCTCCGCGTGCCGTGATCTACCGATTGAGCGGCACGTACCTGGAGAACGAGGGCGTGGATTCTTTTCGATGAAAGGGCGAGCAGATGTACTGCACCCCAACAGAAACCCGAAAGGCCAGAAAGCAACATCGCTGCACGTACTGCGCTGAACAGATCGAAGCAGGTGAGCAGTACCTACGATGGATGAGTGTCAATGACGGTAAAGCAGCCACGAACAAGGTGCACCCTGAATGCCTCGCCATCTTGGAGGAAGACGCTTACGGCGGGTACTTTGAGTACGACCTTTACGGCGGGGAGCGTCCGCCAATGACAAAACAGAAAGGATAACGTGACAAATGTACAAAGGATCTAGCGATACGGCACAGCGCAGGGCAACGCAACTGTGGTTGCGTGACCTTGTGGGCGATGTCCCTGTCGAACCGACACTCTATCAGAAACGTGAAAATCTCGTTGCGCAATGGAAAGCATTGCAGAAGGAGTTGGAATCCGTGCCAAAAGGCCCTCTCCGAAAGGAGATAGGGCACAAGTTGTGCGACTTGCAGCAGCAGATTTCGGCAATTCGCCCGAAGATGAAAGCCCCTTCGTCATTGCACCACCACTTCATGGAAGTGTGTCAAGAGACGCTTCCTTCGGCTCAATTCAAGCGTCTGATCGCTGAGGCAAGTGAGAGAGGGAGGCAGGAATGCACTTCAACGTGAACTGCAAGCACTTCAAAGCGCCGCACAACTGCACGAGCAAGTACGCCCCACGAGGGTTCTTCGCTGCAACCTGCGTCCTAGTCTTTCCTCGGGGTGACCAGAGGTTTCTACCAGGATGCGCCGTGCAGGAGAAGCACCCTAGACCGACGCAGGTTCTGTCCGGACCTCCAAACACGACGGGGTGGATGTTTGATGTCAGACGCCGATGACAAAACAGAAAGGAGTGGGATGAAACAAGACGACAACACAGTGTGTTGGGAACTTTTGATTGAAGCTGCTGAGGAACTGGCCTGGATGCATCGTGAGTACATGAGTAAGTCACCCCTCAGTGAGGGTGTGCCTCGCATCATCCGCCTGCTGCGGAAAATTGAAGTTGCCACAGGGTACGTTACAGCAAACCCGTACCCTCCTTGACCAGATGCAGATGACAAAATAGAAAGGAGTGTGCACTATGAACACATGTTGACGCCGCTGTATGTACTGCGTACAATCCATCCCTGTACTACCAACCACTATGAGGACCATCACCATGGCCGGACTGAAATCGCAACCTGAATTCGAGTCGCAAGACGACACCGAAACCGCAACCACCACGAAGGAGAAGACCGTGACCAAAGAAGCCCCCACCGCCCCCACCGTCGACAAAGCTGCCATCGCTGCCGGCATCGCTGCCGCCACCGCCATTGCCAAGGCTGCCACCGGCACCGCTGTCGCTGAACCGAAGGCCCCGATCAAGTACCGGAAGGCGTTCGAGGAAAAGGCCAACGCCATCCCGATTGAGGACATCGAGCAGTGGCAACTCGCCGCTCCGGCGGTCACCGCCGAGCAGGGCAAGGCCAAGCACAGCAAGAAGGGGCCCATCGGCGACAAGTTCCACCTGCGTGTCGAGTCGTTCAACATGCGCTACCTGGCTGTGCCGGGAGTCAACGACAAGGAAGCCAAGGACAAGGTCCGCAACTCCTTCGACAAGATCACCATCTCCGGGGAACCCGGATCGTCCGTGATGGACTACATCGACGCTCTCAAGGCCGAGGGCTATCCGAAGGCTCACCTTGAACCTTACGTGGACCTGTGGGGTTACATCACGTGGGACGCCAAGAACGGCGTCATCGCGGACGATGACCGGGAACTGGTCCGGGTCCAGTTGTCGAAGACCTCGTCGGCCAACTTCGCCTACTTCTGCGGGCAACGCGGACGCCCCGAGTCCGAGGGCAAGGTGGTGAAGTTGGAGGTTGTCGAGATCACGGCCGACGCCCAAGAGGGCAAGAACGGGTCCTACACGAACTACTCTTTCTCTGCTCCGAAAGCAATCTGAACGCACTAGCGTATTGCAGATGCGCCCCGCGCTGCGGGTGACTTCCGACCCGCCTTACGGCGGGAACCCCGAACTGACAGGGGAATCTGCTAAGTCAGGTATGGTGGATCGCAGTCGATCAACGGTGAAGGACCGCCACCCGTGCCTTCACCCCGGAAATCCAGCTAGTCTGGTTCGTAACCGGGGCCTACTCACATGCTCTTGGATAAGAGGCCGAACCCTCAAGCGTCCGTTCGGGGACACCCTCGTGGAAGGGCCGAGAGCAGTTGAGTAGGTCCGAACAATAACAACAAGGACAAACAATGCACCGATACATCTTTGGAGACACCGAGACCACAGGTCTTGGTAAGGACGCGGGTATCGTCGAAATCTCGTGGGTGGAAACTGACGAGAACTTCAACGAGGTCAGTCGGCACTACAGCCTGATCAATCCCGATAAGCCGATTCAACCGGGCGCCATGGGGGCGCACGGCATCACGGAAGCCATGGTCGCGGACGCTCCGACGATTTCGGAGTTCATGGAAGAAGCAGGCTATCCGCTCGATGGTGAAGGCACGGTCCTCGTCGCCCACAACGCCGCCTTCGACATCGTCCACTTCGCTCCGTGGATGCGCGAGCCGCTCACACTCTGCACCATGAAAGCGGCCCGCGTCATCTACCCGGAAGCTGACAACCACAAGCTCACCACCCTGAAGTATTACCTGGGCCTTGAAGGTTGCCACGACCGGGCGCACTCGGCCGACGAAGACGTGAACGTCCTCATGCAACTGGTCAAGCGCATGTGCCGGGACGCGGAGTGCGGCTTGCCCGAACTCCTGCACATTCAGAATATCCCGAGGAAGATTCACAAGATGAGTTTCGGGAAGCATCGGGGGAAGGCCCTGAGCGAACTCCCGAAGGACTACGTGAACTGGTTGTTGACCAAGGCGGACAACATCGACAGTGATTTGCGGGCATCCTTGCTCGCACTGTAACAAGGAGAAACTATGAAGGCTTTTGAATTTGAACTCGGCCAGCGTGTGGCCTTGAAACGTGGTGTGGATGAAGTGGGGGAGGTTGTGGCGCGCATGGAGTCCGTTGATGCCAACCCACAGTATTTTGTTTCATACACTACAGCGGACGGTAGAGCGTCAGGTGTATGGTTCTACGGTTCCGAGATGGTTTCGTTGGCATAAGGAGAAACAAATGGTAAAACCTGTCCTGAGATACCAAGACGACTTCGGCGAAGAGTTCGACACCGAAGAACAAGCCGAGGCGTCCAACGTGGAGAAGGGTGTCACGCAAGAAATTCGTGAATACGTCCGCCGCAACTTCCCGATCAAGATCGGCAGTCAGCGAGGCAACCCGCACTACGGTACGGCGATGAAAGCTATCGCCGGCTTCCTCAAAGAGCACGCTGGCAAGATCACCTTGAGAGCATAACAGAACGCTGCTCCACCCCTTTGCCCGGACTTGTTCCGGGCTTTTTCCGATGATAAGAAAGATAAGAATGGAACTCAACGAATACAGCCCGCTTGCCCTGCGCACGGCCAACGACCTTGGCCCGACCGGGGACCTGATCCATGCCGCGCTTCTGATCACGTCGGAAGCCGGTGAGATTGCAGATGTCATCAAGAAGCACTACGCCTACGGTCGCCCGCTCGACACAATCCACCTGATCGAAGAAGTCGGCGACTGCGTGTGGGGCATCAACCTGCTGCTGAAAACGATTGGAGTGGAATGGTCAGAAGTCCTGGACGTGAACATCGCCAAACTCGAAGCCCGCTATCCCGACTTGCGATTCAACGACCAGCACTCCGTGAATCGTGACAAGACGCGAGAGGAAGCCGCCATCCGTGGGGTGCTGTAATGGGCGCTGCAATGGACCCGGCACAACCCCTCATCAACCGCATCGCCTTCCTCCTGCGGCACGCCTACAAGATCGAGGTCTGGCCCCGGAAGCGGGTGGTGTACGAAACCATTCCGCTGCTCAACGACATCTCGTTCGAGGACCACAAGCTGCGCGACGTGATGGCACCGCACGTGCCGGGAAACGGAGCGCAGACCGAGGACGCGTTCGACTCCTGGCTGTGGCCCATGAAGAATCCCGGAGACGGGGACAGCGTCCAGGACCTGCTCTCGAAATCGTCACAAGATGTGGTCGACTTCGTAACCCAAGTCAGTGACGTGGGCGAGCAGACGGTGCGCCTGCTCTACTGCTTGGGCAATTCCGGTGATGCGAGACTTGAAGTGACTCCGACCTCAATCATGGTCCATCACGACGACGTGTCCTACGGCATCATCAACGGCATCGTCTACAGCCGATTCTGTGACGGCATGAAGATCACCGCCGACCACATGAAAATCCTGACCGAGACGAAGCACATCGAGAGCAAGACTCCGGAGTTCTGCAAGTTGTATCGGGAGGCGCGTAGACAGGGCAAGAACGTGGACAAGGCCCTGATCGCTCTTGCCATGGGCCGTCCGAAGTTCAACTTCCGCCGTATATCGCATGCCAAAATCTTCATGCCCCCGACCGACCTGCGTATCAAGGGTCTTGCCTTGATCGCCTCGCAAGAGGAAGACCCGCTCGGAAAACTCTACCCCGCATTGGTGCCGAAGTACATGACCAAGGCGTGGTTCAACTCCAAGTTCGGAAACATCACGACACGCATCGCCAACCCGAACGAGTGGCAGCGCCAGAAGTACATCAACCTGATGTACGACTACTTTCATAAACTGAGGATGAAGAACCATGGGAAGAAAGCCGAACAAGATTCCTGAACCTCCAGAGTGGTTGCTGATAGCCAAGCACGATGCCCTGCTCACGGCGATTGAAATTGGAAAGATTCTTGGTGTGGATAGGGTTGGTGTGATTCGCAGGGTAACCGCCGGCATCTTTCCAAAGCCAGACGTGGAGCATTTTGATAAGCACGAAGGGCACCTAATTAGCCGACGTGGCAGCAGCGCTCGTCGCGTCTACTGGAAAGTCTCCACCGTCAGGAAGTTCCTCAAGCAGCAAGTGCAGAACCAGATCGACGAACTTAAACAACAACTACAAGAAAGAGCACAATGAAATTGATCGGAATCACGGGCCTGGCCCGCAGCGGCAAAGACACCGTCGCCAAGCACCTTTGGACTCGTTACGAGTTCACACGGATTGCCCTGGCCGACCCGCTCAAGCTGGCAGCGCAACAAGCGTTCGGCCTGACCCAAGCGCAACTCGGCGACGAACTGAAGGATGTCGTCATTCCGTACTGGGGCATCGCTCCTCGCCAGATGTACCAGCAGATCGGCGACTCCTTCAAAGAGAAGTTCGGCGAAGATTTCTGGGTTAAGCGGTGGCGCTTGAGCTACGGCCACTTCATGGACACCGACCACGTCGTTGTCCCGGACGTTCGCTTTGACAACGAAGTCAACGAGATTCGCGGCTTCGGCGGCGTCATCGTTCGCGTCATTCGGGGGACCGGGCTAGAAGGGGTTGCAGGCCAGCACAAGAGCGAGGCCGGCATCACTCTCCCGGTCAACTACACCATCGACAACCTGGGTTCTGTATCCGACCTGCATGCTGAAGTTGACAGAATCGTGAGGAGTTTGGCATGAGGGTCCTTGTTGCTTGCGAGTATAGCGGCAGGGTCCGCGATGCTTTCCGTGCGATGGGGCACGATGCAATGAGTTGCGATTTCCTGCCCACCGAAGCGGAAGGTCCGCACCACCAAGGCGATGTCGCCGAGTTGTTGCACATGGGTTGGGACCTGATGATCGCCCACCCTCCTTGCACTCACTTGGCCGTGAGTGGAAGTCGGTGGTTCAAGGACAAGGTCCGGGAGCAGGCCGAAGCCCTGATCTTTGTGCAAACACTGCTCGACGCTCCGATTCCAAGAATCGCACTGGAGAATCCAATCAGCGTCATTTCGACACGAATCAGAAAGCCCGACCAGATCATCCAACCGTGGATGTTCGGGCATGGGGAAACCAAAGCGACATGCCTGTGGCTGAAAGGCTTGCCGAAGTTGGTGCCGACGAATGTGGTCGAGGGAAGAGAAGCGCGCGTACATCGAATGTCTCCCGGCCCTGACCGCTGGAAAGAGCGCAGTCGCACATATCAAGGGGTTGCCGAGTCAATGGCACAACAATGGGGGAGTTTAGCATGAACGCCTACACGGTCGAGAAAGTGTACGAAATCTGGGGCTGCGACGGGGAACGCATGGAAGTCGGGCAAGACCGCGAGGGGCTTGGCCTGATCGAGATCCGGGATTGGGAAGACAAGGACAAAGTCCAGACGACCATGCTCATGTGCAAGGAGCAGGCGAAGCTGGTGATCGAGTGCTTGCGAGAACTGATCCTGGACTTGGAAAAGAAGGAATTGATGTGAGTGAAACCTTTCCAGAAGAAGAGGCCCGGTTCACGGACCCGCTCGATGCTGCAAGCCATGTGCAGGACCTGCACAACCGACGCTCCGAGGCTGCTGTCCGGGCCAAGGCTGCGCCGGAGCAGGTGCCAAACCCTGACGGGTCTTGGCCACTGACAACGTGCATCGACTGCGACGAGGAACTGAACGCGGTCAGGCTCATGATGGGGCGTATCCGCTGCATCGCCTGTCAAACCCACAAAGAGAAAATGGAGGCCCGCCGTGGATTGGGACGCTCATAGAGTCATGCGCGAGGAAGCGATACAACGCATGGAAGACGCGTTTCGCTATGTTGAGCCGGTGGATCTGCCGGAGTGGGCGATCCGCGCCTTGGTCCTGCCTTTCTTTTTCGTCACGGTCCTGCACCTGATGCTGAACATGTGCTGGTCCATGCTGCAAGTCATGGGCGGCTGCATTCTCAAGTTCTTGTGTGCCCCGCTGGTCGCCGGCTATCTGCTCGCCGACCTCGTGGGTATTTCATGGTGGAATTTCAAACGGATTACGGAAAGGATGTCGCGATGAGATTGCTTGTGGATACATCAAGTCTCCTGTGGCGGGCATTGCTCGTCGGCAAGGATGAAGAGTACGGCAAAGCCGTGGAGCATGAAGGCAAGACGGTCTACGTGAACAGTGCGGCGTATGGCCTGGACAACGCGATCAACTCCATCGTCTTCACGTTGAAGGAACTCGACGCTGTCCCCATCGACATCATCTTCGTGACCGAGGGGGAGAACTCACTAGCGCGTCGCAAGACGTTTCTGCCGACCTACAAGTCAAGTCGGTCGTCCCGTTGCCCCGCTCAGTACGAAGCGTTCAACACGTGCAAAGACCAGTTGCTGGAAACTTTCCGGAACCTAGGATCACAGGTTGCCACGTGCAACGGGTGCGAAGCGGACGACACGCTGACCTACCTGGCACAACACCTGCCAGGTGAGATCGTGGTCCTCACCGAAGACGGGGACCTGTCAGCGCTCATCAATGAGCGCGTGTCGTTGTGGCGGAAAAGTGAGAAGTTGGTCGAGTGCCCCTACGGTCCCTTCGCCCCCCGGTTCGTGACCTTGTACAAGGCCCTGGTCGGGGACACGTCTGACGCCATTCCAGGTGCCAAGGGGTTCGGCAAGCAAGCTTGGATGGACATGCTGGTTCGTTACGGGGACAGCGGGTTGTCGGCCGTGGAGGGCATGATCAACCGCAAGCAACTCCACGAACTGGAAGAGGATGTTGCCGAGTTCAAGCCGTTCCGCAAGATTGTGGACGGCGCAGAGTTGGTCTACGCCTCCTACAACGTGGCCAAACTCCACCCGGAATGGGTAAACACCTTGCGGCAACCGATTCAGTGGGCGGCTGGCATGGTCAAGCCGAGTACGGATTCCCGGTTGAAGTCGTGGGGCCAGCAGGTTCGGTTGATCACGTCCGACACCTACGCACAGGCGTTGGAGTTCTTCAAGCACCAAGTGAAGACATCCCCCATCGTGACCTTGGACATTGAAACCAGCACGCCCGAGGAAAGTGATGAGTGGCTGGAGCGTCGGGGCAAACCGGATGCGGTCGATGTCTTTGGCAGCGAACTGACCGGCATGGGCCTGACCTTCGGGCGCAACAACAACTTCACCTACTATCTGCCCTGCGACCACAAGGACACGCGGAACCTGACCACGGACCAGATCAAGGTCATGGTCGAGGCCATTCCGCAGGACAAGACCATTGTCATTCAAAATGTAGCGTTTGAACTACCAATATGTTGGGAACTCTGGGGCAACGAGTGGAAGGACAACGGGTTTCACGGCTTCATCCCGAACGTCATCGACACCAAGATCCTCGCCAACTACGTCGACGAGAACGTTTCCTCCGGCTTGAAGCAAGGGTCGAAGTTGTACCTGGACTATGAGCAGGCCAGTTACCAGGACGTGACTCAAGGCCGGAAGATGCACGAACTGACGGGCGAAGAAGTCCTGTCCTACGGTACGGACGACACCATCTGCACCGCCGCTCTGTACAACCACTTTCGCCTTCGCACTGAGATTGAGGGAACGTGGGACCTGATCAACGAAATCGAGATCAAGCCTGCCTACCTAACCGCCTACGCTTTCACTCAAGGTACGAAGTTCTCTTTGGAGCGGATGAACCAACTGGAGAAAGCCGATGCGCTAGCGTATGAAAAAGCTTGGGACAAGGTCCGGGAATTTCTCATCAGTTGTGGGTGGGAAGGGACCAAGACCCCGGTCTATGAAGGGGACCTGACCCCGGCACAGATCAAGGAAATCGTCCAGATTCTGCTCGGGCAGGAGTTGAAGACGATGGTGCGGACGCCGTCCAAACTCGCCAAACTGGTCGAGGTCCTGGACCATGACGACGCCCCGCTCCTTGCTCAGTACCTGACCAACGGAGACATCCAGCAGATCAATGACTGGGTCAAGGGTAGTTTCTCAGGAGAACCCAAGTTCGACCTGAACTCGCCCAAACAGATGAAGCACCTGCTGTACACCGTGCTCGGTTTGCCGGTGCGGCTTGTCAATTCCTGCACGCCGACCGAACGGGAGAAGAAGCCGGAGTTGGCACGGGCCATCCAGCGCTTCAAGCGGATTGCCAACGGGTCCCAGACGGAAGCCCCGCTGACCGAGGAGGAAAAGGAACTGATCAAGGACAAGGCCCGGTCAGACGACACGGCCATGGAGTTCGCCTTGCGGTTTGACGGGTCTGACATCGAGACGTTGCACGCGATTCAGACTATGAAGTCGTGCGACACCAAAGCCAAGATGTTCTACCGCCCCTACAAGGACATCTGCCATTGGAAGGATGGGCGTATCCACGCTCAGATCAACCAGTGCGCCACGGTGACCCGACGTTGGAGTTCATCGTCCCCCAACCTTCAGCAGCTTCCGAAGACCAAGGGTGTCGTGTTCCGTGAGTGCTACATCCCCCACAAGAAGGATGCCGTGATCTGTTCGGTGGACTTCAGTGGGCAGGAGTTGCGTCTGCAGGCGGGTCTGTCCAAGGACGCGGAAATGCTTGGCTGCTATGTTGGTGACAACCTGCGGGACATCCACAGCATCACAGCCTCCGGCGCGATGAAGGTGGTGTGGGACAAGGAAACCTATGACAAAGCAATGGCCAGCCTCGGCGATGTTCTGCCGGCTACCGACTATGACACCTTCCTGGCGTTGTTGAAGTCGGGTGACAAGTCTGTTGCTACGCAAGCCAAGGCGTTGCGGAATCTGTCCAAAGCCGTGAACTTCGGCAGCGCCTACGGGTGTGAAGCCCCCAAGATGCAGGAGTTGTTGGTGACGGACCTGCTGACCGCGACCGGGATGCTGACCGCCAAGCTGGCCAAGTTCTGGGGCTATGAGCAGTGGAAGGAACGGGTCGAGGAAGAAGCCATGTCAGCGGGCTACGTCGCCACTGAACTTGGGGGTCGGCGGCATCTGCAGGAGGCCATCCTGGCTGATGACAAGTGGCGGCAGCAGAGTGCGGCCCGGCAGGCGTCGAACTTCAAGATTCAATCGGCGGGCGCGGAGTTGGCGAAGAAGGCGATGGGCCGGTTGTGGGACTCGGGCATCTTCTTCAAGTTGGATGCGGTGTTCATCGCGGTCATCCACGATGAAGTGGTCTGGTCGGTGCATCGGGACCATGCCTATGAGTCCATCGAAGTGGTATGGGACGCTGTATCGCAGCCCTATACACCGGACTTCCCCGTGCCGTTCCTGGGTTCCATCTCCTTGGGTCCGAACTTCGGTCAGCAATACGAGGCCGGGGAGAAGCCGGATGCGCAGGTGATTGCCGAGATCTTGGAGAAGTGCCGGCCCAAGGTTCCGGTCACCGTCTGACATGTCCCAAACCCGAACCATGTCCATGGTCGAGACGATCACCAATGTTGCTATTGGCCTGATCGTCTCCTTCCTCTCCCAAGTGGTCATTTTCAAGTATTACGACATACACATCAGTCTGGCGCAGAACCTTGAACTGACCTTGTATTTCACCGTCGTCTCGATCCTTCGCAGCTACGCGCTGCGGAGATTTTTCAACTCGATAAGAAGAACAACATGAACGAACCAACAATGGGGCAACGAGGCAAGTCCGCTGAAAAGGTTGTAGAGAGCATTTTGAGGGGTTGGAATAGCAAGGCAAATTTCGCCTACTGGCGTCTTCCAGACTCTCGATCTGCACGCTCCTATTTGGCTGCTCAACCGGGAGATTTCGTCTATTTCGCTGATCCCTATGCGGGAATAATTGAGGTTAAGGAAACCCTTCATGTCACGCGCATAGCCAAGGACAAGATCTCACAACTCCCAAATTTGCATAAACTTTCGCTGGCAGGAGCGCACTCTATCGTTGTTGTCCATCACAGCACAACCAAACTGTGGCGAGCAATACACCCACATCAACTACCCTTCGGAGCGGCCTCGTGGGACCTGAGCGGTTTTCCAGCTTTTGACACCGCCGAAGACGCCCTGATTTCAACTGGGTACTTCCTATGATCAAATTGACCACCACCAAACGCACAGATGAACGCCTGTTGCAGAGAATGGAGAACCACTACTCGAAACCAAAAGGTTTTGTCGGCAGAAACATTTGCTATGCAGTGACAGTCGGCGACAACTACTTTGGCCACATTGTGGCCGGTTCTGCCACTCGATTCCTTCCAGGACGGCATGAGTACCTTGGAACTGCACCCGGTCAGTTGAACAACATCGTAAACAACATCTTCTTCAACGTGTCTCCGGTCGAGGAGAAGTACCCACTTCGGAACTTCACCACAAAGGTCGTGAATGAATTTGTCAAGACCGTAGTGGTTGATTGGCAAGACAAGTACGGGGACCCTGTCGTGGGCTTCGAGACTCTTGTGGAAATTCCAAGAGAAGGAATCCTTTACAAGAAGGCCGGGTGGAAGGATGTCGGAGTGACCAAGGGTTACACCTGCAAACGCTGTGCCGGAAAAGGGACCGACGACTGGTCTGGGAAACGAGTTTGGGATACAACCAATTTGAAACCAAAGAAGGTCCTGTGCCTAAAGGTGAAAACATGAGCACACCACTCAAACGTTGCCCATACTGCCAACGGCTCCACCCCGAGGACGACTTCAAAAGGATCATTCGGAACCGGGTCACAGTCGCGCAATGCGCCCCGTGCTGGAGGGCGAGGCGGAACCCGGAGCAGAACAAGGAACGACTCGCTGCTCTGATTGCGCAGCAGAAAGAAGAGAACAGACGCATGTACACAGGATTTCATTCGGAGAAAACACGATGAGCACGTTCAAGCCACTTCTGGCCCACACAATCGAGGGCACGAGCACGATCAAGTACCCGTGCATTGTTAGTCCCAAGCTCGACGGTATTCGCTGCATCATCATCAACGGCGTGGCGATGTCCCGCAGCCTGAAACCGATCCGCAACGAGTACGTGCAGAAGTGCATCGGTAATCGCGAATACGATGGGCTGGACGGCGAACTGATCGTCGGCGATATGTACGCCGAGGACTGTTACCGGGTCACGAACAGCGGCGTCATGTCGAAAGATGGCGAACCAGACTTCATCTTCCACATCTTTGACCGTGTGGATATGGATGGTCCGTTTCATGACCGACTCAACAGCCTGCCCTACACCAAACCGTTCATGCGGATCGTCCCGCACCTTGTCGCCGTTAACGAAGATGATCTGCTTCGCTTGGAGTCCGAGTTTCTTGCCAAGGGCGCGGAGGGTGTCATGGTCAGAAGCTTTGAAGGTCGCTACAAGCAGGGCAGGAGCACGGCGAAGGAGGGGATCTTGGGTAAGCTCAAACGCTTCACCGATGCCGAATACGAAGTAGTTGCATTTCAGGAGCGCATGCACAATGGAAACGAAGCAACAGTCAACGCCCTTGGTCATACCGAGCGTTCAAGTCACAAGGAAAACAAGGTCGGGCGCGGGGACCTCGGAGCACTTGTATGTCGCACCACTGACGGTCTTGAGTTCAACGTGGGGACCGGGTTCGACGACGAACTGCGTCGCTGGATTTGGAACAATCGTGAGGATCTTCGGGGGAAATTGGTGAAGGTGAAGTCCTTCCTGATCGGCGTCAAGGACTTGCCAAGATTTCCTGTATTTCTTGGATTCCGCGATCCTATCGACATGTGAACCGCCGTAAACATTGACAATCACGGCGCGAGTGTGCAGTATGTACGACTCGCGCCAATTTCATGAAAGGAAGAAAATGGAGCCACGTTTCATAGCTTGGAGCACCGACCTTGGGCAAACCGAGGATGTTGGCTCTACGAAGATCACAGGTGTCTTTTATGACGCGCAGGATGCCGCCACGCAGTGGGCCAGCAGAAGGGACTATTCATCGGCCGAGTACATGATTGCGTTTGGGGGCCAAAGTCACCGTGTGACAGTGAAGGACTGCGTCACCGGAGACATCACGGAGTGGGAAGTGTGTGGTGACTTTGAACCAGCGTATCATGCCACAGACATTACTGGCTTCAGGAAGGTTGACGATGAACACTGAGAACCGACTCATTGAATTCACCATGAACAGCGGTGCCAAGCTGGTTGCGCGAGCCGACAGCATTGATGACGATGGCGAGAGCATCATCGGGGAACTGGCCGATGGTCGCCAGTTCGGGTTCGCACTGTCGAGCCTGAGCCATGTTGTGGAGGTTGTGTGATGTTGAATGTTGGTACGCATCACTTGGAGCGCCGCTGATGGCAAACAAAATCAGAGATCTCACGGGGCAAAGGTTTGGCAAACTCACGGCCATCGCCATCTCCACCAAAACCCCGAAGATAATGTGGGCATGCGTCTGTGACTGTGGTGGGGAGAAGTCTGTTCCATCCGGGCAACTTACAGGAGGGCAGGTTAAGTCGTGTGGTTGTTTGCTGCGGGGTCCAAAGGACACATGGAAGAGTGTGTTGGGAGTTGTTGAGAGCGGTTGGACGTGTTTGGAATATGTAAACACAACGAAACAGGGGCATGTATTCTTGTGGCAGCACGTATGTGGTAGAACTCTAAAAACTACACGCTTCAAGATCAAGGGTGGGCGCATCGCTCTGTGCAGGTGCACACCAAAAGTGAAAGCCGAAAGACCTGGAAAACTTCATGTTCCGACGAGGAACACCCACAAAGCAATGCTTGCGCGTTGTTTGAACAAAACCCACGAGGCATTTAACCGCTATGGTGGGGTGGGGATAAACGTAGACCCTAGATGGTTGGACTACGACAACTTTGTATTGGACATGGGGTTTAGACCTGCGGGTAAAGAGTTGGACAGGTGCAATAATGAAATGGGTTATACCAAAGAAAACTGCAGATGGGTAAGTCGATCTATCAACCTGCGCAACACATCCGTAAACCGAATGTTTGAGTATGAAGGGCGCACGTTGTGCGTTGCGGAAATTGCAGAGATTGCTGGTATACCATACCCAAGGGCTTGGCGTCGTCTGGTTGTATATGGCTGGACGGTTGAACAAACACTGAGAGGTTCAAGATGAAAACGAAAATCACAACGGACTGGCACGTGGCGGTCAAGCGTGTCGGGGGCACAACTCCGGAGTCACAGACACGCCTGCGTAACTACCTTCGGCAGAGCCTACAAGCACAACTCGACAACACTGATCACCTGATTGCTGGAGATTTGCTGGACGACTTCACAATCGACAGTTTTGAACTCACGGAGACATACAAGATCTTCAGCGCTTGGCTCTTGAAGTACGGGAAGAAACTCGCACTAGTTCGTGGAAATCACGATTGGAAGCCGTCTGGTGAGAACAGGTATAGCAGCTTCGACCTCATAACCTCGATCCTGAAGCAGCACTTCCCAGAGCAGGTTACGGTGGCGTCCACTGTAACGGAGTGGAAACAGTTCATCCTTGTCCCGCATCTGGCAAACAGTGACATCTTGAACCTGGAGATTTCCAAACTCAAGGATGTATCGAACAAGGTCATTGTCTTCCATGCGAACGTGGGCAATTTCTTTGCGGCTGAGACGCAACACTCTCTGAACCTGACCATGGAGCAGGTCGAGGACTTGGTCAGTCGAGACAACCTTGTCATTTTCGGGCACGAGCATCAGTACAGAAGTCTCGTCTCCGGCCGCTGCGTGGTCTTGGGAAACACTGCCCCATCGTCAATCGCAGATTGCATAGGCTCCCCCTTCAAGTACGCCGCCCTCCTGACAGGCACTGAGTACGAATTGATCCCTGCATGGGATCATCTGAACAGCTACATCGAAGCCGATTGGCGCGACCTTGGCAGCATCGAGGACTACCAATACAACTTCATCCGTGTCGTGGGCAACGCCACGGCTCTGGAAGCAGCGGCTGTCATCAAGGCGGTGTCGCAACTGCGTCAGCGCAGTGAAGCGTTCGTCATCACGAACTCGGTGAAGGTGGATGGCCAGGACATGACCATGAACACCGAGTCCATTGAGAGCATCAAAGCGTTCGACGTGATGGGTGCCATCTACGCCGAGTTGAACGAACGGGAAATTGAAACGGTGAAGGAGTTGATGAAATGAGAGAGTCGCACGAAGTTGATTGCGAGCATGCCCACGAGTGCTTCAGTATGGACGGAAGGTGGGGCCTTGGCGCTTACGATGACCCTGAGAGCAACTCGGCGGGAGGCAAGCCGTGGTGCGAATGTTGGTGCATGACTACCGAAGAAAGCGAGGAGGCTGCAGAGGCAGTGAACCAAGCATGGATTGCGAACAAGAAGTTCGACCATTCAACAGTCCAAACCAGCACATCGACCGCTCCTAGTGGGGTGCCCGCAATCACCGCACTCGATGACGTGCTGGCTGCCATGGAGAAGTTCAAACCGAAGGATGAGTGGGTGCTGGTAACACCCGAAGGGCAGTGCATGAAAGGCGCGTATGAACAAATCATTCTCTACATGGCTTCGCGCCACCCGTTGATGCGTGATGCGGCGTCTCACTTCTACGGAACAGAAAAGGAGTTGATGAAATGAACATAAAAGAATTTGAGGTCATTCTGAAAGCGGAGATAGCAGAGTTTCGTAATGAGTTCGACACCCACGATGACTACCCAAAAGACCTAGAACTGTCTGATTGGTACGACCAGTTCGCGGCCTTCCTGCAGATGAGGGATCAATAGAATGCTGAATAACCTGGCACTCACGAACTTCCGCAAACACCAGAGCCTGAGCGTGGATTTCACGCCGGGAATGAACGTGATCCGGGCAGTCAACGAGGGCGGCAAGAGCACCATGCTGGAAGGTATCGCCTACGCTCTGTTCGGCAGCCGCAGCCTGCGTACCCCCATCGAGCAGACCGTGACGTGGGGAGAGCCGGTCAACACGCTGAAGGTTGAACTCGCCGTCACGGTCGGGGACAAGGTCTACAACTTCAAGCGCTCCAAGTCCGGAGCTGAAGTCACGGTCAACGGCACCGTCTACTGTACCGGCCAGAACGAAGTCTCGGCACTCGCCGCATCGCTACTCGGTGCTGACTCAACAACGGCGAGCAAGTTGCTATTGGCCAGCCAGAACGGAATTCGTGGTGCGCTCGAAGAAGGTCCGAAAGCATTGTCGCTGCTCATCGAGGACCTAGCCGACATGGCAGTCTTCGACACCATCCTCGAAGCGGCACAGACCAAACTCGCGCTCGGTTCCCCGCTGCTGATCGAAGAACGCCTCAAGGGTGCCGAGTCCACGCTCGAAGCGGCAACGCAAAGCCTGCCGGCGAAGCCGAACGAGGACGAGTTCCGGGGCAACGTCGCGGCACTCAACCTGCACATCACCACGGTCGAGCGGACGATTGCTGACCTGAGCGAGAGAGTGTTCAGGACCAACAAGGCGTGGCAGGACAACTCGGCGCTCTACCTGAAGAAGACTGAGTTGAGTGCGACGGTTGATCGTGCGGTGACAACGCTCAAGGAAGCCGAGAAGCAGGCACAGGAACTTTCCATGAAAGCGGCCCGGTTCGTGGAACCCGACGTGGTCATGGATACTTTGAAGCAACAACTCTCTGATGCACAGAATCACGCGAAGCGGAGTGAAGCATACAAGGTGTTCAAGTCCTTGCCGGAAGTCCCACGGTACTGGAACGGGTCGGCCGAGACTTTCTTTTCAGCATTCAGATCATTCGACGCTACGGAGAAGTCAATTCGTCGAGACATTGCCTCAATCGATAGTGCCCTCCGCGAGTTGAACCGGCAAAGGTTGGACGGCGGACCCTGCAGCAAATGTGGGCAACCGACCGCCCATCTGACGCACATCACCGAGACGAACGCACAGATCGACGCCAAACTCGCCGAGATAGAACCAGCACTGCAGCCACTCAAAGACAATCTGAAAGAGGCGGAAGCCCGCGCAGCGTACATTGAGCCAATCCCCACTGCCGCTGCGCGCATGCAACCGCTGCTGAACAAACTTAACGGATACGTTGAACTGGACGAAGAGTTCTACCCGCCCAAAGTGAACTGGGTCGGTAGTGTGCCGACTGAGGGAGCGGCTGATGTTGAGGGTCTGCGCAAGAGGGTCGCTGCGATTGAAGCAGATTGGAAGGCTAAGGAGGCGGACGAGGCTCGTGCCAAGTTGGCGCAGGAGCAGTGGGAAAAGGCGCTTCGCGTGTATGAGAAAGTTGCTGAGGAAAGAGACGTGCTCATGGCCCCGGACGCGGACATGATCATCGCCCTGACTGAAGCCAAGGACCAGGCCATCGTCAATCTCAACGTGGCAACCGGAGAAATCGAACTGGCCCGCAAAGAGATTGGCGAGATCACCAAGGCCCATGACCAGGCCAAGCAAATGTGGGCTGTCTGTCAGAGTCGTGTGGACGATGCGCAGCGCGTGATTGCGGAATGCAAAGCGGACCTGGATTCGTTGTCGTTCAACAACGGGCTGGTGAAAAAGCTGCGCGCCATTCGCCCGGTGATCGCGAACAAGCTGTGGAACACGGTGCTCGCCAGTGTCTCGGTCATGTTCTCCCAAATGCGCAAGGAAGAGTCATGGGTAACGAAGGAGAAAGACGGGTTCAAGGTGAATGGGCAGAGTGTCGAGTCGTTGAGCGGGTCCACTTTGGATTTGCTCGGGTTGGCGTTGAGGGCAAGTTGCCTGCGCACGTTCCTCCCTCAGTGCGGCTTGTTGGTATTGGATGAACCCATGCACGGGTGTGACGAGGAACGTTCCGAGTCCATGCTCGGGTTTTTGAAGTCTGTCGATTTCCGGCAGACGTTGCTGGTCAGCCATGAAGAAATTAGCACGTCCGTGGCTGACAACTTGATCGTTCTTTAAGGAGTGTGCAATGAATAACAACTACACCGGGGTTCTACTCGGGGTCGTCGAGGACCAGGACGGCAAGCCGTACTTCGCCCTCGACATAGCGGGAAGTCGCATCGTGCTTGAGATCCCGAAAGCTGCCCTGGTCTATGACCAGCTTGGCACGCTGCTGGAGATGTTTGGCTGGTTCGAGCAACATCCGGAACACGAACTCGTTGAAAGTCCTGTGAAGGGGTTGAAGAAATGTCACTGAGTGAAAACGTATGGGTGGCCGCTTGGTCGAAATGGGACAAGCGCTTCTACAATCTGGCAGTCCACATCTCGTCGTGGTCAAAGGACGACAGCAGTCGCGTTGGGGCCGTCATCGTCGACTACAAGAAACGGATCGTCAGTGTTGGCTTCAACGGATTCCCGGCCGGGGTCGACGACTCTCCGGGGGGCCGGGACAGGAAGTTGCGCCGCACCGTGCATGCCGAAGTGAACGCCTTGTCGTTCGCGGCTCAGTCGGTTGAAGGCTGCACGATGTATGTGACGCATGCCCCGTGCGCCAACTGTGCCGCGATCATTATTCAGAACGGAGTATCCACTGTGTTGTTCCCTGAACCCGACGAAGGGTTTTTGGAGCGGTGGGGCGACAGCCATCGGGAAGCACTCGCGATGTTCAAGGAAGCTGGAGTTTACGTTAAGGAGATGAAATGAGTATTGTTGCTTGCCCTTCAAAAGAAGTCACGGAGTTGATGGAAGCCCTCGGTATCGGACCGAACTGCAAGGAGTTCAAGATCAGTTTCGTCCTGAACACACCTGTGACCATCACAAGTACACACTATGCCACCAAGGAGCAAGTGGGGACGCTTGGCGAGTTTGCCCGCAAATTCACCATTGATGTCGGCTCGACATTCGATGTGGATAAGGTCCTCTGGAGAGAAGAATGACCATCACAGCAAAAATCATCGCTGACTCGATCACCGAGGATGGCAATCGACTGACCACGATGCAGTTGATGTACCCCCGATTCATCCACTCTGAGTTCATGACCCATCGAACCTTTTGTATTGCCGGCAGTGCCAGACTTGATTTTGATCTACCAACACCAGGGCCTGGTCAGGCCAGGAGGGTGCACAGTATGACAATAGCTGAGTTTGTGGATAAGTGGCACAACGGTGCGGCTAAGTGTGTGGCCAGTAGGCACAACGGCCAGTTCCTCGATTCGATAGATGACCGCACCATCTACTCAGCCCGTGACATCTCCAACATACTCGGGCATAAGCACGCCTTGAACATCAACACGGCATGCAGGAAGGGGTTTGTAGTTGGAGCATCTAAGGTCGGAAGAGTGTGGACGGCCAATGGAGCAGCATGGAAGGCGTGGAGACATGCGTCAGGCTCTCGGCGCTTCTCCCTACGTAAACGCTTAGAGCAAATGCTCATTCGACAGGTCAACGAAGTTACCGGGGCAGTTGTGTCGGCACACGTAACTGATTGTGTGTACTCAGGCCGCAAAACTACCTACAGGTTGTCTGCTGGTGATTACACAACTGTCGCAACAGCCGACCACAGAATTTTCACCAACGTTGGATGGGTCAGAATGGGGGATCTAATCCCTGGAGAGTCAAAGGTTCTGACCTACAAATATGGATCGGGTGTTAATCCGGAGAAATTCAAAAAAATTGACGGGGTGTGGGTAAGCCGGTGGACTGAGCAGGTGAGAGGGGATGTCTCAGATCGGCAACTAGGGCGTTGCGCTATTTCTGGCGACCCCCTACCCACGTCATTCCACATTCACCACATCATACCTAAGCACGAGCGGCCCGATCTGGCATTTGATATTGATAATGTGATTGCTGTGACTCCCGATTCACACAGAGAAATTCATATCACCCAAGGGTGGCAGATAGGGGTTCCGCTGCTGACGGAGTTCACTACCGTGGATAGCGTTGAACTTGAGTGCGTCCAGGACACCTACGATCTCAGCATATCCGGTGAGTTCGAGAACTTTTTCGCAGACGGGATCGTGGTGCATAACAGTAGGAACGCGTCGTCGTCGAGGGCGATCCCTGTTACCAAAATGATCGAGAGCATTCTGAAAGACCCAGCGATGCCGATTCATTGGGGGAAGAATCAGCCGGGGATGCAGGCCGACGAAGAACTCGACGAATCCTATAGGGAGGAATGCAGAATACAATGGTTGCAAGCAATGGACGATGCTTGTGTCCACGCATCTGTACTGGATCACCTGGGAGCACACAAGCAGATCGCCAATCGCATTCTCGAACCGTTCCAACACATCCACGTCGTGGTCACGTCCACGGAATGGGACAACTTCTTCGCCCTGCGCGATCACCCAATGGCACAACCGGAGTTTCAGGAGTTGGCGGGGTTGATGCACTGTCGGTATCTGATGAATACTCCGAAACTTGTCGCGTTCGGTGACTGGCATCTGCCTTACACACAGGAGAGCGACGGAGCCGTCCCGGTGCGGATCATCAAGTCGGCAGCCAGTTGTGCCCGTGTTTCCTACACGAACCACGAAGGCAAAGAGAGCACGCCCGAAGAAGATTCCAAGCTGTATCTGCGTCTGATATTGGCCGATCCTCCGCACATGTCCCCAGTCGAGCACCAAGCCATGGCAGTTCCGGGCGACAAGTTCTATGCGAACTTCCGGGGTTGGCGTCAGCACCGTTGGGAACTTGAACGCAGGCCAAAAGCATAAATCACAGCGCCTCAGAATCCAAAGACCGCATAGACGGTCACGGATTTTCAATCCGCTCGCCACAGAGCGCCCTAAAAGAAGAAGAAAATGAAGAAGAAACGCATCCCATACCCCATTCGCATACCCGTAACGCAAGGGCTGGTCGATTCCCTTGGCAAAGAACTTCACTTCGGAATCCTCGGACTTCAGCACGGTGACAACTCGCCCGACAATTGGAAGAAGGTCGGCAAGGTCATCTTCATTGTCTCGATTGCCTCGGATGATGCCAACAACATAGACAAGAAGGACAAGACCGCTGTTGATAACGCGGTCATCACGTTGGAACAGATCTCGAACCGGGAAGTGGATACCGGAGTGTGGTCAGCGACAGAGATCGAGATCGCCGCTCTTTGCCGGGGCGCTCTCGCCGCTGAGTCCATCATCCCACACATGGACTCGCGAGTCTTGGCGAAGGGCTACGACGCATTCCTTGC
>ERZ761603.412-NODE-412-length-36793-cov-45.055229_pt1 | contig 36793 bp, 35 predicted proteins | sample MGYA00511879_ERZ761603 | MGnify/ENA primary metagenome ERZ761603 (study PRJEB28899, sample SAMN02850040) | bioreactor sludge metagenome | biome: EBPR Sludge; feature: EBPR Bioreactor; material: flocular biomat | place: Australia: Thorneside Wastwater Treatment... | reverse complement strand
ACTTCAACACGACGACAGCACCGCCGTTTCCTCCGCGTAGCGGCTTCGTCCAACCCAGCGCCAGCGACTGCATCGAGATGCGCGCAAACCGGGTCAAGGCGTTCAGTGCGCCAGCGCGATCACTCGCCACGGCTTGTTGTATCAGGAACTTCTGGTGCAACTGAAACCAGCGCCGACGGATCGCCGGAAGCATGCCCATGGCCTCAATCACTTCGGCATTGCGCAGATGATTGTTGGCCTGCGCGTTGGCCGCCATCGCAAGCTTCTGCGCTTCCGCCAAGGGTGTTGCCGAAACGCGCTCGTTGACCACCGCCAGAGCCACCAGCAACAACACTCCGATCAGCGCGAAGACTCCCAGTTGCACATGCAGCAGGAAGATCACGATCAGGTAGATCGGCATCCAAGGCGCATCCGTCAGAGCGATCAGGCCGGCACCGGTCAGCGTCTGCCGCATCGACGAAAGATCGTTCAGCGCTTGCGCCGGATTCTGGCCAGCTTGCCGGAGGTTGCGCTCGAAGGTGGCATTGAAGACCCGGGTATTGACGTCTAGATCGAGGCGTGCCCCGACGCGCACGAGAACCATCGACCTAATCCACTGGAGCAAGGACATCAACGCAAACAAGCCGAGTGTAATCAGGGTGAGCATCAGCAGCGTCGTCGAGTTGCGACTATTCAACGCGCGATCGTAGACCTGGAGCATGTATATTGACGGTGTCAGCATCAACAGATTGATGAAAAAGCTGAAGGCGCCGACGGTCAGGAAAGCCCGGCGAAAGGACAGCAGAGCCTCTTCGAGTTCGGGGCGCTGTTGGGAGTTCTTAGTCATCGACACGCTTCCTTGGAAACCACATTGCTCCCGCCGCATGGCACGCCGTGGCTTGCCCCCAGCCGTCATGCCAACCGGCGCCGGCCGGCAACCGCCCGACGCAACCGCCAGGTCAGTCGAAGAGGGTTGAGCTGTCAGGAGCCACCCAGCACTGGCCCGGTCGCAGAAACCTGCATGGCAAGCAGCCGATACCTGCCTCGTTGCTCGCAGCACGAAGATGCCTGACGACTATCAGCGAGAATGTGCACTTGTTCATGCTTCCTGCAACTCCTTCAAGTGCGCAGACGATCAGGCATCGCACCAGCACATGTGGAGACCGCAAGCGCCAGCGGCTTCAGCCCCTCCCGAAAGAGCCGCATGGCCCGCAAAGCACGAGGCGAGCAGGTGCCGGGTCTCTCGGCGACGAGAGGGCACACCAGCCTTGTCTGCGCAGGCGATCGCGGGATTTGGCGACGCCGGGAAGCAGGCGGCCCTGGCCGCTCGCTGGCCGGCCTGGCCTCCTTGCCTGTCGCGACTGGATCAGTCCTGCGATCGAACCGCGCTGCCCGTCTTGCCTGACGCAGTCAGCGCCCACAACAGGAAAAAACAGCCAACGACGGTTGCCGCAATACCTGCCTGAAGGAGAGTCGTCAACTGAAAGCCGCCCATATAGTATTTCCCCTGCAGGCGTACCACGGCAGCAGCAACGCACAGAAGCAGGCCGCCGATGCCGGCGATGCGTCCCAAGAGCAGCAAAAGACCATTCATTTCCAAACCCCCTTTCAGCGAGGAAAACTGCCGCTTCCTGCCGCCAGCAGAACCGCTACAGCCTGTCCGCGGCATCGAATGGTACACTGCGGAAAGCGTCAACGCGGAGACTTTCGCCTGGATTGTAAGCGAGCTCGCTTCCGAGTCAAGCACTGCTTGCGGCTGTCAGCGGTGGCAGCGAGTCTGGACCTCACTAGCTGCGCGGGTCGTCGCAAGCCATTAGGCTCGTCCTGTCGCCGCACGAAGCCACACTGGCAGGAGAGCCTGAGGCGCCAAGCTCGCAAACAGACTATTGCTGCCAATGCTCCACCTGTTACGATGCTCCCCTCAACTGCCACACCATGACGACAGCCACCGAGAGCAGCCGATGAACCAGGACAATTTGCCAGACACCCGGCGCCCCGCGAGTCGCTTCCCGATCATTCGCCAAGTTCAGGCCAGAGCCATCCTCGGCTGGCTGCGGGCCGGATGGCGTGACTGCCGCGAAGGAGGCGTGGCCAGCCTCTTCTATGGCGCCTGCTTTGCCGCCGCTGGCTGGCTGATGCAGGCGGTTTTTGCCCAAGCCTATGCGCTCTTCGCGGGACTCACGACAGGCTTTCTGCTCTTGGGCCCTTTCCTCGCACTGGGGCTCTACGACCTTAGTCGACGAACGGAACTCGGAGAACCGCCACAACTCCTCCCTACCCTTGCTGCCTGGCGCCCCAACCTGGCCAATGTCGGCCTCTTTGCCGCCCTGCTGGCGGTTGTCCTGCTCGTCTGGGCGCGCGCATCAATCGTTGTTTTTGCACTCTTTTTTGCTGGCGGACTGCCCAGCTTTGCCGACGTGGTGCGCACGGTCCTGACCTTCGAGCAAGCCGATTTCGCGCTCGTCTATTTCGCTGTCGGTGGCTTTTTTGCGACCTTCGTCTTCGCCATCAGTGTCATCGCCCTGCCGCTGATGCTCGACCGCAAGACCGATGCGATCACCGCAGCGATCGCCAGCCTCGTCGCCTGTGGTCGCAACCCCGGCCCGATGCTGCTCTGGGCCGCCTGCATCGTGCTCCTCGTCGCTATCGGATTTGCGACCTTCTTCTTCGGTCTGATTCTGACTATGCCTCTGGTCGGGCACGCAACCTGGCACGCCTACCGGGACCTCGTTCAGGTGGACGACCACCGGCGCGACCTAGCCACCCGCTGAGCGCCAGCCAGATCCTACTCTGGCAGGCCATTCAGAAAATATAGACTCTCCAGCCGTGCTCCTGGCTTAGCAAGAAAGCCAAACCAGCGGTCATGGATGCCGTAGATCTCGCGGCTCCGGCAGAGGCGGGCCAACTCACGATTCACCGCCAGGCGAAAGTCCGCGTCGTTGCGGCGCATCATCAAGGCGTAGGGCTCATAGGAAAAAGTCTCGTGCCCGATCGCCCAGTCTGTCTGAGTGCCGGAGTCCAGGGCAAGGCCAATCAGCAGCGCACGATCCGAGGCGTAGGCATCGACCTTCCCTTTCACCATCTCCGCAATCCCCTGCTGGTGGTCGCTGACCCTGACCAGCTCGGCGGCCACCTTATGCTGCGTCAGGGCATCGGCGATCGTCCGTTCGGTTGTTGTCCCGGCGGCAACGGCAATCCGCTTGCCGGCCAGATCCTCGAAACGCTTGATGCCCGCAGCCCGGCGTGAGAGGTAGGCAGCCCCATCGATGAAGGTCGGCAGACTGAAATCGACTTCCTGCATGCGCGAAAGCGAACTGGTGGTAGAACCACATTCGAGGTCGATCTCACCCGACTTCAACTTGGCAATGCGGGTTTCAGGAGTCACTGGCACCCAAAGCAACTGCAATTCGTCAATACCGAGCTGTCGGACGATCGCAGCCACCACCCTGGTGCACAGATCGACCGAATAGCCCCAGGGCTGGTTATCATTGCCGGTATACGAGAATGGAATCGACGCCTCCCGGTAACCCAGCGAAATCGTCTTGGATGCCTTGATCTTGTCAAGCGTCCCGGCCGCCTGTGCTGGCATGACAAGAGATAGGCCCAGAGTCGTCACGATAAACGGAACCCAGCGATGGAGCCGCATGTACTTTCTCCCTAACCGTGTTTTCTGCAGAGAGGCCGATTCTGACATGTCTTCGGCATTCTGCAAATCGCTTTGTTGGTCCGCTTCCGCCGCGATCCAGGCAATCGTGATCGCCACGATGGTCGCATCATCGTTGCAGACTGGGGCATGAATACCGCCGAAAACCCGCAAACGGCTTGCCCGGGCAACACCCGACGCTATACCTCACCCTCCGCAACGCCACGAGATCGCCATTCATGAGCCGCCTGATTCCTGTCACCGCCATACTGCTGGCATCTGTCCTGACCGCTGCGCCCGCCGAGGCAGAAACAACGTGGTACCGTGGCCTCTGTGATGCCTCCGCTGGCGTCGCGCTCAGCCCGTCACACTTCGTCGTCGCTGATGACGATCACGACATCCTGACCATCTATCGCTTTGGCGAGCCTGACCCCGCCGCCAGCGTCGACCTCACCGACTACCTTGGCAATCGCCAGCCAGACGGCAAAAGCAGGAAAGGAGACATCGAGGGTGCCGCCCGGATCAAAGACCGGATCTACTGGATATCCTCGCACGGACGCAACAGCGAGGGGAAGATCCAGGAAGCGAGGCAGCAGCTTTTTGCCACCGAGGTGATCGAGACTGCTTTCGGACCCAGGGTAAAGGCGCTGACCGCACCGCCCTACAAGCGGCTCATCCCCGATCTGATTGGCGATCCACGCTTCGCGCCACTGGCTACGGCGAGCGCTCTGCAGAAGACGCCCGAAGACCCGGGCGGCTTCAATATCGAAGGCCTTGCCGCGACCCTCGACGGGCATCTGCTGATTGGCTTCCGCAATCCGCTGCCCGAGGGCAAGGCCTGGCTGGTACCCTTGAAGAATCCAGCTGAGGTGATCGGCAAGGCGGCCGCACCCGTTTTCGGGGATCCTGTTGCGCTTGATCTCGGCGGAAGGGGAATTCGCAGCATCGAGTTCGTAGAATCGCGCTACGTGATCGTCGCCGGACCATTTGACAACGGCAAGCGCAGCGGCAAAGGCTTTGCCCTCTACACCTGGTCCGGTAAGGGCACTGACTCGGTCAAACGAGTCAAGAAAGTCGACTTTGGCACAATGCACCCGGAGGCGATCTTCGCGGCAGACGGCAAGAACGCGATCTATCTGCTCAGCGATGACGGTAATGACCTCTGCAAGAACGCAAACGTGCCGCTACGCAAGAAGTCATTTCGTGGCGTCGCCATGGCCCTCACCGGCCCCGACAAAAAACACTGATCACGGAGACTTCCGCCAGCGCGGGGCAACACAAGACGAAGAACTACCGCCCCTGTTGCCACGCAACCAGGAACTCCTGCCAGTGCGGCTTGCTGAGCCTCTCCAGTTCACTGCGCAGGAAGGACATCTCCCGGTCGTATTCGGCCCGTGAAAGCTCGCCGCGCATCAGGCGAAAGCGGACCGAGACGAGATAGGTATTGAGGGCATCGGTTTCGCAGTAGTCGCGGACTTCGGAGATCCGGCCCGCCTGCCAGGCCTGCCACACCTTGCTGCCGTCCATGCCTAGTTTTCCGGGGAAACCTATCAGCTTGGCAAGCTCGTCAAGCGGCGCGCTGGCACGCGGCTGATACATCGCCAGCAGGTCCATCAGATCAAGGTGCCGCGTGTGATAGCGGCTGATGTAGTTGTTCCACTTGAAGTCGCGGCTGTCAGCGTAGTCACCGTCACCGAGGTCCCAGTAGCGCGGCGCGGCAACCCCGTGAATCAGCCCGCGATAGTGCAATACCGGCAGATCAAATCCGCCACCGTTCCAGGACACCATCTGCGGCGTAAACTTGTCGACGCCATCGAAGAAGCGTTGAATGATCTCGCCTTCGCCCTGCTCTGGCTCGGCCAGCGACCAGACCCGAAAATCCTTGCCTACCCTGAGTACGCAGGAAATCACCGCCACCCGTTGCAGGTGCAGCGGCAGGAAATCGTGCCCGCTCGCTGCCCGCCGATGCTGAAAGGCGAGTTCGGCGACCTCGTCGTCAGAAAGCGCCGGGTCGAGAGCATGCAACCGGCGCAAACCCTCTACATCAGGAATGGTCTCGATGTCAAAGACGAGAACCGGCTTCATCCAACACTCTCAAGCCGGAAACACCCCGGTCGACAAGTAGCGGTCACCGCGATCACAAACGATGCTGACGATGGTCGCATTCTCGAGTTCATTGGCGAGCCGCAGGGCAACGACCAGCGAGCCACCGGAGGAGATGCCGGCAAAGATACCCTCTTCACGCGCCAGGCGGCGGGTCATCTCCTCCGCCTCCCCCTGGGCAACCGGCTCAACGCGATCAACCCGCGTACGATCAAATATCTTTGGCAGGTAGGCTTCCGGCCATTTGCGGATGCCCGGAATCTGTGAACCCTCTTCCGGCTGACAACCGATGATGCAGATGGCAGGATTCTGCTCCTTCAGGTAGCGAGAGACCCCCATGATCGTCCCGGTGGTTCCCATACTGCTGACGAAATGCGTGATCGCCCCGCCGGTCTGCCGCCACAGCTCGGGACCAGTACCTTCATAGTGCGCCAGCGGATTGTCCGGATTCGCGAACTGATCGAGGATGATACCCCGCCCTTCATTGCGCATGCTCTCGGCCACGTCGCGCGCCAGCTCCATGCCGCCATCCCGGGACACCAGCACCAGTTCTGCGCCAAAAGCCTGCATCGTCTGCCGACGTTCTAGGCTCTGGTTCTCCGGCATGACCAGAATCATCCGGTAACCGCGTGCAGCAGCGACCATCGCCAGCGCAATGCCGGTATTCCCGGACGTGGCCTCGATCAGGGTATCACCCGGCTTGATATCGCCCCGCTTTTCGGCGCGCGAAATCATCGACAGCGCGGGGCGATCCTTGACCGACCCGGCCGGGTTGTTTCCCTCCAGTTTGGCCAGAATGCGGTTCCCGCGAGCCTCGCCAGCGGTCCCCGGCAAACGCTGGAGACGAACCAGCGGCGTATCCCCGACGTAATCCTCGAGCATTTTATCCATGACTGGACAGCCATCGCACGTACTGCGAAACGCCTTCCTCGACGCTCGCGAACGGCAGCTCGTAGCCCGCCTTGCGCAGCTTCGACAGGTCAGCCTCGGTGAAACTCTGATATTTGCCAACGAGGTCCGGCGGAAACGGTACGTACTCGATCAACCCCCGCTCAATCAGTTGTGCCAAGGGCAGCGGCTGGTCACCGGACAGCGCCCGGCACGCATTGACGCTGGCTGCCGCCAACTCATTGAAGGTCTGGGCCCGACCGCTACCGACGTTGTAGATACCGGATTTTTCGAGATGCGGATGATCAAAAAAATGCAGATTGACGCGCGTGACATCACCCACATGAACAAAATCACGCCGCTGCTCGCCATCGGCATAGCCGGCGCAGCCTTCGAACAATCTGACCTTGCCCTCGTTGCGAAACTGCTGGTAATGATGAAAGGCGACCGAAGCCATTCGCGCCTTGTGCGATTCCCGCGGACCATAGACATTGAAATAGCGGAAACCAACGACCTGCGAGTTGAACGAACCGGCGACCGCTAGGCGCTGACGAACAATCTGGTCGAAAAGGAACTTCGAATAGCCGTACACGTTGAGTGGCGCTTCATGAGCGCGCTCCTCCCGAAAAACGCTGCCACCGCCATAGGTCGCCGCGCTTGATGCATAGAGCAACTGCACCTCCTGGTCGAGGCACCAGTCGAGGATCGCCAGCGAGTAACGGTAGTTATTCTCCATCATGTAGCGGCCGTCGCTCTCCATGGTATTGGAACACGCACCCTGGTGGAGAATCGCATCGACGTCACCGTCAAAGTCGCCGGCAAGCAGGCGGTCGAGGAATTCATGCTTGTCGATGTAATCAGCAAGGTCGCAATCGACGAGGTTGCGGAACTTGTCGGCCCGGCTCAGATTGTCGACAGCGATGATCTTTCGCACTCCCCGGTCATTGAGCGCCTTGACAAGATTGGAGCCAATGAAGCCGGCCGCACCGGTCACTATTGTGTACATGCACTTACCTCATTTCAGTGCGGCAGCCAGTTCGTCGCGACTGACGACCGCCGTACCGAGCTTGCCAACCACCACGCCGGCAGCGACGTTCGCCGCATGCACCGCCTCCGGCCAGCTGGCACCACCCGCGAGCATCACTGCCAGGGTGGCAATCACCGTGTCGCCAGCCCCCGAAACGTCAAACACCTCTCGGGCCACCGCCTTCTCGTGGAGCGCACCGCCGGCGTGGAAGAGCGACATCCCCTCCTCACTGCGGGTGACCAGCAAGGCCTCCAGTCGCAACCTGGAGCGCAGTGCTTCGGCTTTGCGCGCCAGTTCCTCATCATCGTGCCAGCGGCCCACCACTTCACGCAACTCGGCGCGGTTGGGTGTCACCACGGTCGCACCCGCATACTTCGAAAAGTCGTCACCCTTGGGATCGACCAGGACCTGCTTGCCGGCAGCGCCTGCCAGACGGATCATCTCACCGATGTGCGCCAGGCCACCCTTGCCGTAATCAGAGAGGATCACCGCATCACATTCCCGCAAACGCGACTTGAACTCGACGAGTTTGGCGCGCAGCACCTCATGCGATGGAGTGGTTTCAAAATCAATCCGCAACAGCTGCTGCTGCCGGCCGATCACACGCAGCTTGACTGTCGTGCTGATCGCGGGATCGACATGCAGGCTGACATCGATCCCGCTGGCCACCAGCAGGCGGTGCAGGCTCTGGCCAGCCTCATCGTCGCCAACGACGGAGAGAAGGGCAACCCGCGCGCCCAGGGCAGCGACATTGCGTGCCACGTTGGCGGCGCCTCCAGGTCGCTCTTCACTGCGGCCCACCTTCACAACCGGCACCGGCGCTTCGGGTGAGATACGTGCAACGTCGCCAAACCAGTACCGATCAAGCATCACGTCGCCGACGATGAGCAGCCGTGCAGCCGACAAGTCACCAACGTGCACGGCAACCCATCTCGGCAGGAAAAACTTTGCTCACGAGGCTGACCCGCCTCATGCCAGGCACGGTGAATGGCAAGACGAAACTCCTAAGGTGTCAGATCGAACTCTTCGGTCCGCTTCGGCGAATAGGTTTCCCAGCCGCCACAGGCCGGACAGCGCCAATAGAACTGGCGTGCCTTGAAACCGCAATTATCGCACCGATAGCGAGCCAGGCGACGGGTGTAGGTCTGAACGATCCCCTTTGCCAACTCGAGGTCCGGACGACTGTCCGGCGAGGCAAACAGCAGTTTCGCCGCCAGCAACTTGTCGAATCCAAGCAGAGTCGGGTTACGCTTCAACTCGTCGCGAACCAACTTGTACGCAGCTTCCGCCCCATCGCCTTCGAGCACCAGTTGAAAAACCACGTCCAGCAGGTCAAGCGACGGATAGTGTTCAAGATAACCACGCAACAACTGCAGCCCCTCTTCGCGTCGATCCAGCTTGCGAAAAGCGTCAAGCAGACGCTGCGCGACCAATGCCAGGTAAGTTGGATCCTGCTGCTCGATCCGCTGCCATGATTCGATAGCGGCGAGCGGCTGATCCTGCTGCAACTGAATATCCCCCTGGAGAAGACTGGCTCGAACGCACTTCCGATTGCGCTCCAGCGCGGTATCCAGGTACACCGCCGCCAGATCCCGCCGCGAGCGCATCATTTCGGCCGCGGCCAGCTCGCAGTAGTACTCCGCAACCTCCTTGTGGGAAGCGAAGTCCGGCAGTTCAGAGGCGATCGCTATCGCCTTCTCCCAGTCCTTTTCAAGTTGATAGATCTCGAGCAGGTTGCGCTTGGCGCTTTCGGCCAGTTCTGAGTAGCGCAACTTGTCAAAAACCTCTTCAGCGCGGTCGAGCAGGCCGGCCTTGAGATAGTCCTGTCCGAGTTCAGCCAGTGCCTGCAGCTTCAGGTCCTGCTTCAGATCCTCACGTTCGATGAGATTCTGGTGCATCCGGATGGCACGGTCGGTCTCCCCCCGACGACGAAACAGGCTACCGAGCGCAAAATGCAACTCGACCGTCTGCGGATCGACCTTGACGGCTTCCACAAAAGCCTCGATAGCGCGGTCTGGCTGCTCGTTGAGCAAGAAGTTGAGACCTTGAAAATACGAACGCGGCAGGGCGCGCGACTCCTTCACCAGATGCCGGATATCGATGCGCGCTGCGGCCCAACCGAGACCAAAAAACAGCGGAAAAAGCAATAGCTGCCAATACTCGAACTCGATCATCAATGATGCCTTCGAGGATAATATGACCGGCCAGCTGCAGTTGCCGGGATGGGGCAGGAGCGGAGACCATCAGACGAACGGTCAGCGCGGCCTCCCCGACAGATTCAGACCTGGCGATCCTGATATGTGACCAGGCTGCCGGCCTTCTTTTTCAGTTCGCGCTTGAGCTTTGCGACCTCCCGACGCAGACCAAATACGCTACCAAGCAACGACAGGACCGCAAGCGCGGCACCCGCGAGAAAAAAAACCAGCAAGACGATCACCAGAGGTGCCTGCCAGACAGTGTCCAGCACGAAGCGGACGCCCACCGGCTCGGTATTCTTGATGGCGAACGCGAAAAGGAAAAGAAAAAGAACAATTCTCGACGCCCACAGCAACGCACGCATCAATCACCGTCCCACAGAAAACGGGCGGCAACTGTCGTTACCGCCCGCAATACGCCACGCCCTGACCACTCAGATCGATTCCAGCGAGCCGTCGACGCGCTCCCGCAGTTCCTTGCCGGCCTTGAAATGCGGCACCCATTTTTCGGGAACCTCAACCTTGTCACCAGACTTTGGATTGCGACCGACACGCGGCGGGCGGTAGTTCAGCGCAAAACTGCCGAAACCACGAATCTCGATGCGATCCCCCCTGGCAAGCGCTTCTGCCATCGCATCAAGAATCATTTTCACCGACATATCTGCATCCTTGGCGACCAGTTGCGGGAAGCGCCCAGCCAGTTCGGCGATAAGATCCGACTTGGTCATTCCGTAACCCTATTGGGGGTTATTCAGCTTGGCCTTGAGCAAGGCACCCAGATTGGTCGTACCGGAACTGGCGCTGCTGTCAGCAGAAAACTTCTGCATCGCCTCTTGCTGCTCGGCCTGCTCCCGGGCTTTGATCGACAGGCTGATCGAACGTGTCTTGCGATCCACGTTGATGATCATCGCTTCAACCTTGTCTCCTTCCTTGTACACCTTGGTCAGATCGTCGATCCGGTCGCGCGACACCTCCGAAGCGCGCAGGTAAGCCTCGATGTCACCTTCCAGCATCACCACCGCGCCACGCGCATCCACCGACTTGACCACCCCGCGCGCGATACTGTTCTTGTCGTGGGTCGCGATGTAGCTGGTGTAGGGATCCCCGTCAAGCTGCTTGATCCCCAGAGAGATCCGCTCCTTGTCAGTGTCGATCGCCAGTACCACCGCATCAACCTCGTCACCCTTCTTGAAATTGCGGATGGCTTCCTCGCCAGGCAGAGACCATGACAGGTCGGACAGATGGACGAGGCCGTCAATGCCGCCGGGCAGCCCGATGAACACGCCAAAATCGGTGATCGACTTGATGCCCCCGTGCACCCGATCGCCTTTCTTGTAGTTCATTGAAAACTCATCCCACGGGTTTGCCGCGCACTGCTTCATGCCCAGGGAAATACGGCGGCGATCTTCATCGATTTCGAGGATCATCACTTCGACTTCGTCACCCAGCTGCACGACCTTCGACGGGTGGACGTTCTTGTTGGTCCAGTCCATCTCGGAAACGTGCACCAGGCCTTCGATACCCTGCTCGATTTCGACAAAAGCGCCGTAGTCGGTCAGATTGGTCACCTTGCCGAAAAGGCGTGTGGTCGGCGGGTAACGGCGGGAGATGCCAACCCACGGGTCTTCACCCAGTTGCTTGAGACCCAGCGAAACGCGGTTCTTTTCCTGATCGAACTTCAGGATCTTGGCCTGGACTTCGTCGCCAACAGCAAGCACCTCGGAGGGGTGACGAACGCGACGCCATGCCAGATCCGTGATGTGCAGCAAACCGTCGATACCACCGAGATCAACGAAGGCACCGTAATCGGTGATGTTCTTGACCACGCCCTTGACAACGCTGCCCTCCTTTAGGGCTGCCAGCAGTGCATCGCGCTCTTCACCAACGCTGGCTTCGAGAACGGCGCGACGGGAAACAACCACGTTGTTACGCTTGCGGTCGAGCTTGATGACCTTGAATTCGTAGGTCTTGCCCTCATAGGGCGTGGTGTCCTTGACCGGACGCATGTCAACCAGGGAACCTGGCAGGAAGGCGCGGACGCTGTTGGTCATTACCGTCAGCCCCCCCTTGACCTTGCCGGTGATCGTGCCGGTGACCAGCGTACCATCGTTCAGCGCCTGCTCGAGCGCATTCCACGCGGCGACCCGTTTCGCCCGGTCACGCGACAGGCGGGTTTCACCAAAGCCGTTCTCGAGTTGCTCAATGGCGACCTGGACGAAATCACCGACGGTGACTTCGAGTTCGCCCTTGTCACTGAGGAATTCCGCGATTTCAATGTAGCTCTCCGACTTGAGACCGGCATTGACAACCACGAAGTTGTGGTCGATGCGCACAACCTCCGCGGTAATCACCTCTCCAGGACGCATTTCCTGACGTCCGAGGCTCTCTTCGAAAAGTTCGGCAAAGCTTTCTTGCATGGTGGGATTGGCTGACATATGAGTTGAATTACCTATCCGCAGAACTGCGGGGTGAGTTAAAAACGATCACCAGTTCCGGGAACTCCGGAAACCTCACCCTAGCGGGGAAGCAAGGACACTGCACCGACAGACCCCGGGCGGCAGAGCCGCGGGCCAACGGAACGACGCGTCGAGCTGGTGACACCTTGGGCAAACGGCAGCAGCCGCTTCACCCACTTTTCGGAACCTTGTTGACCCAGTCCAGCACCCGTGCCACCGCTGTTTCGATGGTCAGGTTCGTCGTGTCGAGCAATTCAGCATCCGTACTCTGCTGCATCGGAGCGACGCTACGCTGGCTATCCCGTTCGTCGCGCTCGCGCAGATCCAGCGAGAGGGCTGCAATACTAGCAGCCATTCCTTTTTCGATCAACTGCTTATGCCGCCTCCTGGCGCGCATCTCGACGCTCGCGGTGAGGAAGACCTTGGTCGCCGAATCAGGGAAGACCACCGAACCCATGTCGCGCCCGTCGGCCACCAGCCCGGGTGGGCGACGGAAAACGCGCTGCCGGAACAACAGGGCAGCACGCACGGCGGGAAGCGCCGCCACCCGCGAAGCCGCCGCAGAGATTTCTTCGCTGCGGATGACGTCCGCAACCTCATCGCCAGACAGCGTGATCCTGGTCCCGGCAAACTCGACATCCAGCCCGGCAGCAATTGCCGCCACGCCGGCTTCATCGTCCCAGGAAACTCCGCCCCGCCGGGCAGCCAATGCGGTCAGGCGATACAAGGCGCCAGAGTCGAGGTAGTGCCAACCAAGCGTCTGGGCAACGCGCGCGGCGACCGTCCCCTTGCCCGAGGCAGAGGTTCCGTCGATGGCGATCACCGGTACCGCCCGGGTAAGCTTCGCGAAGCACTTGAAATAGTCGGGGAAGGTCTTCGCCACCGTCCGCGGGTCGTTGATCCGCAGTGGTGTGCCGAGGGCCGCCAGCGAGAAACACATCGCGATCCGGTGGTCATCGTAGGTGTCGATCGCGGCCGGCCGCAGACCCTGAACCCCGACCGGCGGAAAGACGCGGATGAAATCCGAGCCTTGCTCGACCACCGCACCCAGCTTTCGCAACTCGGTCGCCATCGCGGCGATGCGGTCGGTTTCCTTGACCCGCCAACTGGCAATGTTTCTCAGAGTGGTTGGTCCTTCGGCAAACAGAGCGGTGGTGGCCAGCGTCATGGCCGCATCAGGGATGTGGTTGCAATCCAGTTCGATACCTTGCAGCCTCCCGCGAGCAACATCGGGCAGCGGCGAGGATGCCTCGATCCAGTTGGCTCCAGAAGTGATTCGAGCCCCCATGCTGGCCAGGGCATCGGCAAAACGTACATCGCCCTGGATCGAGTCAAGACCGACGCCCTCGACGCGCAGCGGCCCACCGCCAATCGCGCCGAGGGCCAGAAAGTACGAAGCTGACGAGGCGTCGCCTTCAACATGGACCACCCCTGGCGAGCGATATGAACTGCCCGCCGGCACTGTAAAGCATCGCCAGCCGTCGCGCAGCACGTGCACGCCGAAACTCGCCATACTGGCCAGCGTGATGTCGACATACGGCTTGGAGATCAACTCACCGTCCACCTCCACCGTGGTTTCGACGCCGCGCAAGGGCAGGGCCATCAGCAAACCGGTCAGGAACTGGCTGGAAACGTCGCCACGCACGCTGACCGCGTTCAGCGCACACCCAGCGGGTGCACGAATTGCCAGCGGCGGAAAGCCCTCCGCACCAAGGTGACTGATGTCCGCGCCCAACTGGCGCAAAGCATCGACCAGATCGGCGATCGGTCGTTCGTGCATCCGCGGCACGCCAGCCAGCCGGTAGTTGCCACCGGCAAAAGCCAGCACTGCAGTCAGCGGCCGGAAGGCGGTCCCGGCGTTACCGAGAAACAGATCGGCCTGACGCACCGGGAACATGCCGCCGCAACCGGTAATGGAAACAGCGTTGTCTGCCAGCCGCTCGACCTCAACGCCGAGCGTCCGGAGGGCATCGAGCATGCGCGCCGTGTCGTCGGACACCAGTAGCTCGCGCAGCTCCGTTCTCCCCGCAGCCAGCGCCGCCAACAGCAGAACCCGATTGGAGATGCTCTTCGAGCCCGGCAGACGTACCCTGCCCCGCGCAGCGAGCAACTGCGGCAGATCGATGAAATCCCCGCTCATTGCTGCCGCTTGCGCTCGGCCCACTCGCGGCGAGCCGCCCTGGCAACATCGAAAGTCGTTTCCAGGGCGGTACCGTCACCGCGTTGCAGCGCATCGCGCAACTGGTCGAGTTGCGTGCGGTAGCGGTCAAGTTCCTCTAGCAAAGCCGCCCGATTGGCCAAGCAAATGTCGCGCCACATCTCCGGGTGACTGGCAGCGATGCGCGTGAAGTCCCGGAAACCGCTCGCCGCAAAGCCGAACAACAGATCGCGATTTTCGCGCCTCGCCAGTTCATGCACCAGGGCAAACGAAAGGAGGTGTGGCAAATGACTTACCGCGGCGAAAATCCGGTCATGCTCGGCTGCGGTCAACTCCCTGACCAGGCCACCACAACACTCCCAGGCCGAGCGGACGCGGGCCACGCGCTGCGGACCGTTTTCCGGCAATGGCGTCAGCACCACTTGCTTGTCGCGATAGAGATCCGCCCGCGCGGCCAACGCACCACTGTTTTCCGCGCCGGCGATCGGATGGGCGGGAACGAACTGCCCGATCCTGTCGCCAAAGTGCGCGCGAGCTGCCGCGACCACGTCCTCCTTTGTGCTGCCACCGTCGGTAACCACCGTCTGCGGTCCGAGGCAAGGGGCTATGCGGCCCATGATTTCCGCAGTCTTGCCAACTGGCGTGGCTATCAGCACGAGGTCAGCATTCGACACCTCCTGCCCGACGTTGAAGCCGACGCGATCCAGGATCCCCAGTTGCAGCGCCTGGTTCAGCGAACCGAGGGTGCGCCCGAAACCAACGATCTCTCCTGCCTGTCTGGCGGCCTTCAGCGCCAGCGCGAAGGATCCCCCGATCAGCCCGACGCCGAAGACGACAACCTTCCCGAACAACGGCGCGCCGCTCACGGCCGCCCCCAGGCGCGCTGGTGGTTCATAGCGATGCCTCGAGGGCGGCAAGAAAGCGCTGGTTTTCAGTTTCGGTGCCGATCGTGACGCGCAGCCAGTCCGGCATGCCGTAGGCAGCGATCGGTCGAACGATGACGCCTTGCTTGAGCAAGCTCTGGTTCACCAGGGAGGCATCGATCACCCGGAAGGTCACGAAATTGCCGTGCGAAGGAATGTGCGTGCACCCCAGACGCTTCAGTCCACCGACGATCTGCTCCATGCCCGCACGGTTCAGCGCGTAGCTGGCGGCGACGAACTGGTGGTCGTCGAGCGCCGCGGCGGCAGCAGCCAGGGCGAGATTGTTGCAGTTGAATGGCTGGCGGACGCGATTCATGAGGTCCGCGATGTCGGCCGACGCCAGCGCGTAACCGATGCGCAGGCCGGCCAGACCGTAGATCTTGGAAAACGTACGGGTGATCACCAGATTCGGCATTTCAGCCAGCCAGGCCGTCGTCTCGAATCGCTCGGCAGGCGGCAGGTACTCGTTATACGCTTCGTCGAGCACGACCACGACATCCGCCGGCACGGACTCGACGAACAGCTTGAGCTGCGGATAGGGCAGAAAGGTTCCGGTCGGATTATTGGGGTTGGCGATCCAGATCAACCGCGTATCGGCTCTGATCGCCGCCCGCATGGCCTGCAGATCATGACCGAAATCCCTGGCCGCAACCGCAATCCCCTCGGCCCCGGTGGTCAACGTCGCCAACGGGTAGACGGCAAAGGCATACTGGGCAAAAATTGCCGAACGACCCGGCGCAAGGAACACTCTTGCGATCAGATCAAGGACGTCATTGGATCCGTTGCCGAGAACGATACGTTCCATACCCAGACCGGTCCGCTCGGACAACGCCTGCTTGAGAGCGAAATCATCCGGGTAACGCGCCAGGCTGGCCATCGCCTCGACCGCTGCCGCTCGTGCTTTCGGACTCATGCCCAGAGGATTCTCGTTCGAAGCCAGCTTGACGATCTGGTCGACGGCAAGACCCATCTCGCGCGCCAGCTGGGTGATCGGCTTGCCTGGCTGGTAAGGTGAAACGGCCCGAATGTATGGTAATGATTGCTCGTGGAGTGACATCTGCGGTCCTCGAAAAAAAGCAGTATCTTTTCGCCAAGTCCGACAGGCTGCTAGTAAGCCGCCACCGGGTAGGAACCAAGAAGCTTGAGATATGGGGCGCGACGGGCAAGCTCCGTGAGCGCTGTCCGCACGGGCACATCATTGCGGTGACCGTCAAGATCGACGAAGAAGACATACTCCCACAGCGTATGACGCGCCGGGCGGGATTCCAGCCGTGTCATCGAAACGCCGGCATCGGAAAACGGCGCCAGCAGCTGGCTCAGCGCACCGGTCTGGTTGTGCGCCGACATGATCAGGGATGTCTTGTCACGCCCCGAAGGCCCGGCATCGTGACGACCGAGGACGACGAAGCGCGTCGTATTGTTGGGCTCATCCTCAATGTTGCTGGCCAACTCCGGCAGATGATAGCGCTCCGCCGCAGCTTGGCCGGCGATCGCCGCCGCGCCCGCTTCTGCTGCCGCCAGTTGCGCCGCCTGCGCGTTGCTCGCCACCGGTACGCGCTGCGCCAGCGGTAACGAGCGGTTCAACCACTCATGGCATTGCGCCAGTGACTGTGCGTGCGAGTAGACCTTGCTCACCCGGCCCAGCACCGTCTCGTTTGACAGCAGATGCTGATGGATGCGCAGCACCACCTCGCCGCAAATCTTGAGCGGCGTCGTCAGCAGCAGATCGAGCGTACGACCAATGGCCCCCTCGGTCGAGTTCTCGATCGGTACCACGGCGTAATCGGCATGACAGGCCTCGACTTCGCGGAAAACATCATCGATCGAAATCTGGGGCATCAAACGGGCGGCGTGGCCAAAGTGCTTGGTTACGGCGCTCTCCGAGAAGGTTCCCAGCGGTCCAAGGAAAGCGATACCGAGCGGCTGTTCAAGCGACAGACAGGCCGACATCACTTCGCGGAAGAACCAGGTCACACTCTCGCTCGACAGCGGCCCCGGGTTGCTCTCCTGGATGCGTTGCAGGACCTGCGCCTCACGCTCGGGACGGTAAATGAAGCCCGCCTCGCCATGACGCGCCTTGATCTCGCCCACCTGCTGAGCATACCGCGCACGCTGGTTCAGCAACTCAAGCAGTTGCCCGTCGAGTTGGTCGATCTGCTGGCGAACGACCGTCAGTTCGTCCTGAAGGTTGTCACCCATCACTCGCTGCCAGCATGACGCTTAGTCGCATGCGCAAGCCGACCAACGGGCACGCAAACCCCGGCGCGCAACGGCGACCGTACCTTCAGCGAGCTGAGACCGAGACCAAGGCAGTCAGACATGCGCCCTATTCCTGTTCGCGATCGGCGCCCGGATTCACCGCCGGTGCCTCTCCCGGCTGTGAATCCTCACTCTCCGCCGACCCCAAATCGGCGTCGTCTTCGCTCTCGACGACTTTTTCCAGACCGGCGAGCTTCTCACCAGCGTCAAGAGCGATCAGCGTCACACCCTGGGTAGCGCGACCCAGTTCGCGAATCTCGCGGACGCGGGTGCGGATCAGCACCCCACCGGTGGTGATCAGCATGATTTCGTCGTCATCGCGCACCAGGCGGGCGGCGACGACCTTGCCGTTGCGCTCACTGGCGGCGATCGCAATAACGCCCTGCGTACCGCGACCCGAATGCCGGAAATCGGCCAGCGCGGTGCGCTTGCCAAAACCGTTCTCGGTCGCCACCAGGACGGTCTGCTGGTCGTTGTCGGCGACCAGAAGCGACAGCACGTGCTGCTGGTCGCCCAGCCGCATCCCCCGCACGCCGCGCGCCGTCCGTCCCATCGGCCGCACGTCTTCCTCATCGAACCATACCGCCTTGCCGGCATCGGAAACGAGGACCACGTCCTGTGTCCCGTTGGTGATCTCGACCCCGATCAGGACATCATCCTCATCGAGCGCGACGGCGATGATGCCGTTCTTGCGCGGATTGGAAAAATCCGACAGCGGTGTCTTTTTCACCGTCCCGCTTGCCGTGCACATGAAGATGTAGCGGTCGTCGGTAAACTCCTTGACGGCCAGGATCGCGCTGATCTTTTCGCCTTCCTCGAACGGGAAGAGGTTGACAATCGGTTTGCCGCGGCTGGTCCGCGTCCCCTGCGGCACTTCGTAGACCTTGAGCCAATAAACACGGCCGCGATTGGTGAAGCAGAGGATGAAATCGTGCGTATTGGCGACAAACAGGTGATCGACGAAATCATCCGCCTTCATGGCTGCCGCCTGCTTGCCGCGCCCGCCGCGCTTCTGCGCCCGATAGTCGGCGAGCGGCTGCGACTTGATGTAGCCGGTGTGCGAGAGCGTCACCACCATGTCGACCGGGGTAATGAAATCCTCGATCCCGAGATCCTGGGTATGAATGACGATTTCGGAGCGGCGCTTGTCGCCAAACTGCGCCCGAATGCCGGTCAATTCCTCGACGATCATCTCGGTGATGCGCTCGGGCCGCGCCAGGATATCCATCAGGTCGGCGATCCGTTCGAGCAGTTCCGCGAAATCACCGATGATCTTGTCGCGTTCCAGTCCGGTCAACCTCTGCAGGCGCAACTCCAGGATCGCCTGCGCCTGCGCCTCCGAGAGCAGATAACCGTTCTTGGACAGCCCGTATTCCAGGCCAAGGCCTTCCGGACGGGTCGCGTCGAGCGCCGCGCGAGCCAGCATCTCGGCCACCGTCGGTGAAGTCCATAGTCTGGCCATCAAGCCCCGGCGGGCGTCGGCGGGCGTCGGCGAAGCCTTGATCAGCGCGATGATCTCGTCGACATTGTCCAGCGCCACCGCCAGGCCTTCCTGGATATGCGCGCGCTCGCGCGCCTTGCGCAACTCGAAAACGGTCCGCCGGGTAAGAACCTCTCGCCGATGCCAGAGAAAACACTCCAGCATCTGCTTGAGGTTGAGCAGTCGAGGCTGGCCGTCGACCAGTGCGACCATGTTCATGCCGAAGGTGTCCTGGAGCTGCGTCTGCTTGTACAGACAATTGAGCACCACTTCAGCCACTTCGCCACGCTTCAGCTCGATCACCACGCGCATGCCCGACTTGTCCGACTCGTCGCGCAGATCGGAGATACCCTCGATCCTCTTCTCGTTGACCAGTTCGCCAATCTTTTCGAGCAGCGTCCGCTTATTGACCTGGTACGGCAGCTCGTCAATGATGATCGCCTGGCGGTTGCCCTTGTCAATGTCCTCGAAGTGAATCTTGCCCCGCATGACCACACGGCCACGCCCGGTGCGATAACCCTCGCGCACACCCGAGACGCCGTAGATGATGCCGGCCGTCGGAAAATCGGGAGCCGGCAGCAGATCGATCAGTTCGTCGATCGTTACGTCGGCGTTGTTGAGCAGCGCAAGGCAGGCATCGACCACCTCGCTGAGGTTGTGCGGCGGGATGTTGGTCGCCATGCCGACCGCGATACCCGAAGAGCCGTTGATCAGCAAGTTTGGAATTCGTGCCGGCAAGACCAACGGCTCCTCCTCCGAACCGTCGTAATTAGGCCCGAAGTCAACCGTTTCCTTGTCGATATCGGCCAGCAACTCGTGCCCGATGCGCGCCATGCGTACTTCCGTGTAACGCATCGCTGCCGGATTGTCGCCGTCCACCGAACCAAAGTTGCCCTGTCCATCGACCAGCATGTAGCGCAGGGAGAAATCCTGCGCCATGCGCACGATGGTGTCGTAAACCGCCGTGTCGCCATGCGGATGGTACTTACCGATGACATCACCGACGATACGTGCCGATTTCTTGTACGGCTTGTTCCAGTCGTTCGACAACTCGTGCATCGCGAACAGAACGCGTCGATGCACCGGCTTGAGACCATCGCGCGCGTCGGGCAAGGCACGCCCCACAATCACGCTCATCGCGTAATCGAGATACGATCGACGCATCTCGTCTTCGAGGCTAATCGGGAGTGTTTCTTTGGCGAAAGCTTCCATCTTCCATCCGCTGGCGACGTGACTTCGGCGGGAATGTCGTCGTCTTGATCAAGCCCGTCATTCTATCACGCTACGAGTAGCCTCGGGCCCCGGGAGATGTCCATTGGAGCGAAGTGATGGAAGCCCAATGCGTCAGCGCTGGACTCCCGGGCAAGGCGCTCGGGATCCGTGGAAAGCTATGGCTTTGCACCCAGCACCAGGTCAATGCGTCGCTGCAGGCGCGCCACCTCGTCAACCTCAGCAGCCGCTTGAGCGAGCTGCTGCTGCACCTTCAGCCAGGCCAGAAGCGGACGACGCCAGCCCTGCGCCGAGGCGGTGTCCACTGCCTGCGCGACGACGCCAGGCGTCGCTGCTCCGCAGCGCAACAGGACGCCGGCGGCGACCAGTCGCGAGAGCGGATCGCTGATCGCGGCGAGCGCGGCATCGGGCGCTGCCGGGTTGGCGGCAAGACCCTGCTGCGCCTTCGGCAGCAAAGCCACATCAGCGGGTTCTACCTGGCCAGAGAGGTAGCGCGCATAGGCCTGCTCGGGTGGTACAGCATCCGCCGCCAACGCTTCGTAGGCGGAACAGGCGCCCATTTCAAGGCTGGCGACGCGCGTGGCGCAGCGCAACAGTTCGCTGCGAGCCAGCAGATCGGTGCGGCCGGTGCGCGCCAGTTCGGCGCGCGCACGGGCAAACTCCAGCGCCTCGCGCCGGCCGTTGCCACTGAGATAAGCCTCGGTTGCACGCTCCAGGCTACCCTTGGCGTTCACCTGCCAGTCGGGCGGCGGCGGGGCTCCTGCGCAGGCGGTGAGCACCAGCGTGGTGGCCAGCGCCGGCAAGAGCCGGCTTCCACCTCTTCTCATGGCAGCCTGATCTCCGTCTCGCGGGCAAAGGGCCATTTGCGGTTGACCTCGTTGACCAGATGCTCGACCTTGCGCAAAGTGGCTTCGACCTCGCTGCGCAGCGCGTCGAGATCGGTCGTTGCCGCACGCGTGTTGCCAGCGATGGCCTGCGCATCGACCAGCACGGCATCCACTTTCTGCAAGCTACCGCGTACTTCGGCCAGCAGCCCGTTGAGCTGATTGACGGTGGTGCGTGTTTCGCTGACCAGGCCGCCCTGCTCCGCGACTCCGTGCGGTCTGGCCGCCTGGCCAAAGACCTGGCGGTCGGCGTTGGCCACCAGGCTGTCGAGGCGGCCGGTGAGCACATCGGCATGCGCCAGCAGCGCGCTTGTCCGCTCGACCAGCTTGCGCGCCTCGGCCTCGTTGCCCAGCAGCACACCCAGCGCGCCCTGCGGCCCCTTGAGCTTTTCGGTCACGGTCTGCAAATTGGTCAGGCTTGCCAACAGCGCCGCATCCGCTGCCGTCAGCGCAGTGAGATTTTCCAGCAGCTCACTGACGGAAGCGGCCAGGCGGGGGAGCTCGGCCAGCGCATCGCCACGCAGGATCTGGCGAACGGCACCGTCCTCGAGCGGCGGATCGTCGAGGACGCCACTAAAGGCGCGGATGCGCGTGCCGCCAACCAGGCCACGTTCCATGGTAAAGACGCTGGAACTGCGCAGCCAGCGGGCATCCCTGCTCTTCACGTCAATCAGGATGCGGGCATTGCCGTCATCAGCAAGCTCAATGCGCGCCACGCGACCGATCGGAAAGCCGGCGAAGGTCATGTCCATGCCTACCAGCACGCCTTCCGAGTCGTCGGCAAGCAGCACCAGTTGCTGGGTGCGCTCAAAGACGCCACGCGCGTAGAGCACATAGGCTCCCGACGCAAGCACCAGCACCATCATGAGCAGCAGCAACAGCGCGGCCTTGAGCTCCAGGTTCTTCACTACCTGGGGCGACTGATCGGCGGGACGAACCGTCGTGAGAGGCGGGGACTCGTTCATGCGAAGTCAATCAACAATAGTTGCCGAGCAGGGACACGACTTCGACCAGCAGAACCACCGAAAACAGCCGGGCAAGTTCCGTGATGTCGCTGCCGCGGCTGTAGCGTCCATCGGCATCGCGCTGAGCGGTCGCGGCCATCGGAACGATGGCCACGGCGAGGCTGAAAAACAGGGTTTTGAGGGAGAAAATCAGCGTCACGGGCGCCGAGAACACCTTTCCCACGCTGTGCGTGTAGGCGGACAGGCCCCAAGGCGAAAAACCATAGACCGTCAGGTAACTCAGCAGCAGTGCCACGACACAGCTGAGCGCCGCCAGCAACAGCACTGAAAATGCCGCCGCCAGCGCGCACGGCAGCAATACGGCCTGGAGCAGTTCCTGCTCGGAGCGGCGAATACCGCCGTCCTCCAGCCCAGCGAGACGCTCGCGAATCCCGTGCGCATTGGGCATACTGTAGCGCACTGCAACGAACATCGCCGCGTAGAGCGGGATGAGTTCCAGCACCAGCGTGCGCGCCACGACTTCCAGTGCGTACTGCGAGAGGCCGTAGCTCACCGCAGTGGCGACCACGATGCGTATCAGAACCAGACTGATAAGCGCCGAGAGAACCAGGAACCAGGTCAGCAACGGAGCTGTGGCCAGATAGATGTGGCGCAGGATGGTCTGACGCTGCCGGCCACTTCGGTAGCTCGAGGACGCCAGGGCGAGAACGATGATCTGCGCCGCAAGCAAAAGCACACGTAGCCAGGAAGCCCAGCGAGCACGCGCCCGCCGCCCCAGATGGAGCAGGCTTGCTTGCGCCAGGGAGAGGAAGTGCAAGGCCATCCGTGCGAGTATCGCTGGCCTTGAAAAGCCAAGTCAATACGCGATCACCTTCGCACCGATTTTCATTGCCTACTCGGCAGCGCTGATCAACCCCGAGCAATTCAGCGGCCTGATCGAAACCGATTCGCAACGGGTATTGCCGACACGGCTCCTCGAACACACCCCCGACGTCGCGCAGGCGATCATGAGCTGCTCGTCGGCGACGCTGCGGGCGCCGTCGGTCGCCTTCTTGGAAAACACGGTGCGCAACTTTTCCCCGAGATTGGCGACCACGCCTTTCTGCGCCTGATGCACGCAGCCGACGCGGAGTCGCTCGACGATTCCCGTGATGCGCCAGGACTGCACCAACACTTTGTGGTAACGTCAGGTTGTCCTTCGGTGTTCAAGACGCAAGACGTTGGCACATCCGTTCAGCCTCGATTTCCGACTGCCCCGGGCTATTCCGGCCAAGTCAAGGCAATACAGCTGGCGCCGGGACTTACCGCAACCCGCCACGTCAGCCGTCGGTTGGCGGCGAAGCCTCGTTGCAATTGCGCTTTTCTTGTTGCCTGCCTTCGACCTTATGGAGCGAGCCCTGCAAAACACGCCACTTGCTGACGAAATCCGGAGATCAGCACCGCCGCCACGGTCAACACGGCTGCCGCTCTATCTGTCGCTGGCTTATCTCGTGCTAATCAGCTATGCCAGCCTCTATCCTTTTGCCAACTGGCGTGACCTCGGCGTCCCGCCGCTGGCGTTTGTCGACGCCGCCTGGCCTCGCTACTGGACGGTTTTCGACCTCGCGGTAAACATCCTTGCCTATCTGCCGCTGGGCTTCCTCCTGGCGCTCGCGCTGCGCCGACTGCCGGGCGGCCGCTGGTCTGCCGCCATCATCGCCGTGTTGTTCGGCAGCCTGCTCAGCCTCGCCCTTGAATGCCTGCAGAACTGGTTGCCGGCGCGCGTGCCATCGAATCTTGACCTGGCGTGCAACGCCGCTGGAACAGCCATCGGGGCCGTGCTCGCGTTCTGTAACGGCAAGCGCATCTTCAGGCGCATCGGCCAGCTCCAGCAGGAACTACTGGCCCCGATCGCGCACGTCGAACTGGGCCTGGTTCTGCTCGGCATGTGGCTGCTGACCCAGTCATCACCGGAAACACTGCTCTTCGGCACCGGCGACCTGCGCAGCGTGATCGAGCTGACGCCGGCCGTTCCGTACGCGGCGCACTCCTTTTTCGTCCTCGAGGCCGCGGTCATCGCCTGCAACACCATGGTCATCGGTCTTTTCGCACGAACCCTGCTCGCCGACCGGGCGGCTCCGCATCTCGCCCTCGTGGCCTTCTTCGTCCTCGCCCTGGCGATCAGGACGTTCGCCGCGGCCGTCCTCGTCGCCCCACAGGACGCCCTCGCCTGGCTGACGCCGGGCGCCCGGCTGGGCCTGCTGGTCGGTGGTGTGCTGCTATCGCTGATGTTGCTGCTGCCAGGGCAAATACGCGTCGCCCTGGCAGGGGTTGCCCTGATGGCCGGCACGACGCTGGTAAACCTGACGCCGGCAAACCCTTACTCGGAAGCGGCACTGGCCGCCTGGCGTCAGGGACACTTCCTCAACTTCAATGGTCTGACCCGCTGGGTGGCCGGTCTCTGGCCCTTCGTTGCCCTGCCCTATCTGACGGCCGTCGGACGACGCCTGTAAACTGCCCTCAGCCGCTCGCCCCCTGCCTGCGCGCACGCATCTGCAACTCCCAGGCCGCCAGTTGCGGCGCACGGCGGTCGAGATCCGCGGCCAGCCGGTCTTCGAGACCTTCGAGAAGTTCGATATCCTCGGGACCGACGTGCGGGTCGATGCTCGCCAGATGCACCACCAGGTCGCCGGCAGCACGCGCGCGCTTGCCGGGGTAGCCGTAGCCCGGCAGCCGATGTTCGCCAGGCTGTTGCGCCCAGGGCGACAGTTCGAGGCTGGCACTGCCAGTCAGCGTCGGCACCTCGACGCGCCCGCCGGCAAGCCGCCGGAAGACGCTTACGGGCACCTGGCAATGGAGGTCACGACCCTGCAGGACGAACAGCGCATGCGGAGCGAAGCGGATCTCGAGATACAGGTCGCCGGCAACGGCCTTCTCGCCACCGGGCGGCCGGGGTGCCTGCCGAGTCAGCCGCAGGCGCTCGCCGTCGAGCAGCCCGGGCGGCACGGTGACCGCCAGCGTGCGCAGCGACTGCTGCCAGCCGCTGCCCGTGCAGTCTGTGCAGGCGGTCTCGCGCAGGTATCCGCGCCCGGCACAGATATCGCAGCGACTGGTCCGGCCGCCCGGGCGCGACACCCGACCACAACCGCTACAGGCTGGGCAAGGCACCAGATGATCGTGCTGCACCCGTCCGCTGCCAGCACAGTGGTGGCAGCAGACGCAATCGATCAGCTCAACATTCTTGTGGCAACCCGATGCCGCTTCTTCGAGCGTCAGTATCAGGGCCTGCACCAAGTCGTCGCCGACGGCCCCGGCAACAGGGTCGCCGGGGGTCGCCTCGGCGGCCAGCGTTTGCCGCCACACGGCCAGGCGCTGTGGATCGCACAGCAGCTCATAGGCCGCGTGCACCCGCTTGAATTCGCTGCCGGCGATCGGCGAAGGGTTGCGATCCGGGTGCCAGAACATGGCCAGCCGCCGGTAGGCGCGCTTGACTTCCTCGCGCGACGCCTCCTCCTTTACGCCAAGGATGGTGAAAGGATCGTCTCTGAGGGTCATTGGACAGTCACGGGTCGTCGCACGGCAGCTCTGCTCCGGATTTCAAGGATCCTGCCAATCCTGCAGTGCTATCCTTACACACAACTTGCGACCAAGAGTTCTCGCCAATCTTCCGATCCACACGCCAGCACTTGCAAGACCATGACCATCCTGACCTTCGTGATGCCGTTTGCTCAGCCAGCTGCCATCCCGCCCCTGCACCAGCCTGTCCTGCTGAGCAACGTTTTCACGGCGTTCTCCGCTGTTGCTGGCAGCCCCCAGCTGCCGGCGCGCTAGCTCGAACCTTGGACCTCATCTCTCGCACCCTTGCCGCGCGCGCCTTGTCGCTGATCGGCCATCCCGCGTTGCTGGTGCCAGCCGCTGTCGTCCAAGGAGCGTCGATCAGGCAGGCTCCGGTGCAGGTCGTGCTCGTCGCGACCGCCGTCTCGCTTCTCCTTGCGCTTGTTGTCGTCGTCTACAGCCTGGTACGAGTACGGGCAGGCCGCTGGTCACACGTCGATGCATCGCTCCCGCGGGAACGGACGCAACTCAATCTGTTCGCGGCGCCACTGCTTTTCGTCGCGGCCGCTGTGCTGTGGTGGCTCGGCCAACCGCCGGCAATAGCCCTCGGACTGGCGCTGGGCGGTGCTCTGGTGGTGTTCGCGCATCTGCTGCGTCGCTGGCTGAAACTGTCGCTGCATGCGGGGTTTGCCGCCTTTTCCGCGCTGCTGCTGTGGCCGAGCTACCTGGGCATGTTGTCGCTGCTCTTGCTGGCCGTCGGGGTAGCCTGGTCACGCTTGGTGTTGTCCCGCCACACGCCGCAGGACGTGGCGCTCGGGTTGCTCGCCGGCGCCACGGCGGGGCTGGCATTCAACTTTCTCGCTGGCTGAAATGGGCTTCTGCCTGGTCCATGCCAACAGCTGGCGAGGTGTCGAGGGCGTGCCAACGCAGTTGCCGCCTGATCGATGCCGGGGAACGGCCTGCTGCCACCATGGCGCCCAACTGCAGCGCGCGAAAGGCGGCATCGAGCGAATCACGAGCACGCTGCGGGAGGTAGCGTAATGGCGGCAGAACCCATCCCACGGTCGGCGCTGACACGCTACGCCTGGCTATCGATCGCGGCCGCTGCTGCCACCATCCTGCTCAAGGGCGTGGCGTGGTGGCTGACCGGCTCGGTCGGACTATTGTCCGACGCCATCGAATCGTTCGTGAACCTGGCTGGCGCATTGATGGCGTTGTGGATGCTGACGCTGGCAGCTCTCCCAGCGGACAACGATCACGCTTACGGCTATAGCAAGGCCGAGTATTTCTCCAGTGCCTTCGAGGGCTTCCTGATCCTCCTCGCGGCGGTCAGCATTGGCTATGCCGCGATTGCCCGGCTGCTGCAGCCGCAGCCGCTGGAGGCGGTGGGCGTCGGGCTGATGGTTTCCGTGCTCGCATCAGTGGTCAACCTCGCCACCGCCCGCACCTTGATGAAAGTCGGCAAGGAACACAATTCGATCACCCTGGAGGCCGACGCACAGCATCTGATGACCGATGTGTGGACTTCGGCAGGGGTCATCGTCGGCGTCGGCCTGGTCTGGCTGAGTGGCTGGCTGTGGCTTGATCCGGCGATAGCGCTGCTGGTTGCCGCCAACATCGTCTGGACCGCCTGGCAGCTCATGCGGCGTTCCTTCGCCGGTCTGCTGGACGCCTCCCTGCCACCGGACAGGCTGGCGCAGATCGAATCCCTATTGGCAGTGTATCGTCAGCAGGGTCTTGATTTTCATGCCCTGCGCACGCGCCAGTCGGGCAGCCGCAGCTTCGTCAGCCTGCACGTTCTGGTACCAGGCAACTGGACCGTGCAGCAGGGTCACGACTGCGTCGAGCGGATCGAGGACGAGATTCGTCAGTGCCTGCTGCACGCGCACGTCACGACCCACCTGGAACCATTGGAAGATCCCGTATCAATGAGCGACCAGGGGCTTGAGCGAGCGATCGGGTCGGGCGAAGAGCCGCTCTGAATGGCGCGGTTCTGCCGCCGATCGGTGGTGCCCGCCAAGCGACTGCGGTTATTTCAGGGATTGTGCTGACGGAGTCGGTGCAGCAGCGGGGCATGAACCGGCCAGCCAACGCCATTCTGTCCCTTTCACCGCCGGCAGATGTCGCGCTGCGGCGTGTTCAGAGCGGCAAGCAGATCGACTCGCGCACGACACCTTCAGGTCACGCGTTTGACCAGCGAGCCGACGGCAAGACCCAACACTGACGCAGCGTTGCCGCGATTGACGGCGATCTCGACCAGGCCAACGCTGTTCTCGTACCAGAACGCCTGCCCCGTTGGCACTTCGGCGAACACCCGCGCCGGCGGGATGCGTACGGCACCGACCGCCAGCGGCGTGTCCTGCGGCACATTGAACGCCCGCATCCCGGTCAGCGCGTTGCCGTAGTGGTCGATGTAGATCACTTCCGCCAGATCATCCGCCGACATCGCGTGATCAAGGCTACCGCATTCGGCGAGTGCTGCCGCCGGCCACTCACCGGCGGCAATTCGCGCGGCGATCGGAGCGAACAGGTCGCGGCCGTGAAACGATACCGACAGTTCCTCGGGCCGCCAGTTGATGCGCCAGCTCCGCGACGTTTGCGCGCGCGCCGCAACCACCGCCAGAAGGCCGTTGTCCGGACCGACGTAGAACTTGCCGTCGGCCTCCAGCACCACGGCCTGACGATCACCGCCGACACCGGGATCGACCACGGCGAGAAACACGCTGCCGGGGCCGAACTTGGTCTGCAAGGCTGCCAGCAGATGCGCCCCGGCCCGCGGATCGAAATCGGGAACACGATGCAACAGGTCGACAATCGGCACGTCCTGCCGTCCGTGCTGCAGCAAGGCGGCCTTCATCTGGCCAACGTAGGGGTCGTCGATGCCGAAATCAGTGTAAAGGACGATCATGGCGGGCCAAGGGCAATGGTGTCGATCGTCAGCATAGCGCGTAGCGGGCGGCGAGGACATCCTCGATTCATGCAGAATGAGTTGCGCCGGACGATCTGGGTTAGAATCGATCGCCGCAGCACGCAACCCAACCGGAGGAACAGCTTCCATGAGCTACTTCAAGCATCACGTGTTTTTCTGCTGCAACCAGCGGGGCGAGGGGGAAACCTGCTGCAACAACGCCGGCGCGATGGCCGCCCAGACCTACGCCAAGGACCGCATCGGCGAACTGCGTCTCAAGGGCGTTGGCAAGGTGCGCATCAACAAGGCCGGCTGCCTGGACCGTTGCGACAGCGGACCGGTGCTGGTGGTCTATCCGGAAGACGTCTGGTACAGCTATGTCGACAACGAAGACATCGAGGAAATCATCCAGGAGCACCTGGTCCACGGGCGCGTCGTCGACCGCCTGCGCATCTGACTTGCGATGAGCATCTGAAGCGATGAAACTGCACCCGGAACAACTGCTGCTCGACGGACCGGTCGGCAAGATCGACCTGATCGTCGAGAATCCCGGCGCGCCGCGCGGGATCGCGCTGATCGCGCACCCGCACCCGCTGTTTGGCGGCGGCAACACCAACAAGGTGGTGCAGACTCTGGCGCGTACTTTCAACCATCTGGATTATGTTGCGCTGCGCCCGAACTTTCGCGGCGTCGGTCAGAGCGAAGGAACGCACGACGATGGTCAGGGTGAGACCGACGACCTGCTGGCCGTGCTGGCGGAAGCGAAGTGCCGTTACGGCAACCTGCCGGTGGCGCTGGCCGGGTTCTCCTTCGGCGCCTACGTCCAGACGCGGGTGGCCGAAGCCCTGCTCGCGTCCGGCCATCCCGCCCAACGGTTGGTGCTCGTCGGTACTGCCTCGGGGTTCGTGGAGGGTGCGCGCCGTTACCATACCAAGGCCGTACCAGGTGACACGATCGTCATCCACGGCTCCGAGGACGCCACCGTGCCCCTGGCGAACGTGATCGAATGGGCCAAGCCACTGGAGTTGCCGGTGATCGTCGTCCCCGGCGCCGACCACTTCTTCCATCGTCGCCTGCACGTGATCCGCGAGATCGTCAGCCGCGCATGGCGTCACTGACGGGCCTGACTGCGTCCGCCGCCTCGGTCAGCGACGCCGCGCTGCACGTCAGCGGCTTGTGCAAGTCCTACGCCGGTGAAACGGTCATCGCCGGCATCGACTTCGTGGTGCCCCCCGCCACCTGTTTCGGGCTGCTTGGCCCGAACGGGGCTGGCAAGACGACCACCTTGCGCTGCTGCCTCGGGCTGACGACGCCTGACAGGGGCCACATCCGCCTCGCCGGGCGGCCGGTTCCGGCCGAGGCGGAAGCGGCGCGCACCCGGGTCGGCGTCGTCCCCCAGTTCGACAACCTCGACCCCGACTTCACCAGCAGCGAAAACCTGCTGGTCTATGGCCGCTACTTCGGCATCAAGGACGCCGCGATCCGCGACCGGATCCCAGGTCTGCTTGACTTTGCCGGCCTCACCGGCAAGGCGAACGCGCGCATTCAGTCGCTGTCCGGGGGCATGAAGAGAAGACTCACGCTGGCCCGGGCGCTGATCAACGACCCCGATATCATTTTTCTCGACGAACCGACGACCGGCCTCGACCCGCAGGCGCGCCACCTGATCTGGGAACGCCTCAAGCGCCTGATGGTGGGAGGCAAAACGCTGATCCTGACGACACATTTCATGGACGAGGCTGAACGCCTCTGCGACCGCCTGGCAGTTCTCGACCACGGCGGGCTGATTGCCGAAGGCGCGCCACGGGAACTGATCACCAGCCACATCGAGCCGCAGGTGGTGGAGATTTTCGGTGACGGCGCCGCGGCCTGGGCCTCCACCCGCCAGGGCCTTGGCGAGCGCCTGGAAATGGCCGGTGACACCGCCTTCTTCTACTGCCGCGACGCCGCGCCGCTGCTCGCCGCGCTGGCCGGCGAAACCGGCCCCGCATCCGGCTTGCGGTACGTGCATCGCGCGGCCAGCCTCGAGGATGTCTTCCTCAAGCTGACCGGGCGCGACCTCCGGGACTAGGATCGTGCGCCACGGGTGGTTTGCCCTGCCCCGCCCCGGCCTGCGCTGGCTGCCGGTGTGGCGGCGCAACTTCCTGGTCTGGCGCAAGCTGGCCATCCCCTCGATCATGGGCAACCTCGCAGACCCGCTGATCTACATGCTCGGCCTCGGTTACGGACTCGGCAGCTTGCTGCCGCAGGTGCAAGGGGTGGACTACGTGCGCTTTCTCGCTGCCGGCACGATCGTCGCCAGCACGATGAATGCGGCGACTTTCGAGGCGCTGTACTCGGCTTTCTCGCGCATGCATGTGCAGAAAACCTGGGACGCGATCCTCAACACGCCGCTCTCGCTCGACCACGTGCTGACCGGCGAACTGGTCTGGGCGGCGAGCAAGAGCCTGCTCGCCGGGCTGGCGATCCTGCTCGTCATCGGCGCTCTCGGCCTGGTTTCCTGGCCGCTGGCGCTGTGGGTACTGCCGGTCATCTTCCTCACCGGTCTCGCCTTTGCCGCCATGGGCCTGATCGTCTGCGCCCTGGCACCGTCGTATGACTTCTTCATGTACTACTTCACGCTGTTCATCACCCCGATGCTGCTGGTTTCCGGCGTGTTTTTCCCGACCGAGCAGTTGCCCGCAATGGTCCAGACGGTTGCCGCCTGGCTGCCCCTGGCGCACGCGGTGCAGCTCGCACGCCCGCTGCTGCTGGGCCGGATTCCCGACGATATCGGCCTTCATCTGACAGCGCTGGTACTCGTGGCCGGCGTCTGCTTCTGCATCGCCACCGGGCTGACGCGGCGGCGCTTGCTCAAGTAGCGTTGTGCGAAGCGCGCAGCAACGGGCCCGGCGCCGGCCGCTCTCGACCGCCACAGGCGTTTGCCGGATGACCTCACTGCTGGCGGGCTGGATCCGTCACCATGAGCTTCTCGAACACGGCGCGATAAGGCTCGGCGGAGACGCTGATGCCACCCTGGAACGGGTGATCGCTCACGGCGATGAAGTACAGGACCAGTGAAATCGGCGCCGCAACAAGCATCGTGATCGTTGCATGCAGCGCGAAAGTATCGGCGCGCAGCAGGAAACATGACGCGATGGCCAGCGCCCCCAGCAGGATCACGACGACCCACAGTTCAACCGGCAAGGCGGTGTCGGTAAACGCCTGCAAGCGCCGCCAGTGGGTTTCGAGCAGCCGATTATAGGACCGCACGACCTGCGCATGCATGATCTTCTGACCTTCGGTCGTGGGCTCGAATGCCAGGACTGCCTGCCGCGCCTCTTCGATACCCTGGTACGTGCTCTTGGGCAGCTCACCCTTCTGGTGCAGCGGCCATTCCTGGTTGATGACGTACTCGGTGTAGGCCGTCAGCGCTTGCCTGGTCTTATTCTGCAGCGGCTGCGGGTAACCGCCGAGATCACGGTAGAGCACGGCAATGGCGGCAGCCTCCGCCCCCACGTCGGCGGCCGCCTCGCCCATGTTTCCCCACACCGCCACCGCCGTGAGGCCCGCCGCAACCGCATAGACCCCGATCAGCGCCGATAGCAGGCCGGTGATCGTGCCGTTGTCGAAGCGTGCGTGCAGACCCGACAACCGCACACGCGGCGCGACCAGTGCAAGGCCGGCGATCGCAACGACAATCGTGACACCAACCACAAAGAAGGCGAGCTCGAACGACGAAAGTTCGTGGAACCAGTTCATGCGACAACCTCCCAGTTGGAGAACGCGACAGCCCCTTTTGGCGTCAATCGGCAGGCCAGTGTACGCCTTGACGGATAGCGTGATGCCAGGCTGATCGTCAAATCAGTCTTGGTCGCCCCTGACAAACAGAACGGACGTTTTGCCAACTCGCCTTATTCCGTGACACTGATCGGCAGCGGCGCCATCTCCTTGTAGAGCAGCGGCAACGGTGGCTTGCGCGAGACGGTGATGATCCGGGTTCCCGGAGGATAAATTAGGTGGTAGGTCAGGAACATATGCGCTTCGTCTACGCCGAACAGCAGTTCGCGCAAGGCGGCATAGCCGGGATGGCCAAGAACGGTTACTTCCTTGTAGTCCCGCTGATTGAGCCGCAGCGAGCGTGCGCCGAACTCCAGTTCGGGCGTCTTCGACCCCAACAGTTCATGCGTCAACCGGTGGCGAATCTCGGGCAGGACGATCACACCAACGCAGTCAGCGCCCACCAGCCACTCCACCGCCCGCGCTTCGCCGCCGGGATCGGGAACGTGGTCACCGAAGGCCTGACACCAGCGCGGGAAGTGCGCTGCATAACGGTGAACGATCTTTTCCATGCGCGGCTAGCGTTCGTCGGCAGCCCGGTGGATGAGACTGCTCACCACATCGGTGTCCGAGACGAAACCCTGCAACTCGTTATTGTCGATGACCAGAACACTCTTCACCGAATACTGGATCATCAGGCGTGCCAGGTAACGGATTTCGAGGTGCTGCGACACCTGCAGCGCCGGCTTCTGGGCGATGTCATAGACATTGAGCAGATCGATGTCGCCGTCCTCGGCGATCACCGCCCTGGCGACGTCACGATAGGCGATCAGGCCGTAAGCGTCGCCGGAGTGGCGCTTTTCCACTACCAGCGATTTGACGCCGCGATCCTTCATCATCATCAGCGCCTCGCGTACGGTGGCCAGCGGACTGATGGTGACGACCTTCTTCTTCATGATTCCGGCAACCAACATGGCAAGCACTCCTTCAGTCAATCATCGTGGTCAGAAATCGGCAAGCTACCGGGCGGACTGGCTGCGGGCAGCTCACAGATCCTCCTCGACTTCGCGCCGGAAGGCTTGCATCTGCGCCAGGCCGATGCCAACAACACTGCCCAATGGCAGCGAAAAGGCCAGACCACCGCCCGGCAAGTCCAGCTTCATCTGCATCTTGACCGAGCGCAGGATGCGCATCGCGAGCTGCTTCTCGACCACGCAGAGCAGTAACGATTCCTTGCGCTCCAGGCCCAGACCGAGGAAGGTCTTGCGCTCGTTGTGCCGCAGTCCCTTGCCCTTGAGGATGGTTATCCCGGTCGCGCCGGCCTCCTTGAGAATCTCGACCGCCCGGTTCTCGTCTTCATCCGGAACGATCAGCACCACAGCAGAGAATTTCATCGGCTTTTCTCCTTGACAGATTTCCGCGCGCGCTGCAACCAGCTGGCCAGCATGCCGTAGGACATGACGATGATCATCGGCACCAGCGAGGCGAAAGCAATCAGGCCAAAACCGTCGATCATCGGGTCACGACCCGGCGTCCGTTCGGCCAGACCGACGCCAAGCGCCGTCACCAGCGGGACGGTCACCGTCGAGGTCGTCACGCCACCACAGTCGTAGGCGATCGGCACGATGAAGTTCGGTGCGAACTTGGTCATGGCAAGCACCAGCAGGTAGCCGGGGATCAGCCAGTAGGCGATGTTGGTACCGTCGATGATGCGGGCGCAGCCGATGACGATACCGACGCCGACACCGACGGAGACCAGCGAACGCAGCCAGAAACCCTTGAGCTGCCCGAGACTGACCTCGTCGGCCTTGATCGATAAGGCGATCAGCGCGGGCTCCGCCATTGTGGTGGCAAAACCGATCAAAAAACCGTACAGATAGACCACCCACATGGCAACACCGTCACGCATCAGGCCGCTGGTCATCTCGTCGCCGAGCGGAAAGAGCCCCACCTGCAGCCCTTCGTCGAACATGAAGAGTCCCACCGCGACCAGCACCATGCCCACGGCCAGGCCCTTGGGGTCGGCGAGTGGCCGCCGCAGGATGACGAAACTGGAGAAGAGCACAACGGCAATGATTGGCAGCAGGTTCCTGACCATGATCAGGAAGTCGATCAGCATCTCGAGTGCCGCATACTTGTGCTGGTCGTCGCTCGGCATCATCACTACTGCCGTGCCGGCGGCCGCGGGAACAAAAAACAGGATGCCGTAGAGCTGGATGATGATCATTGGCGCCAGCGCACCGAAGGCAATCAGGCCAAAGCCGTCAAGCATCGGGTTGCGGCCGCGGATACTGGTCGCCAGCCCGACCCCGAGGGCGGTCAGCAGCGGTGCGGTGACCGTCGACGCGACGACACCGCCTGAGTCGAACGCCAGGCCAACCAGTTGCGGCGGCGAAAACGCCGTCAGAACGATGACCACCAGATAGCCCGGAATCAGATAGTTGCCGATCGAATGCCCGAGGACGATTCGCCAGACACCGACCACCACCGCCAGACCGACACCGAGCGCCGCCACCATGCGCAGGGTCAACGCGCCCATGCTACCGCCCGAAACCGCCTCGGCCTTGTAAGCCACCGCCATCAACGCCGGCTCCGCGGCGACCGAGGCGAAGCTGATGCAGAAGGCGAACAGCATCAGCCAGACGAACGAGCCGCGGCGCGCAAAATCGAAAGCCATGGTTTCGCCCGCCGGAAAGATCGCGGCGTCGAGGCCCTTGACGAACAGCGCCAGACCGAGGAGAACGACGGCAAAGCCGCCGATCAGTGCCGCCGGACTTTCCGGCATGCGCTGGATGAAAAACACCTGGAAAATGACGACGACGATCAGCGTCGGCGCCAGGTCCCGTGCCGCCTCATGCAGGAGTTGGCGAACGATGCGTAACAGCGATCCCATGCCCGCCCTAATTGCAGACGGCCGCGCAAAGGCGTCGAGCCGGCAATCGGGATGGGGGGTGGCGATCGTGGTTCATCCGCTCAGCAGCAGGAAAGTGAGAAGTCTTTATCGCCATACGCCGAATCATGCCGGAGATTCGACCGCGGGGCAAGACTTGGACAATCAAACTTCATAGGCATACCGGCAGGCGAGGCCCATGACACCAACTGACGGGAGTCAGGATACCGGCGCCTGTCTCTCCGGTGTCTACCTCTCAGGTGTCTATCGGTGGCCTCACGATCGACAGTGAGATCCCCGCTCTACACGTCCGGCAGCCAAAGCTCGGGAATGCCGTGGCGCGTAGAGCGGGACTTTAACCTCAATGTCATACTCCAGCGTCGTCTCGGACACCTCACCCATCAACCGCACTTCGGCGGCAAGAGGGGCACCGCTACCAGCGAATCTGCACTTCCTGGATGACCTGCGGTGTCGCGCGCTGAATCGTGAACTTGATGCCTTCGACCTCGATCATCGTCCCGGGCTTGGGAATCTCGCGCGCGTACTCGAGGAGAAAGCCGGAAAGGGTTTCGTGGCTGCCGTCGCCGGGCAGCTTCAGCCCCAGCTTCTCGATCAGCGTCGCCGGATCGGCGCGGGCACTGACCAGGTAGTCGCGGTGGCCGAGCTTCTTCAGCCACTCGGCCGGCTTTTCCTGCCGATCGTACTCGTCCTGCATGTCCTCGACCACCTCTTCGATGATGTCCTCGATGGTGACGATCCCCTCGGCACCGCCAAACTGATCCATTACCACGGCCATCGCGTCGCCATCCTTGCGCAGTTCGACGAGCATCGACTCGGCGCTCTTGCTCGTCGGCACATAGCGCGTCGGGCCGATGAATCCCTCGATCGGCGTCGCCGGGTCCACACCGAGCAGGTCCATCGTGTTGAGCACGCCGATGACGCGGTCGATCCGCCCGTCGTAGACCGGCAGGCGGACATGCGAGCACTGTACCGCCAGACGCACCGCCTCACCGACGGTGCAGCGACGATCGACGGCGTTGACGTCGATCAGCGGCACCATCACCTTGTAGACCGTCGTCTCCGAGAAGTTGAACATGCGGCGGATCATCGTCTTCTCGATCTGCTGGATGTCGCCGCCCTCCTGCGGCGGCATCTGCACCATGCTCTGGATCTGCTCGCGCAGGGTGAAGGGGTTGTGCTCGTCGCGGCTGCCGGCAAGCCGGGAAAGAAACTTCGACAGGGTCACGAAAAAAATCAGGATCGGCGCAAAGAGAATCGAGAAAAAGCGCAGGATGTAGATCACGTAGGGCGTGATGGCATCGGCGCGCTGCTGGAAGACGCTCTTCGGGACGATCTCGCCGAAGACCCAGATCAGCGGCGCGACCAGCACCACCGCCAGCCAGCTTCCCGCCTCACCGAACAGCGCGATCATCAACGAGGTGGCGATCGTCGAGTTGGCGACGACCGCGATATTGGTCCCGACCAGGGTTGTCGACAGCAACCATTCTGGCC